>ERZ772818.22-NODE-22-length-157450-cov-6.064087_pt1 | contig 157450 bp, 190 predicted proteins | sample MGYA00580837_ERZ772818 | MGnify/ENA primary metagenome ERZ772818 (study PRJEB29015, sample SAMEA2737671) | human gut metagenome | biome: human gut; feature: human-associated habitat; material: faeces | place: China | collected 2012 ...
TTCCGATCTGCGGTAGACGAGGTACATAAGGGAGTACTCGAAGCCTTCTCGATAGACCGTATTCTGACACCGGAACAGGATGCGGCACGCTTGCTGGCACAGCAGTTGGAACTGGATGGCGGGGCTGAATTTTTCCAGATAGACGGCAATACCTACGTGTTCAAGCTGGAGATTCCGGAGAAACTGGTAGGCTATCATATCAATGAGCTGAACCTGGAACAGGAATTCGGTCTGAAACTGATTTCTCTGGTACAAGGTAAACAGGTGAAAAACTTCCTGGGTATATCTGTCTTTGAGAAAAAAGTGGCCAATACATTCCCTGAGGATTATGCACTCCAGAAAGGCGACGGACTGGTGTGTTACGGAGCCTATTCCAGTTTCATGCAATTCTGGAAATCAGTCCGTTAGTCCATTCTCTAACGGATGTTTCTCTTGTTCAGTGCCTGCTGGTAGCGGCGGGCATTGGCCTGATGCTCAGCAAAGGTAGCGGCGAAATTGTGCGTGCCCGAGAAATCTTCTTTGGCACACATGTAGAGGTAATCATGCTGTGCATGGTTCAAAACGCTTTCTATTCCCTGAATGGAAGCAATGCGGATAGGGCCGGGAGGAAGTCCGGCGTGCTTGTAAGTGTTGTAAGGACTTTCTACCTCCAGGTGTTTGTGCAGAATGCGTCGCAGTCCGAATTCTTGCAGACTGAATTTGATGGTCGGATCGGCCTGGAGTGGCATTCCGGCTTGTAGACGGTTCAGGTAAAGTTCTGCCACCATCGGCATTTCACTCTTGTTGGCCGTTTCTTCTTCCACGATGGAGGCCAGTGTGCTGACTTCTACCGGAGTCAGTCCGCAGGCTTGAGCCTTATCTTTACGCTCCTGCGTCCAGAAACGTTCATATTCTTTTTTCATTCGTTCCCAAGATTTAATTCTTACTTTCTGTCCTACTTTATACATGCCTGTCTCCTTGTGATTAACATTGATAAGTCTCCTTTTTCAAACATTTCACTTGTAAAAGTCCAATAGTTTCCAGTATTCAAATAATAAGCATCATTAAAATTTCGTATATCAATTATCCGTAACTTTTTACCACAATACTTTTTCATTTCTTTTACAAAATACCAAGTCCTGCATGCAATAGAACCATGAATAGTGGTGCCAAACTCCTCGAGCATATCATCCCATTGGCGAATCTGGACAATGTCTCCTATTTTGTATTGCCTCATACAAACCTCCTATTGGCTTAACCATATCCATACTCCATATAAACTTTCCTTCATCTTCTTGGACTCTAAAGAGATTATACCAGCCTGTTGTACTAACAACTGTAACAATAGTGCCACAGTACTTTTTCATACTTAACATAAAGTCGCCCACACATAATATATATGTTTCGGCTACCCCTTCAGCAATTCCGAATTCTCTAACCATATCATCCCAAGAACGAACTTTATACTTTTGTCCTACTTTCATTTCTCACCTCAATCATTCTTTTCAAGCTAGGTACGACCAACATATTCTCAGTAAACAAAAATTGTTCTGAAGTGTTTATACTTTTTCCTTGGTATACTCCTTCATAAAGAGGATCTTTTCCAATTATACGTATCTTGTCTCCACATAAAACCTTCATCCTAGATAAAAATAGTATGTCTCCAAAATCTAAAGCTCCAAGATAATCACCATTAGAAGCCTTTTTAAGTTCTTCCCAAGTTTTTAAATAATATGTTTTCCCTATTTTTAACATAGTCTTTACCCAACCATCATGACATCAACTGCATTTTTAAATTTTCTCAGCATTTCCGGATTAGAAGAAATGATTTTCTTTCTTCTTGCTCCTACTTTGCCATGTTTGTTAATATAACGAACTTCTAAATTATGCCAATTGATCGGACTCATTTCTCCCATCTTTTTGTATACTTTTCTATATGTAACCATTCCTCCATTGCTCTTATCTCCATATTTTTCTACAAGAGGCGCAATAATAGAATCTGTTGCATCCTGATTACAGATTGATTCATATTTCTCATACAGATCCCCTAATGCAGCACTGAAGATAGACCTCAGAGTATCGTTGGCGTAGACAACATCATAAGTACTAAATTTACTTACTGGATTATGCTTCTCTTTATAATCTTTCACTTCCTGATCCCAACAAATACCATAGTTTTTATTCATATACTTATATACGGTTTTCATTACAGAACCACGATCAGAAAATTTATCACAAGTAGTGAGAGCATCAATCATCTGATACATATCATTTTTCCATTTTTTGCCTGGATCCTCTACTTTCTTTACAGGAAGAGGTGTCGTAACAGCTTTCTCCTGAACCATCATAGAAGCTAAACGTCCCATATCTTCAAAGATTTTATCTACTTTTCTTTCTAATACTTCAATTTTGTTATTGAAATCTGGCAGCTGTAACTGAATAACGTTTGGATTATTAACTTTTTTCTCAAGAAAAGCTGCTGCCAATACATCTTTTGCCTTGAGCTGATATGCTACAAGTTTTTCTGCTATTCCCGGCATTTCCTTTTTCATAGTTGGAGTAATTGAGATTTTAGCCAACCATAATGGCAGATAGTCTAACTGTAAGCACATAACATTCTGATTTCCGCCATTAGTAAGGAGGGTAAAATTTTGTACCCCCTTTGAAATTACTGAATCCGTCTGCATTTTTCTTCTTTCATATTTAATCCGGTTATCATCGAGGCCAATTGCTTCACACACCCAACGAGCACCAACCCAAATATTTCCATCAGGATCCTGTGCTGCTCTAAGAATATCTCCGTTAAATTCTACTTCTTTTGCTGTTAATCTATCCATAATACTGTTCCTTTCATTTAAAATTTATGACACTGCATTTTACTTAATCTTTGAGCACTATAGTAAATCTGGTAATAAGAGAATGTATTATACGCATTTAAAGCGTATAGCTCACCGTTATGAATTTCTTCTTCTATTTTGGAAATATCGTAAGTACCAGAATAAAACTCTTTTTCGTCTTCAGTAACGTCGTTATAAACTAAATCTATAAGAATCTGCTTAATCTGATCAACAGTGCCAGATACACGCATGAATCTAATGCCATTAACTATTGAACATGAAATAGCAATAATCCATTCTTCTGCGTCTTCGTAGACAGTAAGTACATTCATTACATCATAATCTCTTTGTCCCTCGAAACAAACATCTGTGTATCTGTTATCATACTCTGTATTATGGCTACCTCTTTTCTCTGGCAACGGTTCCAATGGACACCCTTTTATTAATTTATCCCATGAATCACCGGCGCTTAAATTTGCATCTTTATCTTGTACTATACATTCATCTGCCTCATTTAATAATGGACAATGTCTGCAATGTTCTGGTGTGTCAATCACTAATACTGATTTACTCATTCAGTTCCCACCACCTTTCACGATTTGCATAACCGTCTGATATAGCGCAGCATTTCTTCCAACCAGTTTTGTTATGTATGTATCCAACTGCTCCACAACTGCTTCCACATCATAGGCGGTCGGCTGCGCATCAATCATTTTAAACGCACTTTCTGCCGTAATTAAACTGTCTTTTCCTCCAACTTGCTTGTAAAATAACTCTTCATTCATTGCATCCGCATCAATCAGTCTCATATCCCTCACACTCCAGTTTCTTCAAATCCTCAATTAACCAGGGTTCTTCATCTTCCCATTTGATAAAGTCAAACATATTACCATACATATTGCTTGATACATAATAATAACGATCATTATCCTCATCATCAGGTATCCAATAATTATCCATAGAATTACGTTTTGGCTTATTATAATAAATACAAAGGTTATCATTGAAGTCTCTTGCAATATATTTAAAATTAGGTAAAATGGCATCAAGGAAGTTCTTTTCTCTTGATATAATTGTAGGTTTCTCTATGTATTCTGATTCTGACCATTCATATCGTTTAGTTCTACAACTTTTTTCACCAGTAGAATCATTAAATTTACACATATCACATTTAAAACGATCACAAAAAGTAATTTCACTTGACTTTGTAACTGAAAATGAATCTCCTTTGCAAGCAATATCTATAATTTCTTTGGCAAATTTCTCTCTATTTTTCATAAAATCACCTCAATAAATCTCTTTAACAGCTCCCCAAAACATAATTGAATTATCAATATCAATGCCCCATTGCTCCTCATGCGAAGAGCATGTACTTTCATACTCATACTGTGGAAAACCAACTGTAACATCTTCTGTTTCAATAACTTTTCCTACTGATGTAGGTCCTTTGTCTTCCTGATGGTAGTAAACTATTCCAGTAAGAAACTCTATTACCATCTCTTTATACTTTGGATCACACCAAACATATACCTTATTTCCTGAGTCATTTTCTATTCTCCAGATAATGTCTTTATATTCTCTTGCGTTGTTACACAGTCTAAGCCATGCCATTGCATAACTTTCTGTTGTAGGTGCTGTAAAATCAGCAGTAATCATTACCGCCTTTTTCCGCTCAATAGATAATTTCTCTTTTAACATAATTGTTCCTCTTTTCTTTTCAGTATTAAATTTCCTAACGTGCTCACTATATCCTTGCATTGATAATCACGATTATAGAAATCAGCGGAAGAATTATAACGTACTTCATAGTGTTCATTAAAGCGTAATCTTGTTGGGAAAGAACAAAATATATTGGTTAAAGCATATCCATTTACCCATGTGAAACCTTGCTTTTGAGCTTCTTTGATTAACGCTATATATTCTGCTTTATTATTCACCAAAACAGTGCACTTTTTTAAATTTATCATTAGCCATTTCCTTTCTAATCATTATGAGCCTTCGCACTCCTTCAATTAAAACCATGCATTCAGGATAATCTCGTGCACGTCTTCCACGACTAGAACCATAATATGTATAATAATTTTTTTCTAAATTCTAGCCTCGTTGGAAACCTGCAGAAAACTTTATTTAAAGAATCCCCAGATGCCCATGTAAATCCTTGCTTCATAGCAATTTTAGTTATAGCCGAATATTCTTTTATATTGTTGACCAATACAGTAGAATCTCTAAGATCAATCATTTCCACCCCCAACCTTTCCAGACGAGCATTTTCTTCAAGTTTTTACACTTAATGAAACTTGGAGTGTATTCCTTTGTCTGTTCGCAATAGCCGAACCATTTACCTGACACATCCTGATGAAGTTCAAATACTTTCATTATATTACTGCCTCCTTGCTATTATTAAATGTTCTAAACTGTTTGCCGGAAGTAGCATTGCATTGTTAAAATACCAAGTTATTTCTTCATCATCTATTAATAGATGATATTCATCTAATTCAGGATCTGTAATTTTAGTTATTACACAAACTTTCCCACAAAGTTTATACATGTCTTTGCTGAACCATAATCTTTCCATTGAATTTTCATAATAGTAATACTGCTCACTATTTAAATCTTTTCTAATTACTACTCTATCTCCGACTTCGTACTTCATAATTTTTCCTTTCTAATTTCTATAAGCTTTGCTAAACATTGAACAGGTTCTAACATTGTGTCACTAAAAACCCATTCCCTTGCTTCATCTCCCAGTGCTAGCCTATAGTTCATACAGTCAAAGTGTCGCGATGGAACCTTATCTATGATTTTATACGCATGGCCACAGAATTTTTGCATGTTAACGTTAAAAAACAAATATGCATTATCGGCACCATTATAATAATATTTTGAGCCACCTTCCAAGCCACTTCTAACTCTCACTATATCACCTATTTTATATTTCTCTTGCATATCAAACTCCTTAACCCATCAACAGGTATCAGCATTGCATCATTAAATACCCATCTATATTCCTCTTTTCCCAGAGATAATCTATAAGTTATTTGATCACAACCAATTGCTACTATTTCATACTCTCTTCCACGAAATTTTTCCATTGCTTGAGCAAAATACAACTCCTCTTCATAGAATGGATCTGAAAATGGATAACATCGTCCACCAACTAAGTTTGTTCGAACTATAACTCTATCTCCAACTTTATATTTCATGTTTCCTCCTCTTATCAATTAGTGCAGTTAGTCCTTTGTAAGGAATGAATTCCTCTGCAGGAAACCAATAATTACTAGCTTCTTCTAATTCATAAGCTTTTCTTCCAGAAGTTAGTTTTATAATTGATTTTATGGTACATATATTTCTTAATAAATAATTTATATCTGCGCCCCATAGAATACGAGGAGTATTAGATCTAAAAATTACTTTATCTCCTCTCTTCATGTTGCCTTCTTTCATAGATAGCTAAAAATAAAGTACCTTCTGCAGGAATAAATATGCTACAAGGGAAAACATATACTTCTTCCTCTACATAACAATAAAATGTGCCATCATCATCACCTATACGATTTATAGTCATAATTTTGCCTTTAATTTTTTCCATAGGGATCCCCCATACGAAATCATGTAATCTAGGTAAAGTAGGATTAACGATTACTTTATCTCCAACTTTCATGTTATTCCTCCAATATAAAATCAAGTACTTCTGCAATGCTCATACCTGATATGTCTAATAGTTTCATTTCCTTTGAAGCATACTGTACAATACAAATCCCGTCCTTGATTGTGCAGCTTATTATACTTCTCTTTTTTAATAACTTATCCAATTCCATAATAGCTCCTTGATAATTCTCTTGGGGAGTCGAACCCCAAGAGAACTGTTTATTTTACTGTTTACTCAGCATCTGGCAGATAGAACTTTTTGATTCTATCCTCTCCTACAGCTTCGACAGCAGCCATTGCTACCTCATGAGAGCTGAAGTAAATACCATCTGTAATTTTTCTTCTGCTCCATGTAGAATCTACTTTCTCTGTCTCTCTGTTCCAGCAGAGTTTGTATTTTCTCTGAGAGTGATCGTCCCAGTCAATCTCATCGTTGTGATCAATAGCGAAGCGTTTCAGCTCTGCTACAATCATCAGATATTCAGCGGCTGCATCTCTCTCTTCCTCAGTCTTAAAGCAGTTGCCTACTGCAAGTCTCATCACGTCTTTCTGGTTCTCAGTTGTGAATACTCCACCATCTTTCTTGCCTGTGCCCCACAGGTAGAAGTACTGCTCACCCTCTGTTGGTTCCCAATGTTTCTGTGCTGTCTCTGGTGCATCAACCATTCCCTGAAGTGCTCCGATGAGTTCTTTAAGCTCGTCCTGTCCAAGTGCTGCCATAATGTTTGTAATAATAGCTGTGTTCATCATAATCTTAATCTCCTATTCTTGTTTAAAATTTGTTTTTTGTTTGTTTCAATCTTTACCCATAATCCATATTCAGTTGTAATTTTTCTATATTCAGTTGTAATTTATATGAAAACCTCTTAGTGGGCTAGAGGTCAATCATATACTTTGGCATAAACATTCCTCCCTTACTGTGTTCTTATATCAATAATGTCACAAGCAGAATAGTACTGGTAGTGACTTAACAACATACCAATTGCTTCCATTTCATTTACTGCAAGGATTTCACAACAGATTTCATCTCCATTGTAAGTCTGGAGATAAATATGGAAGAATTTCTTTGCTTTTTCCTCTTTTGAGAAGAGATACGTACAATCATCTGAGTAAGCTGCTGTATAGTCTGTACTAATGGGTGATATTTCTTCTTCATTCCAATTTCTCCACCAATTTCCATATCTACCATACCCACCATAAGCAGCTTCAATATACTCAAAAGGTTCTTCACAAGGTAAAGCAAGAATCTTTTTCGCTTCTTCAATTGTAGAAAGAAGTGCTTCTACATTAATTGTTTCTCCTAAGGTGTGCTCATTGAAATATCCAGAAGATAAATTAACTGCTGCTACTCTAAGTGCCGGAGCAATTGTTGAAATATCTGAAAGAGAACCCCATTGCGTTTTAAAGTAACCAGTAGATTCAATAAACTCTTTAAAATCTGGATTGTCACAAGAGTAGAATACACAATCATCTATTCCTCTTCTATCAATTTCAATGATATAATTTATATCATTGTTTACTATATAGTCACTTACAGCAAACTTCTCAGCACCGATACATCCTTTCTCTTCATCCTCTGTAAACAATACAGAACAATGATACTCTTTAATAATTTGCAGGATAGCGTAGATACCACACCGGTCATCTCCCCCAATTCCTTGAGGAGAGGACATGATTGCTCCAGTATATTTAATTTTCTGAACACATTCTTTATGCACTGTATCCATATGAGCGACTAAGAGAACCGGAAAAGTTCCTTCTGCATAAAGAAATCCATCTTCTGACTTAGGTTCATAGCCTGCTGCTTCCAACTTATCTTCCAGATGTCTCTTAAGAGTCATCTGTTTCATTCTTAAAATTTCTTCAAATTCTGTGATTTTATATTTGTTTTTACTCATCGCTGGCCTCCTCTTCTACACAATCTGGACAAAGCCCTTTGTCACCTTCTTTAATTACATAGTATTTTCCACAGTGGATGCATTCTTTAACTTTTCTATCGGGGAAAAAATCATCCTCACTTTCAATATATGTATATTTCTCTTCTAAGCAATGACTACATACTTCCTCATCTGTTGATGCTACATAAGTAATATCATCATTGTTTCGAAGTCTTCCACAACAATCACATTCTGTGAAATCTTCTTCCCTGCAACTATTACAGATATCCATATCTAACTCTCTGTAATACTGAATTTCTGAATTAGGAACTCTTTCATTGCAGCAGTCACAATAAGTAGAACAGTCACAGCAATACCAGTTTCCGTTGATACAATACATCTCATCTTCGTCATAGCGATCACCGCAATCACAACATCTATGAGATCCACTGTCACCATAGCTATCATAACAATCCTCACAAAGAAGAGTGCTTTCCATGGTGTGATAATCTCCACACTTTACACAGTAGATGTCATGTCCTACTGTCATACGTCTATCATCAACTCTTCCCTTGGGAATCATCTTGACGATTTTACTGACTGAGCATTCGCTCTGGCAGCTATAGTCTCTGTAATGAGTACCTTCAGAATTGATGACTGAACAACATGCAGATATACCACCTTTCTTTTTCCAAAGATTAGGAGCAACCAAACAGTCAGCAATAATCTTCTGAATCTGTGCTCTGATTGGAGTATATAGTGAATTTTTTCCATCGTTACACTGAGGATATAACCTTCCTTGTACAAGGATTCCATCCTTATAATGAAACAACTGACGGATGATTTTAGGTTCGAACTCTAAGTCATTGCCATCATATTCTTTGTCCACCTGATAGTAAACCATTGTAGTTCCATCAAGTAAGTAACTCATAGTTCCAGAACAGTGGCAACCAGAGTACCCATTAGGGTTATTCTTATCCAATGTATGACAGGATGACCAGCTATTTCCATTAGAGGACAACAGATAATCAACCGGATTAACTGACAAAATAGTATGTCTAATCTGATCCAGTGGATTAATTGCATCTGAGTATTTTGCATACGCTCTCTCAAAGTTACTATAATTTTCAGGTGTAATACTTACCAAATTACAGATTTTCTTTACTGCTCTTGAAGTTTTCTGTCCTTCAGCAATTCCTTTAATATCAGGATAAGATTCCTTAATGCAATCAGCCATTTCCTTTGTAAGAAGCTGTTCTTTATATCTTCTTAACTTATCAAGAGCACATGTAGTATAAGTTCTATCTCTAACCCATTCAATAAAGTTATAGATTTTATCTTCATCAGGCTGTCCCTTGATATTCTGGTCAAATGCTACATAACACTTGTCCTCATTCCAATTCGGATGATGTCTTAATAATTCAATCAGAGGTTCTTTGCTTTTCGCCCAAATGTTAATAATCTTATCAATAGCTGCGTTTCCCCATGTAATATCATAAGTGTCAAGAACTTTAATCATACCCTGTGCCATTACTTCTTTATTCATGCTACAAATCCTCCTAAAATCTGTTCGTACAGCTCCTGTGGAATCTGTTCTTTTCCAAGAAGCTGTTCGCTGAGTTCCTTTGCTTTAGCCACTGCTGCAGTGCCCTTATCTTTGATTCTGTCATAAAAGACCTCAATTATGTTCATGACTTTAGAAACCGCTTCGTATTCTGTGTAGAGCTCTTTGTCGTCTGACTGAATCTGCTCAAATATTTCCTGTACTCCATAAGTTACAAAGCACTCTGGACAGTAGTCATTAACTAAAGGTCCGGAAATAATTTTTCCGCAGTGCTTGCAGATTGAAAGTTTATAATCTATTTCATTAAGATCTTTATACTCTCCGTTTTCGTATTTGAAGATTTCATACTGATCAAAGATATATGCTGCATCATATCCTTTGGAAAGCTCCTCAAACTGAATCAGAACTTCCACAGAGTCCTCTTTCTCTTGCGAGAAAGATTTTATTTTCTTGTTTAAAGGTTTTGTTTTAAGCTGACTATCTTCAATATAGAGCAGCTTTGAATCAAAGGATTCTGTAATGTCCTCTCCCTGGACATACTTCTTAAAGATGAAACCAAGGACAATGTTGATGTCCTTAGATTCTACCTCTGATGAAGTGATTCTGTTATCTTTATATAAACTAATAAGTACCATGTTTGTTCTCCTTTCTTAACTGTAACTGCATTATAAACCAGTTTGTAAAACTTGTCAATACTTTTTACAAACTTGTTTAAGAAATTTTCTTTCCTCTTTCATTGAACTGTTTTGGCTCACCGAGAGATACGAGGTAGTCCTGCATATAGAGGGGTAAGCTCATCCCTGGTCTTTCTGGGTATGCAGCTAATCCTTTAGCTCTAAGAGTACTTGGTTCTGTTTCTCTCATAATAGGAACCAGTTTAAACAAACCGACTGAACCGTAGTACATGTAAATAGTATACAAAGCACGTAATACATATTTACTTAATCCATTAATTTCCATTGTATAGCCTGCTTTATGACAAACACTCACAATAGATTCTAACCCAATGTAGCCTGAAGATTTAGAAATATTATAAGCTAAGTCATAAGAGCCGACCATACCTGCTTTCTGATTTCCTTTGTAGCTACTAATTCCTAAATCGTACTCATCAAGTACTCTCTGAATAGCTACGCATACAGGATCTTTAAGAATCAACCCTGCTTTATGCTGCTGTAATTTAGTTACTCTCTCTGTACAGTTAGACTGACGAACAAAGATTGAAGCTTCATATTTTCTTCTCTCTTCCGGGTCAGTTGGAGCTGTAGTGATAACCACACATTCAAGAGCATCTAAGATTCCTTCTGATGCACAGCATCTTCCGTTGCCGTCTACAATTGAGAATGTACCTTCTTCTGGATGTGGCACTACTAACAGTGGATCCATAAGTGTGTGATCAAACTCTTTATGCAGCTTAGCAATCTTTTTTGATCTTCCTTCTTCTAACCGCTGGTAGGCTGGATCAACAGAGAGAAGTTCTCTAGGGATTACTGCCATGTGTTTTGTACCAGATACTAAAAGATTGTTCATGATTGTGTTGTAAACGATGTTTTCCATTTTGTTTTCCTCTTTTCTTTTTTATAATAAAAAAGAGCTGTTTTCACAGCTCTAGTTTTATTTCATTGTTTAATAATTATTTTCTACTAAGTTGGTGAGATACTCAATCCCGTGACCACATAAAGCAGTCAGAACTTCATCTAAAACATCAAGCTCTCCCTTTGTTTCACATGATTCAAGGGCTTGAATGATTCCGTAGCCTTTTTCATACTCACTGGTATTTACAAGTTCCTTAGTTACTGTGTCACCGAACTTTTCCTCGGCATAATCGACTTCATAGAGTCTTTCCTTTGCTGTTTTCATTTTGAAAACCTCCTTGATATAATTAATTCTTTAAGATTTTTTGGGTATCTTGTCCAAATTAAATCTTTGTTTCTGTAGTTCATTCTATACGTAGAACTATCTACAGTAGGCTTATACAGAGCATTTATAGAATACCTTTTACTATGATTCAAATTTTCATCATAGCCACTACCCGTCATAAACCCTGTAGCGTTAATAAAACATATGCTTTGACTGCCGTAATGCTTTGTTTCACAATCGGTAAGGATAATATAAGTTCCCGCATACATAACAGCTATCATTCCAGACCGGAGCTTCTTCCTTAAATCAACCATGCTGCCTCCTTATTATTAAAAAGCGAAGTGGCGAAATAGATATCAGATCCTCTATCCAAGACCACCAATAGTGATAATTTGAGCCACCATTTCCATTGTGTAATGAAATGTTTTCTTTATAGTAATAAACTAAATATTGGAATGGTTCAAAACTTTTGTCAATATCTTCTATCTGTCCTATACCGTAATATTTATGATAAACTATGTCACCTATATTTAATTCTTTAGGATGTTGCATTTCTTCTCCTTTCTATTAGCTTGCACAAAGACACTGAACGGACAAGAGTAAGTGAGTTTTCCATACATAACCAATAATGACAATCTGGGCCTCTACCGTTGCCATTATGTAAACATCTATTTTCTTTATAAAAATAAACTAAACATGGTGCCAAGCAAGTTTCAAAACCTACTACCTTACCTACTCCATAGTCGTTTCGCCATATTATATCACCTATTTTCATTGTTGCCTCCTTCCTATTATCCAACGTAATGATTGGCACTTGGCAACTTCTCTTGGCCAGAACCACCAACAATGATTATATAGTCCACAACCTCCATCATGAAGCTGATGACTCTCTTTGAAAAAGTATATCAAATAAAGACCATCTAAGCCTTCAACAATTACTATACCTTCTCCAAAGTGCTCATGAAACACTTTTTCTCCTATTTCTAATGACATTACCTAGGCTCCTTTCTGGTATAAGCATATAATCTGGTACCATCCAGTAGTCTGTATAGTAAATATTTATTCCCATGCTTTTACCAATTTCTTTTACAGTCATCACAGGATGCGTTCTGTCTTCGACGATACAATAATCGTAGGTTTTTGTTGTAGATTTCCTCCAGAAACGATTAAGTTTCACTTTATCACCTACACAATACATGTTGCCTCCTTTTTATCAAAGATGCCAGTGGTGGAACATATTTCATATTTTGGATTTCGTCATTACTGAACCACCAACCATGGTTATCTTTACAGGATCTTGGCTCTATTGCACCATCATGTAGAGCATCATTTGCCTTGAAAAAGTATACAAGCTCACTTCCGGGACGAAACTTTATTACTTTTCCTAATCCATAAAATGGGTCTTTAACATAGGTTCCTATCATTTTGTCTCCTTTCTATGAGTAACCTTAACGTAGAAAGATATACCATATCTGCAATTTCTCTATAACTGAACCACCAACCGTGATGATCTCCACATGAACCATCCCCTCCATCGTGCAATTCTTTATTTGCCTCGAAGAAAAAGACGAGTCCACTAATACTATCTATTTTGATAACTTTCCCTAATCCATATACTGGGTGTTTAATATAAGTTCCGATCATTTGCCTTGCCTCTTTTCTATAAAATGTCTCAATGGTTTCTTATGCAAGAGCTTTATTTCATTTTTACTATAAATCATACAGTTTCCCTACTTTTCCGTAAGGGTCGTATACATATATGTTTTGCATTGACATATTCCTTCCTCTTAACAATTAGATCAATCAGCGGTCTCTTCCTGAGAAACCTAATATCTTCTTTTCTATGACAGGAAGTATTAGTTATATATCTTCCTTTATAATCCCCAGTGAAAAATGAACGTCTATGATTATACTGTTCTACTATATAAGGATAGGGCCATAATGTTTTGTCATAGAGAACTAGCTTGCCGTATCCGGCATTAGTCTTTACATAAATATGTCTCATCGTTATTCTCCTTTTTGATTTATTTACGTGTTTATAATAGCAAACATCTGTTCTCTTGTCAACCATCTATATAACAGAAACTTCCGGTTCCTGTATCTACAGTGCAACAAGTATGCTCATACTTCATTATCAGTCGATTAAACTTCTCTTCTGACATAGGAGTTTTCACTTTGAACGGATGTGCCCAAGGTGAGTCCACTTGCATTCTATTAGGAAGCAAATATACAGGGGTTCCTGCAACAAGTGCTTTCTGTGCTTCTCTTCTGGTTACTTTCTTTAACATAAGATTCCTTTCTATAAGCAGCATAGTTAAACATCTTGGAGGAAAACGGGTAGCCCTAGATTTCATGCTACCCTTTTTGAGTAATTCAAGATGCTTAAATATACTGCCTAAGCAGTATATTTTTTAAATTACATAGAGTTTTCTACCATTGACGCATGCACAACTCTCGATTAAGCCGTAGCTTCTTAAGGCTTCCAACCCGTTGATGCCACAGATAGATACAATAGTATCTTCGTAAAGTGCTTCTGCTTTCGGAAAAGCAAACAGAAGTTTTTCATAGTAGAGTTTTGCTTTGTAGCCCTCCAACTCTTTAATTCTGTTAAAACACACTTTTCCTAAGCTGCTGTCCAATAATTCCTTTAATGTAGCAATTCTCTTGTCAACACAAGCAATACTTATATCTGTTGATACAAGTGCCTTTACCTCTTCTTCTGTGCAGTTTGTGTACTTTCTTAAAATTATCATAATGTCCTCCTTAAAACATTCTCCGCCACTCATCTCCTACTAACTCCCATGTTGTAGGATTAAGAGCATACTCTTTAGGGTTAAATAACTCCTCATATCTTTCCTGCATCAGTTCCTTTGTAGGAAAGAACTCCTCCTTGCGTAAATTTCCTTTGTTGGAACCTGTTTTGAAATAGATTCTAAGTTTGTATCTCATGATTAGTCCTCCCTTGCATACTGAGCAAATTGTTTAAGCCCACCTGCATAGTGTGCGTCTACAATTTCATCGTCATAGACAATCTCGGTTCCGTTGGAGTTCATGATACATGAAGCGAGATCATTAATAGACCAACAGTCTTCCGCGTCAGCATACCAAGAGAACTGATTTCCATTGGCAGTTGTCATAGTTACGAGGTCCGAGTCTTTATCTACTTCATGGACTTCAGTTACTATACCTGTCAGAGGATATAGGTCTTTGCATTCTCCATCTGTTGTTGGAGCTGCTGATACAGGTGTTGATACTATCATTACTGTTAATGCTAAGGCTAATAATTTTTTCATGACTTTATTTCCTTTCTTATATAACTTATAACTACAATATATTTATAGATATCTACATATTGATCTAATTGATAGACAGGTGCCTTGTCAAATGAAGTTGACTATCTCCCTTGCTAGGTATGAATACATAACAGACACTGAAATTCTGTGCCAGTTTCCATTCTGAAACATTAACACAGGAATGTTCATAGGATCCTTTGGACGTTCAGTGCAGATAAACTGAAGTCCATTGCCTCTAATAAATAAGGCTCCTTTAGGTATTGTGTAACCCAAAAGAGCCTCTTTCCGTTGTATTCTGACGGTTGTGTATTTATATGTCATGCTGACCTCCTCTCTGCTATAGAATCACTCAGAGATACTACAGGTTTCAGTGTGCTAGTTGCCTTGTCAAAGAAGTAGGCATGACTATCTAAAACTAAACCATCTTCTACACATTGAGCATTTACATCTCTGATCATCTCATTGATGCCTGAAGGGTCAGTTCCAGGCATGAGAATTACTTCTTCTGTCGAAGACGGGATGACAAAGAAGTTTCCAATAAGTTGAGCGAAGCGTTCCATTGCTCCTTTATAGAACAAAGCTATAGCCCCACAAGAAGCTTTATTTGTCACAATGTACCCTACAGAACTTTTCTGCGCTGGAGATGTATAGAATCCTTCATCATTAAAGGATCCAAAAAGAGCAGTTTCCATTGTGCAGAAAATCCCTGGATACTCAGCTTCTATCTTATCAAGATAGATTGATTGTCTATCTTCTGGAGTTTCAAAACTATCATTTCCGGAAAATTGTTTGTAAAGTAAGTTAAGAGTCATAATTAATACCTTCTTTCTAAATAATATGTTTCGCTTGCAAAGTGAACTAAAGCTCCTTCTGAGTTAACTTCTATTTCCACAGGTAAACAGTCAACTTCGCTGACAACTGCTGATTTAATATAATCATCAGCTGTCTTGGATGTTCCGTTGTTAGACACAATGCAAGATACTGTATCTCCAACAGAGAAACCTTTTCCTTTGTATGACCAAGTTTGTTTATCTGGCGACACAATAGATACAGAGCGTCCAGAAACAAAATAGACAGTGCCCGTCATTGGACGAGTACTGTCTTCTGTTGCTCCGGTGGGTTTAACTACAGCTAATAGGAACAGTAGAGCTATGAATAGCCCTAACAGTGATGGGATAATGATTTCCCTTATGAGTTTTCGTTTGATTCTATCTGCCTTATTCATAACGATTTCCTCCTAGCTACAATTTCAGCAGAACGTTTTTCATACATTTCCTTGCTGATTGTCTTTTTGTTCCAATATGCGTTGCGAACTTCTTCCCAGATACAGGAAAGTTCAAAGGGTGTTTTCGCTTGCGCAATTCTGGTTTTATAATTTTTCATGGTATTCCCTCCTAAAAGTTCCCTTCAATGATGTCCATGTCCATATAGTCTACTACTTCGCCTGTGAACATGTTTACAGTAAGTTCATAATCCGGTCCCTTGATAGGAACGAACAGACATTTTTTAAGCTTCTTATTTCCTTTCCAGAAAAGAGAAAGTTCGTTTGTGCTTGGATACATTACTGGAATACATCCATAGTCAAACAATTCACTGTGACTGAGAATCAGTACAGCTGCTTTCTTTTCCTTTGCGGAAAGAGTTTTGTAAAACTTAGGAAAGAAGGTGTAATCATACTCGCTAAAGAAATCTGTCAGTTTTTCTTTAACGCAGTTGATGATTTCCCTGTGCTTTGCTTTGCCTACTTGGATTTTTAAGTAGAACTTTTCACGCTCTGCACATTCTACATAGTCTGCAATATACTGGCAAAACTGTTCTGGCGTATAGATGTAATCAGATTCTTTAAATGCATCGAACCAAATTCTATTGCTGTAAGTATAGAGTTCTCTGCCTAAAACAGATTTCAACTCTACAGATGTAATTTCCTTTGTCATAATTTTTTCATAAATAGTCTTTGCCATGATATTTTCCTCCACTAAAAAAGACAACCAGTATAAACCGATTGTCTTGTTGATTAATATTAATATATTGTTTTAGTAACTACATAATGATCGTGGTCATTGTAGTCCAGTAAGAAAAGCACTATTTGCCTTATCATCGTGCTTCTGCTCATGCTGCTTACTGCTGGATGACTTGGGCATTCCCATGTTTCCCAGCAAGTTTTTACATAGTTAATATGATCGTTCTTACTCTGAAATCTCACTTCTGAAATTTCTCCAGACTCAATTCCAGTAACAATTTTCAAAACAATGTTCTGGAACTCTTCTGACTGGTTCAGAACTCTTTCCATTGCCCCCTGACGGAGATATGGAAGGGCTTTCTGAATGAGAGTTAGTGTGTTGCAGTAGTTATTAATTTGTTTCATAGTATTTTCCTCCTGCCTTTTAAAGTGGCATAACTCATAGATTAATGCTCTATCAAGGTTTGACCTTGCCTTGTCTACTCCTCGTAGAAATAGAGCATCTGCTTAGGCAGTGTACATTACTCTCCGGAAATCGTGAAGCGGTTCCTTTGTACATTCATAATCAGTAGTATATGAACTACTGCCTAAACGACTGCCGCCGCTAGAATACTTTTTCTTTCGAGAATGTCTCATCATCTTCTCATAATTGTCGTGAGACTTCTTCTGTTGCACTGATTTTCTGTAGTAAGTCCACATGATCTCAGTGAGCTGGTTCTTCTCGTAGGTACGCACCCATCCCTGTTTAGGAAGATGCACATAGATTTCAATCTTCTTACTGCGAGAATGATTGAAATTGCTACACACTAAACGTGTACCATTATCCAACACTAGAACAACTGAGTTCATAGAAAAAGCTCTCCCGCAAACAAAGTCACGGGAGAGTAGATGATATACTCTATACATGATAACCTCCTAGTACCAAAAGGACTCAACTACACAATCGAATCCTTCATCAGCATGAGCATTAACATAATCCCATGCCTGTTTTTCTGTCGTAAACTCTAACTCCTGAGAGTCAGAGCAAGCCCAGTAATGGGCTGTCTCGTGACGCATTCTCATAATGACCTCCTATGCAAAGTAGTGCTTAATTACAATGTTAGAGATAGTAGTAGCAAGACCGGAATAGTCATACTGCATCTCTCCGGTCTTTTTGTCCTTCTTCTCCTTGACCAGCTTAGTAAGCTGTCTGGAAGAAAAAGACACTTTGCCAGAATCATCCTGTGAGAACTTATTCTTAAAGCCCTTGATATAGCAATCATTCAAGAGTTTCTTATCCTCTGCTGTCATCTTCACGCGAGTCTTAGAGGTATAAGGTGTCTCAAAAGGCAGAGAGAATGTCACCTTGATAATCCGCTCTAATTCCTGTGAAGCTGTTTTATAAGCCTGTTTAACCTCTTTAGACATTACAAGATTACCATCTTCGCCAGCTTTAGAGGTTACGTGGATGGTTTCCAGTGCTTCATAGAGTTCAGGACTTTTGAAAGCTGGAATAATGGCATACTTCACCAGCTTAGAGTTGTCCCATGTGCCGAGCACACGAAGTACTGTACGCACTACGTCCTTGTCATTGCCAAAATGGTCAGCATTCTTCTGAGACATTGTGTCTACTACAAGTGTGTGGACTTCTTCTGTCTCAGCAGCAGACTCCTCCTGTGCAGCTTTTTCGTCCTTTAAGGACTGAAGCTGGACTTTCAGAGCTTCCAATTCTTCTGGCGTAGTGGTAGACTCAGCCTCTTCGCCTTTTTCAATCTTCTTCTCAAGAGAAACAATCTGTCTGTCAAGTTCTTGAATGTTCATAAGTGCTGTCTCATGGGAAATAGCAGTCATAAACTCAGACCGCTGTTCTTCTGTGATATTCTCTGCCCAAAAATTAATTGATAATGTAGTTGTCATAGTATTTTCCTCCTAGTGCTTTTAAGGGAAAAGCATAACCATGATTTATAAACGTGTTTAGTGTGTAAAAAAATATGCACACTTCACAAGCCCATAGAATGAGCCTGTGAACTATGTATAAAAATTATAGCTGTCAGAGGTTATCGGTCATGCTGGCAGGCATTACCCTACACAAAGAACAACAGGTGTTACCCTGTCTGTCTGCCTCTATAACTTAACAGCTATCTCATATGTATTTCTCGCCCCTTAAAGTGTGGTTATGAATCGGGGGCAAGCACCTTTTTTTTAGTAGGTGAATTATTTATTTTTAAGAACCTTTTACGGTTCGCCGTTCTTTCAAACTTCTGGAAGCTTACCACTGCCTAGAATATGGACAGAAGTTTGAAAGCCGTTCGCATAAGGGAATCACCCTCTTCTCTAGGCTTATGCCTAGAGGTCGCATACAAGTAATAAACTGATATGCTGGAGACTTTTCGGGATAGTCTCTTAAAATCCGCATATGAAATTTGTATAGGGAAAAACCGTAAAGGAAAAATTTTTTAATGGACAGAACATCCCCCTAGCACCTTCCCACTTGTTACCGCAGCTTTTGTATCTATCTAGGATAGCAACTACTTACTACGCAAGCGGTACAATGTTTTTTTATGAAATTGTCAAACCTGTAATCTTCTCAACTCCTCTCCTGTTGATGTACCTATCTTACTACCTTAAAGGTAGGTTGTCAAGTACTTTTTTCAAAAAAATTTTATTTGTTGCTTTAGGAATTTTTCTGTGGATTCCAGAACCACCGCTTGAACTTGCCGACCGCCTTTCCTTATCGACACGCTTATCATACTACCCTTAAGGTAGTTTGTCAATACTTTTTTGAAAATATTTTTATTTACACGTTTATAAAAGCCCACAAACCCGCATAAATACAGGCTTTTTGGCATGAAAAAAAGTTTTTTCGTGAAAAATTACTTCCTATTAAAGCGAAAAAATAAAGGTCGTCAGGATCAGACAGTCTGCATACAGAGTGTAATACGTACTACTGCATGTACTTATATACACAGTGTAATACATAACTGTTAGAATATTTAGAATAGATTAAATATTTAGAATAGAGTGTTAATTAGTAAAGTTTAATCAATTATATCTGCAATACGTGATTTAATAAAAGCTGATACTGCAATATTGTTAGAATCACAATATTTTTTGAGTTTTTCATACTGTTCAATTCGTAAACTGACACCAACGTTTTTCATGTTCTTTTTATCCCACTCTTTAGCATATTTCTTGTTATATTCATAATTCGACATAAATATACACCTCTTTTCTATTCAATTTGTTGAATTGTATATACAATTTATCTGAGCCATTTTTTACCAGAAGAAAGTCGTCAGATAAATCAATGCAAACGCAATCATTTATCAGAAACATTATTCTTAAATATGCAATTGTAATGACAATTTGATTTTTCCATGTGTCTGATCAGTGAAACCAGACACAATTCAATACAATTCGTTATATTGACTGAATATTCTGATTGCTTTAGCACTGTAAAGTTTTTATGTACTATCACTGCATAAATATTCAATTGTAAAATTTCATAGTTGTAAAACTTTGCTACGGTATAACTGCTGTACATTGATTTGTTAAAGTATACTACGGGTATCCACTTTTACGCTTTAAAGTCCCAAAAACAGGGGTTGTGTATTACGATAGTTTTTACCATTGCACTATCCCCACCTTTCCTAGTGCTTAACTAGGTTTAGTTGAACGCATGTTCTTTTCGCTCTATTTTGCGCCCATTCTGTACCAAATCAGCTCTAAAATGTTAGAAAATAAGCATTTTCACACGTTTTACAGGCATTAGGAGAACGCATGTTCGGGTGGGGTACTTATGCCCTGAACGCCGCTAAAATCCAGCGTTTCTGCCCTATGCATATCTTTTTAGACACCAAGTTCAGATTTCGGACCTATGTTCCCACTTTCTCCGATCAAAGCTGCTCTCTCACTCAATCCTCGGATCAGAGTTTCTTCCTTATTATATATGTTTTCTGATCCTACCCTTTTTATTTTTCTAAACAAGTTTGTAAATCACCTGTTGACTTTTCTGGTAATCAGTGCTATAATACACTTATCCCGAAGGGGATAGAAATCACAGGAGGTACATATGAACGACATTACATTTTATGGAGTGGATCTAGTCCAAGAACTCCAGAAACAGCTAGACTCCCACAAGTCAGCCATTCTATCTACTGCACCTCCAGATGCAGTAAAAGGCTACAATCTAGGTGTACAAAACACTCTTCTACTCTTAGACTCACTTCTCTCATCTTTCGAACCCAATGAGTTCCTGATCAACACTACAGATTCCCACTTAACTGAGTATGACTATGATGAGCTTGAAGCTTTAACCTGTAAACAAGTTTATAAATCATAAGGAGATTTCATATGAAGACTTTTACTAATATCCACACATTACTATACCACATTAATGATTCAATTTCAATCCCTCTTAGATACTCTATGATTGAAGGCACCACATGGTTCATCGGTAAAGATGTTGCAGCCATCTGTGGGTACAAAGACACATGGCGAGCTATAAAATACCATGTTTCACCTGAGAATACTGATTATACCATTTTTAATTCCCGTAAACTTATCATCATCAATTATGCAGGATTCAAAGAAATAGACCCTACTGAAGGACATCTAAACTGGTTTCTGAAAGAAACTAAGTCAGACTCGCCCACTGTGTTCAATCATCCAGAATTTGGCACTGTCAGAATAATAGAGGTTTCCGGAAAACCCTGGTTCGTAGGTAAGGATGTAGCTACCGCCTTGGGATATGCAAATCCTACAAAGGCTGCTAGAGAGAAAGTTTTCCAAGAGGATCGAGGGATGTCCAAAATAGACACCCCCTCTGGAGCACAACAAATGACTATTATTAACGAATCCGGACTTTACTCCCTTATCCTCAGCAGCAAGCTTCCATCAGCAAAAGAGTTCAAGCACTGGGTTACAGCAGAGGTACTCCCTTCTATCCGTAAGACAGGGGGCTATGTTAACCCATCACAATCCGATCTTTTCCTAGATACCTATCTCCCATTTGCAGATCAGAACACTCGACTTCTTTTTAAGACTACTCTTGATACTATCCAGCAACAGAACAATACTATCCAGCAACAGAATCACACTATTTCACATCAAGAAGACATCATTCGTAATCTTACATCAGACATTCCATTAGCAGATAAACGTCAGATCCTCAATAGAATTGTACGCTTCGGAGGAAGTCCTCAAACACGTTGGCCATTCCTCTACAGAGAGTTCGACAATAAGTTCCATATGAATACTAAAGTACAGCTTGAACATTACAATGAGACGCATAAACCTAAGCTGCAGAACCGTTTAGATTACATAGAGCACATTGGTATGTTCAATGATTTAGCTGAAATAGCATGTGTAATCTTCGGTCCAGACATCGAAAAGCTGTCTGCTCAGTATTATGAAATATGCAAGTAAATTTTAATTCTACAGTGAGAGGCTTACAACTTTACAGTGAGCCTCTTACAAAAGAAATTTGATCCATATACTCAAATAAAACCATTATATAGGGGGTAAGAAAGTTGATTGACACCACAAAAATTTTACCGGGTCAAGAATTTAAGAATATGCAGGAACTGTCAGTAGCACTTACTGGTCAGAAGATGCCAGCCGGTAAAGGTTATGTTCTACAGCAGGAGAAATTTAAACTGTATTTCTCATGGAAAAAAGTTACAGGATCTCATAAATTGATCATTGATGAAGTATATAAAGAACCAAAGACTAAAACTAAACGCAAACAGAAAGAGTATTGTCCACATGGAAAGTATAATGCAGCAATCTATGCAAATTTACAGCAATTAGAACTCAATAAAAAATATTCTGTGACAGATCTCTATGAACTCTTAGGGTTTACGAGTGACAGATTTACGAGACCAAAATATTTTTTAGATTGTGTGAATGCAACAGAACTCTCTCTTTCTTCTTATAGATATTTTCATAAAAAAATAAATTGTATCATTGCACAAATATTATATATAAATTTGAGGAAGTTTGAAGAAAAAGGCTGTATCTCATATCATATGGACTATGCCTATACATTCAGAGAAGGGCATAAGCCAGTAGACATTCCAATAGACTATATGGAAGATATAAAAGCTCAAGCTTTAGCACAAACTTCACATAAAGATGAGTGGTCTGTCTTACATAGTTCCAAAGCAAAAGAATACACTGATTTTATTCTTAAAAGATTGGAGCCGCTAGGAGTAAAAAGATATACAAAATGTTACGTATTTACTGAAATTAAGCAGTTTAATACTCTTCCGTTATCAGACCCTCATATTCTAAACAATTTAATAATACAAAAGTTGAAAGATGCAAGTTCCAAATATGATGTGCTGAATAACAAAAAAATGAATTCAATAATTGACACCGCTGTCAGGTTGCAATAGAGCGAAAGGCGAAGCCTGAGGTCTGAACACATGAAAGTTTTTTCAGCGCTACTTTCTACACTCGGCGGTTAAGCGCCTCGCCTAAAGCAGCTGCTTCTGAAAAAATTTTGCGTTCAGACGTTGATTGTTTTTGTTGGTGAAAAGTTTTCCATCGAACATAATATAATTAATATGTTTTTATTTAATTACTATATCTCAAGTAGAAAAAATGGTTTTCTTGAAAAAGGACTGAGCGAAGCGAAGAACTTTTGAAACCGTTATCTACGTTAAAAAAGAAAGGAATGATTACAATAGCAAAGCAGAAAAAATGTAAAAGATACTTATTCAAGCTCCACAGTGAACGTCTTCGTAGATCACGCTGGAAGCTAGAATATCCATTAGAGGAAGCTCTAAACACAGAAGACATTATTTCTCTGTCTGATAGCCAGATTCTTAGATTCATTGATGAACTCAACGGAGACACCAGTGAAGCCAGAGAAGAAGAAGCTTCTTATATAAAGAAAGAAATCAAGCGTCTCAAAAAATCTGATTCTTCTAAGAAAGATACTCTCATAGCAAATCTCTATAAAAGATTCTATAATCTTCAATTTGTTCCAGATTACATGTGCCTGATCATTGATAAAATGTCTGATTATGACAGAGCCAACAAAGGTTTCTCTATCAATGGAGTCAAATATCATAGGTTCCTAGGTACCAACGGGGGTATAAAAAATTCTACTATTGTTTATGTCTCTGAAAGACTATATCCCCAGCTCTATGAGCGTCTCTGCTGTGGCAGGAACCTAGAACAAAAATTTGTACCAGCTAAACTTGAAGCATATCAGGCTCTGATCTGTTCTGGCAGCATTCCAGTGAGTATGCCAAAAGGGGTTATAGTTGTCCCTGACTGCGTTACTCATTTTAAAGAAGACATTATTCGTGTGGATGATTCCCAGTCTGATGAACCAATAGTAGAATTCCTCAAGGACCAAGAAATAGAGCTTACAGAATCAGACGGTTACGGAATCATGCTTCCATCACTCTCTTACCGCTGGGCTAGAGAACTTGACGAAGAAGAAGATTTTTTATCTGGCTGTAATCTCAGAGGGCTTCCATGGACAAAGGGCATGGTTTTCACAATGGACTACTTAGCTTTTGGGGAATCTATAGCGAAAAACTTCTATATAAAAGATGCCTGGGGAGATATGAGAGACATCAGAGAATCTGAATTGATTATTACTACTTCTATGCTTAAACTATGGGACTCCTACTCTTCTTTCGAAGATTACTGGTCCAACATAGAAAAATATCATTATCAGATATCTATAGCCAAGACTGCTCCTGCTAAATTGGATGAGTACAGAAGCACTAATTACCAGTTCCTGCAGAATTACCATCTTACACCGGAAGAAGTAACTGAATTGGTCCGTCCTACAATAGAAGAAATTCAAGAAATCCTTGGATTAGATTACAGGAAGTCACTCCTATTCCTGAGAGGAACCAATCTAACAGAAGATTCCTACATTGATGAAGAGCCATATATCAACGCTCTCATGATTGAGCCGCAGATGATTCATGATCCCTACATCAGAGACAGAATCTACAATATGATAAAGAAAAAAATCAGGCAAGCCAAGATAGGCGTACTCAAAGTGAGAGGTAACTTTGCCATCATTGGTGGTGATCCGTATAGCCTGATGCAGAGTATCTTTGGTTTGCCTGTTACAGGACTACTCCACTCTGGAGAATGTTGGCATAAACATTGGCTTGATCGAGGAGTCAGCGAGGTCTGCTGCTTCAGAGCACCTATGACAAGCAAATACAATGTGCGTAAGCTTAAGATAGTAGGGACTCCTGATATGACTTATTGGTACAGATATATAAATACATGTATGCTGCTGAATTCCTGGGATTCTACTGCGGAAGCCCTCAACGGCAGCGACAAGGATGAACAATCTCTGTCCTTGTAAAACTGGGTGAACTCGTACATGCGAGGTGTTTGGCATCAGCCAAGCTAACGGGGGACACTTATGAGTTTTGGTTGGCTTTTAAGCAATCCCGTGCTAAAAGTTATGGAATCTTTCTATATGGGAAGGAGAACCGAAATGAATGAATTAGTAAATACCACAGAACAGACACCAATAGAGATAGCTCTTGGTGTAGATGCAGATGGAATGACAACTGCTAAACAACTTTATAAGTTTTTAGAATTAAATTCTACGAACTATAAACGCTGGACTACAAAGAATATAGTACAAAATCCTTACGGAGAAGAAAATGTTGATTATTTCCCATTCGTCCTTCATGACGAATGCGGTGGACAAGCTACTACTGATTACAAAATCACAGCAAACTTTGCTAAAAAGCTTTCCATGATGACTTCTTCTCCAAAAGGAGAAATTGCCAGAGAATATTTTCTTTCCTGTGAAAAAGTCATAAAAGAAAATATTGCTGCGCTAAAGAAGGAAAATCAGAAATTAAAACTGCTCACTGTCAGTAAATCCCAGAAATTCTCTGCAATGTATCCTAAATTTGACTTACTGACAAAATCGCTACATATATCTATGAAAGAACTGTACAAGAAAATCTTCGACACAATGCAGTCTGAGCGTGGCATCGACTTAACAAGCAAGACACTTCAATACTGCTATGAGCATAATCTTTCAAACTGCTACACAATGACAGTTATACAGGAAGATCCGCAGCTCTTCATATGTATGTACGAAATAGTTGATGATATGATTGCAAACTTAAAGTGATTTTTTACAAAGGGTTCCATAGCTTATGTGTAACGACTATCGAAAGCATAGCTTAAGAGAAAGACTTAAGTGAAGAAGCAAGTAGAGTACTTTATAAGTGTAACTCTTATAGAGGAAGCGCCCAGTAGTATTACTTTGGTAATAGAGGTATTACTAATGAGATAGTCTAGTATATAAATTGGGAGATTTATATTTTACAACCAACAATGAAATACTTTTGAAACATACAGAAAACTTACCACCAATCTACTGCATTCAGCGCAAAGGAAATAAGGTTGTCCCAACTGAAGCAGATATGATACAAGCTAACAAAGGATCTTTCGGTGATGCCATTGGTTCTATTACTAATGTTATTACTTCACAGATATGTCTACAGGCAAGGTTCCCAAAAGACAGTGAGGAATATAAGGTCTTAGACTATAGGATACTGTGTGGACAAATGTTCCAGCAGAATGCTATTGATCGTGCTAAGGGAATTATTGCCAAACCTATGCCTAAGCACTGGTATGATAACAATTATAATCGCATAGAAGAATCAGATACACCGGAAGAAATAGCTAAAAAAGAATTCAATCAAAGGATCTGTGCAGATAAGAAGCCATACTTCTTCATCTATAACTACCCTACTCTCATGAAGGAATACAAAGACTACATCAAAACTTCAGATGCCGTGAGTAGGTCCAGATTTAATATTCCTCTGGAAACATTGTTAGCTGCTGAAGAATTAACTGAAGAACAGGCAGAGTTTCTCAAATTCTATAAAGAGTTCTACCCAGTCAATGCAGAAACCTGTGTAGTTAATGAACTCTGTTGGGAAATTGAAAAGCAGCTTGCAGACGTAAAAGAAAGTAAGGTACCGTTTGACAGCTCTATTCTGAAGTCGGATGCCTCTTATACTGAAAATGAAAAGATGTTCATAGGATATATTTATGACAAGTATAACAAAACCTATGCAAACAGAATGAGCCGCCACAGCTCTGTATATGAAGATACTTCTTTAACACCCATTGGGATGACTTTTGAATCAGAGTGTGCTGAATATGTGCCAAATGCAGAAAAGCTTTGCAACATTCTGGTTGACTTAGGATATAACACAAAAAAGGGTAAGACTTTCGTCTGGGAAATGTCCGGGGATACCATTATTGATAATCTTCTCTCTCGAACAGATGGTTATGCTCAGTTTCCTGTAAAGGATCCAGACGGTGATATAGAGTTTTGCGGTGAACACTTCTCAATGAAAAAAGTAAAAATGAAAGGCGAAGAATAATGGATTTAATACTCAATGAAAAACAATATGTAGAAAAAATGTTAGAACTTGGTGATTGCAGCCCTAAAGATTTAGGAGCAAACATAGCTCTTCTAACCAGATATATGTATCAGGAAAAATATACTCAGAAAGAAATTTATAATGGTATAGAAGAATTTGCTTCAAAAGTAGATTCTGATTTTGATATCAATAACTGGTACTCATTCATAGACAAATGTATCAGTAAAGCTAAGAAGAGAGATCTGTTGAACATTGACTATATACCTATTACGCAGAAAGAATTAGATACTATCAAGGAAATCAAGAATCCTGCCAGGGAAAGACTTGCATTCACTCTTTTAGTCATTGCCAAGTTTAATAATCTAAAATCAGAAACCAACAATAACTGGATCAATTATTCTATGGACGTATATTTCAACCTTGCCAGAGTAACTTGTAAAGTAGATGATCGTCCGTACATGATTTATGACTTAAAGGAATTGGGGTTAGTTGAAGTGAGTAAAAAAATAACTCGCTTCAATATAAGAATCACATTTGTTGATAATGAGTCTGATCCGGTACTTAAAATTACAGATATGCGTGAATTGGGCTATCAATATCAGAACTTGGGTCCGAAGTCTAAAATAAAATTGTGTAAGCGCTGCGGGAAGCCTTATAAAGTAAAGAATTCCAAAGCAAGAAGTGCTTTCTGTTCCGACTGTCAGAGCCAAGTAGAATCAAAACCAAAAGTCATCAAATGTGAATGTTGCGGGAAAGATTTTTTAACTTCTCCTTATAACACTCGTGCAACATTGTGTATACAGTGTCATACACTTCAAAGGAATGAATTAAATAAACTTGCCATGCGTAAAAGACGACAGTAAAAGACCAACGGTGGGTAGTAGAGGGTTCTTTGTAGGTGTTTGAGGGCGTTTTAGGGGATTTGTGTACAGACCCTCAAAAGTTCAGTCTTCGCAAATGCGCTCTACAGGCGCGTTTGCGAGATTTCGTTGATTGAGTATATATGAAAGGGAAGATATAAGGATGAAAAACAATAATAGACTTTATTTTGCCAGACAGAAATTTTTAGGAAAATGTCCTGTCTGTGGGAAAACATTGAAAAAAGTAGATGGAGTAAATATCCTCCGCTGTAACAACGCAGCCTGTGCCGGAGTGACTGTGAGAAGAAATGGGGAGTCTTCTCAGGAACCTTACTACAGGATGCTGAATGACAGGGGTATGGAAATCTACGAACATCTATTTAATAAAAAATAAATTATAGAAAGAGTTGATTATTATTAAACCGATTTCTAAGAAAGAAATTGAAAAACTAATGGACAAAGGTATCATTAGAAACACACACAAAGGCTACATTAACAAAAAAGGATATCATGTAGGATATTACAAGACCTCAGGCAATAACAGATATATTGAGGACTATTATGCTGATAAAGCAAAATCACTGTAAAGGAGTGCCTAACTATTACTAAATTTTATGATACGAATGCTCTCCTGAATCTTCAGGAAGAGGCATTCAAAGAAAGATTCTTTATCTCTGATGAAACTCTTAGAGAAATCGAAAATATCAAAACATCCTCTCGGAAAGATGAGGATATCAAATACAAAGCTAGACATATAGCTCGTCTTTTAGATCAGAATCATGATCAGTATTCCGTAATAAATTATAATTTTGAAATGGAAAAACAGCTGTTAAATTTCGAATTGGATCCAGTTAGACCAGACAATAGAATTGTTTTTAGTGCTTATACTCTATCCAAATCTCAAGACATTGTATTCATTTCAGATGATTTGTGCTGCAAAAATATTGCAAGGAAAGTCTTTAACCTGCCAGTGTATGGAATCGTAGAGCCTACTAACGAGATATATAAAGGATATAAAGTAATTAAAGGTGATACTAATGCTATCAATCAGGCTATGGCTGAACTAGATTATTCAACTTGGCATATCAATGAATATCTCATTATTGAAAATACCGATGACGGCACTACTAAAGAAATGCGCTATGACGGTCAGGGGTTTGTGGCATTAAAACTGCCATCTTCCAAATTTATTAAAGCAAAAAACTCTTTACAACGTTGTGCATTAGATATTTTGAATAACCCAGATATCACTATTGCGGCTATTCTCGGTGGTTACGGCAGCGGAAAAACTTATCTTTCTATGCAAATGGCATTATACAATGTAAAGGAGAAAGGCAGAAATAGTAAAATCTTAGGTGTACGAGAAGTTTCTGGTGAAGGTAAAGAGATCGGATTCCTTCCAGGCGACATGGAAGATAAAGTTGGGAGATTCTTTGAACCACTCTCTCAGTCTCTTAATGGCGGAGAGTTTGAATTACAGAATTTGAAAGTATCTGGTGTGTTAGATACTAATGTACCGTTCTTTATGAAAGGTACTACTTATAATGACACTGTTATTCTCTGTGATGAAGCAGAAGATTTATCAGAAAGTCAAATTAAACTTATTGGTACACGACTCGGAGAGAACAGTAAAATTTATCTTGCAGGTGATTATAAACAATCCCTGTTAAGTAAAACGATTAATAATCCTCTCATTAAAATGTGCAATGAGTTTAAAGGGAATGAAAAATTTGGATGTATCTATCTTGGAGAAGATGTGCGATCAGAAACCAGTAAACTCTTCGCTGATCTTTTCGAAAAGGATCACTTCTAAAAATATAAGGATTACAAGGAGAAACATATGGAAGAATTATTTGATTTTCCAATTATGAAAAGTGGAGTAGATGAATTAGTTGCTGACATCATCAAAAGTAACTATGACAATCGTAGATTAATCATTAACGATGAAATCAATAACAATCTATTAGAGTCCATCTGTTTATATATTTTGAAATATAATCAGGAAGATAAAGATGTTCCTGAAGATAAAAGAAAGCCTATTTGGATTATTTTAAATTCAGTAGGTGGAGTCGTAAACTTCGGAATGGGACTCATTGATTGTATTAAACATAGTATCACACCTGTTTATTGCTTAATAATTGGAATGGCTGCAAGTATGGCAAGTTATATTCCAATGGTCTGTGATAAATCATATATCTTTCCTAATAGTACAATTTGTATTCATGACGGACAAACCGGTATTATGCAGACTTCCAGAAAAGCAAATGACATCATGAATTTTTATAATAAATGTGATGAAAGATTAGCTGAACTTGTATATGCCAATACCTCTATTACCAAAGATTTTTTAGACGGTATTGCTGATCGAGAATATTATATGTTCCCAGAAGAAGCTAAAGAATTGGGAATTGTTGATACTATTGTTGGTGTCGATTGCCCTATTGATGAAATATTATGAAATATTCCAAAAAAGAATTGATTGCTAAGGTTTCAGAAAAAACAGGCTATCAAGAAGAAAATATAGCTGAAATATATGAAGCTTTAGAAGAAACTGTGTATGATTTACTCCTGTCAGCAAATGAACATAAGGATGTAGAAATTCGACTGTTCACAGGATTTGGTATGTTTAGTAAATTAGTACCAAGTCATGAGAAAAAGATGCCTGACGGAGAAATTAAAACAATAGAACCCACTTTAAAATTCTCTGCACGTTATAGTGCTCGTTGGAGAAAAGATAATATCAAAGTGTACAGAGAAGCTTTAAAACTATGGGAAAGAGTGAAAGGAAGAAAAGGATGAATGGCGTAGAAATTAAAACAACAACTACTACTCAGATGAAGATCAAAAAAGCTACCATTGATGAACAGGGGGCTGTTTATGTAGATGGCGAGGTAGTTGATCTTATCAATGCATTGAAGAATACGTTTGAAGGATGTATTTTTGATTTATCAGTCACAGAAAAAACAGAGGTCCCTGTTGAGGAATGATGACAGGTGTCCTGTGGTATATATTGCATTGAAAACAAAATAAATCATAAAAAGTATGTTGGTCAATCTATTGATATAAAATCAAGATGGACTCAGCATAGACATACAAGTTCTTTAGTAAGAGATACATTTCTTTATAGGGCAATGGACAAATATGGTGTTGAAAACTTCGATTTTTATATACTTGAAGAATGTCATCCTAATGAACTGGATGATAAAGAGATTTATTGGATAGCCACCTTAGATACATATAATCATGGGTATAATATGACTCTTGGTGGGTCAGGCTTAGCAGGTTATAAAGCCTACAATAGAAACTGCATTCCTAAGAATTTTGGGATGCTTTCCAACAATGTAGATGAAACTGTACCTATTATAAAGTTAGATACTAATTATGAAGTATTAGAGTATTATGTAAGTGTTCAAGACTGTGCTAGAGCTAATAATATAGCTTCTACAAACATTTCTAAAACTGCATCAGGGAAAAATGGTACATGTCATGGTTATATATTTATGTATTTCAATGACATAAAAGATATGACTACTGATGAAATTATAAATTATAGAAAAAATCAAAGAAGTTCTTATAAAAAATCAATTTTAAAATCTGTAAATCTAGTCTCCTCTTCCGGAGAAATTATCAATAATTATGAAAGTATTGCACAGGCAGCTAAAGAACTATGTTTAGATGCATCTTCTATTAGTAAGGTGTGTAAAGGAAAACTAAAACAAACTAACGGCTATAAATTTAGATATGCCGTAGTAAATAATAAAGAATAAAAGGAGAAATAATTATTATGACAAAAGCAGAAGTTATTACAAAAGTAGCAGAAACAACAGGAATCACAAAGAAAGATACTGGAGCAATGGTTGACGCATTCCTTCAGACTATCACTAACGAACTGGCAAGCGGAGGAAAAGTAGCATTCTCAGGATTTGGTTCTTTCTCAGTTGTTGAAAGAGCAGCTAGAGAGTGTCGTAATCCACAGACAGGAGAAACTATGATGACAGAAGCTCGCCTCGCACCTAAATTTAAGGCTGGTAAAGCACTCAAAGATGCAGTGAAATAAGCAAATAGATATTAAATTACTGACCTGGTGAATTCCAGGTTGGCGATTTGTCCGGTTAGTCTAGTGGTTAAGACACTGCGCTTTCAATGCAGTAACATGGGTTCGATTCCCGTACCGGATGTTTGTATATTTGAGAGTTGTGGGTAATCTCAAATGTCATTTTCCGTATAGTTGTTTCTTTGGGGAGAACTGGAACTCCCCTCTCCTATTCTGCAAAGTAAATTCACAAGGTGTGGAACCGACCTGCTAAGTCGTGTGATCCGACAGGATTGAGTTTCGATTACTCTGCTTTGCGCTAGATAGCCAGATTGGTTCTGGTTGATAATTAGGAAATGGCTGGTATCCGGTCTGACAATCTGGAAAGACAGATTAATGTTGCGTGTCCGGTAGGTCGAGGGTGCAGTCTTGAAAACTGTCTGGGTGTAAAAGCCTCTGGGGTTCGAATCCCTAACGCAACGTCCGGGAGAACGGTAGAGATGGAGATCTACGGCGGTCTGTAAAACCGTTGCAATTGCTTTGAGTGTTCGAATCACTCTTCTCCCATGAGGTTGACAAATTAAATCAAAACTCCACAAAACAAGTAGATAAGTTTTACTATGAGATGTGTATACGCATGGATTAGGTTTATTAGAAGGTTTTGTCTCTGATTGCAACAGATAATGAGCCTTTTGAGTCTACAAATACAGCAGGTTACGTAGGATCGGTTCCTCGGAGCTTTCATAGGGCTTGTAGATGGGTTCAACTCCCATACCTGCTATTACTAAGATACTTCGGTATCTTTTTTTAATTGGATAAAAAGGAGGTGCTCTAGTGGCACAAGAAGTTGAAAAAAAGCCTGTACCAAGAGCAAAACCTAAAGCACCTGCTCAAAAAGTTATTGATCGTGCTATTGATGAAGCTCTCTATGAAGTAGGGCGTACTAAATTTACATGTAATATGTGTGGAAAGCTGAAAGATGCTTCCGACTTTTATAAAAGTACAGATCCTTTATGTACTACTGGTGTGACAAGAATATGTAAAATGTGTGCAGCAAAGTTGGCATATTCTGAAGATTTAAAAGGCAATAAGAAAGCCCCTGATGAGCAGAGTGTCCAGTTAGCGCTCAGATATTTAGACAAACCTTTCTTTCAAAAGCTTTATGATGAATCTATTCTTGAAGCTGCTAACACTATGTCTGGTAGACCCAAAAATAATACTTGGACTAGTTATATAAAAAATATATCTATGCCACAATATAATACATTAACTTGGAAAGATGGTGATTGTGGTAATAGTTCTACTCTTCTACCGTCTATTGGGTCTGTAGATAACTCTGATGAAGTAAAAAAAATGTATAAAACCAATAAAAGAACTGTTATTTCAGCTCTTGGTTATGATCCATTCGAATCTGCTGCTGATGCAGATAAACCATTAATGTATGGAAAATTAGTAGGTTTCCTCGATGAAAGTACGCAAGACGATGAATTGAAGTTAGGTGCCTGTGTAGAGATTGTACATAGTCTTAACCAATCTGAAAAAATCAATACTGTAATTAATGCTCTGCAGAAAACTCCAGAATCTATTATAAAAAATTCTGCTACTATCAAAGCTCTTGAAGCCACTAAAAAAGACATTATGAAAACTACTCTTGATTTGGCTCGTGATAATGGAATTAGTATTAAGCATAGCAATAGGAATACTAAAGGTGCTCATACTCTTACCGGAAAACTTAAAATGCTTAAGCAGTCTGATCTTAGAAGTAAGGAAATGAATCTTTTTGATATTAATACTGCTGAGGGTATGAAACAAGTTGCTGAATTAAGTTTTGAAGCAATTATGAAACAGATTAATCCTGACGAAAATGATTTCGCAGAAATGGTTCGTACTCAGGCTGAGATGATCAAGGAGCTACAGAATAAGTGTGATGTTGCAGAAGAAGAAGCGAGAATTTACAGACGAGAAAATAATGATTTGAAAGAATTTCTACAAGAAAAAAAGTTAATTAATGAATCCGGGGAGGTTATATATGAATAATATTTATACTCCTCAGTTATGCAAAAGAGGTGCTCAATTATGGTAAAAAACGATGCTGGTATTTGGGTGCCGGATTATAAAAATATATTTGTTCTCCCGTCTAAAGAAGTTATGGCTCAAAGAAAACTTGATGCCATGGAAGAACTAGCGGAAATACGTGCCTGGGGACTACGTAACCCGGTAAAATGGATTGAAACCATGTTTGGTGTAGAACTACTGGACATACAGAAATATGCAATTCAAATGTCATGGAATAAAAAATATGCATTATGGTTAGCAACCCGAAACATGGGAAAAGCTTTGGCTTTAGATACTCCTATTCCGACTCCTGATGGATATAAGCCTATGTCTGATCTTGAAGTTGGAGACTATGTATTTGGTGATGACGGGAAACCCACACAGATAATAAATACCTCTCCTATTTTTTATAACCACACTTGCTATAAAGTGTCATTTGAGGATGGAGAAGAAATAATTGCAGATGCAGATCATTTATGGGAGGTAAAAGCCAAAGATTATAGACCTACTATAAGAGTACTAAATACCGAACAAATGTCTAATAATTTTGCACATAAGAGAAAAGATGGAAAAGGCATTGAGTACAAATATAGAGTAAAAATAAGTAAACCGTTAGAGTTTCCTGAAAAGGATCTTCCAATTCATCCGTATGTATTAGGTCTTTGGCTAGGAGACGGATGTTCCGAAGATGGGTATATTACTTCTTATATAAATGATTCTGTTGACATAATAAATAATATAGAATCTTTTGGCTATTTCGTTTCATCAGTCAAAGACGATTCTGGAAATAATTATAGATTACGAATTCAGGATGAATATGGAGTACCGTTAAAGATTTTGTTGCGTGAAAATGACTTATTAAGTAATAAACATATCCCTTATATATATTTTATTGGTAGTACAGAACAACGATTACACTTGCTGCAAGGTTTAATGGATACTGATGGTTTTGTCGCAGCGAATTCTACTTACTGTGAGTTCTCGCAAAAAAGTGAACAATTAATTATTGATTTTTGTAAATTACTTGATAGCTTATCAATTAAATATTCTAAAAAATATAGATCAACTATATGTAATGGTAAATATTTTGATTCTTATAGAATTACCTTCTACTCTTCTAAAGAATTTCCATGTGTAAAAATGCAAAGAAAATTTGACAGACTTCCTGATAAAACCAGTGAACGTCAGAAATATAAATCTATTGTTAATATAGAAAAAGTTTTTAGTGTGCCGACTAAATGTATAAGAGTTGATAACGATTCGCATTTATTTTTATGTGGAACTAAGAATACTGTAACGCACAACAGTACTCTTGTAGGTCTTTATATTATGGCACGTACAATGTTAGTAAATAACTGCCGCTGTTATATATGCTCCGGTACAGCTACTCAGTCTGCCGAGACATATTTGAAGATTGAGAATATAGCTAAAGATAAAATAGAAAGTTTTTTAGGGTTAACAGACATTTATTTAGGTGAAGTAGTTACAACCCCTAACAGTGATGGGTGGATTCATAATCCTGCAGGTTTTACATATTCTCTTTATAATGGATCTTTTGTAAAAACTATAAATAGTAATGTTGATGCGTCTCGCGGTTTCCGAGCTGAATTATGTGTACTAGATGAATGTGCGTTTTTAGGAGAAGAGGTATTTCAAGTTATTGAGCCATTTACTGCACAGGATAAAAACTTCAGACTTGGTAAGGATAAATCTGGCAAAGAAATTGATGTTAAAGCATTACCTAGAGAATTGCCAAACCAAATGTTATACTGTTCTTCTGCTGGAGAAAAAGATGGATTTTTCTATACAAAGTATAAACAATACGCACTACAACAAATGTGTGGATCCAGGGATCATATGGTCCTTGATGTTAACTGTGATGTCATGATGAAAGCAACTAAAAATGGTCGTGGTTGTGATTTTTCTCTGCTTGACAAACAAAAGGTTGACAATGCAATGCGTGAAAATAAAGAAAAAGCTCTTCGTGAGTATTACAATATATTCACTTCTGATGGCGGCGCAGATGCCATCTTCAAACGTTCTATGATAGTAAAAAATTCTACTATCCGTCCCCCAATTATGTTTAATGATACAAAAGACAGACTTTTTGCCTTAGCATATGATCCAGCTAGATCTATGGATAACTCTTTTGTCCTTGTTGGAGAATATTATAAAGATTCTTCAGATAATTGGAGAATGCGTATTGCTAATGGTATTAATTTTATGGATCTTAGTAAAAAGAATAAAACTCCTATGCGTACGCCTGAACAGGTCAAGAAACTGAAACAACTGATCCTTGACTATAACGGTGATGGAGTCGATGACTATACAAACATAAGTAATATCTTTATAGATGCTGGTTCTGGTGGTGCCGGTGTTAATATTGCAGATTATCTTATGGAAGATTGGTATGAAGAAGGACATGAAGGTGAACAGAAATATTTACATAGAGGTCTTATAGATAAAGAACAGTCGTCTGATTATGTCAAAAAATTTCCTAATGCTGTAGATAAAATTAAATTATTACCGCCTACTATGTATAAATCTATTATCTATGAAGCTGCTATTGAAATGATGAGACTTGATCTCGTAGATTTCACTGCTGAGTATGATAATAAAGGATATTTAACAATGCTAGATATAGACGAAAAAGAAATGGCAAAAGCAAAAAAAGATTTAATTGCTAAGTATAAAGATAAATCTATGTCTAAAGGTGAATTAGATCGTTTAGTTGAAGAAGAACTTCAAGAAAGAAATTTGGCCTCAACTAAAATTTATAAACTATCTCCTGATGAGGAACTTGGTCTAGTACAGATCGACTCGTTAAAGGAGGAAATGGTTAATATGGTACGAAAGAAACGAGAATCTGGTAAAGATGGCTTTGAACTGTCTACAGAGAAGCAAAACAAATTGCATGATGACCGTTCGTATTGTTTCTCAATGCTTTGTTATGGACTCTCAGAACTTCGTAGAGAACATATCAAAAATAAGAAACGTCCCAAAAAAGAAAATATAGCTGCTGCTATGCCTATTCGTAAAGGTGTAGTAAGAAAAATGTTTAGTTAGGAGGTGAGACATTGGCTATTAAAGAGGAAAAAACAACTCAAGAGATAAAAAATTATGCTCTTAAACAACAGGCATTACAAGAAAAATTCGCTCAAGTAAAGCAAGCTGTACAGCTTATTGATTTAACTAAAACAGAAACAAGAACATTTACTGTATTTAGTAAAGATAAATTACGTCAATATATGCAAAACCCTAAAACCAATGAATCTAACCTTCGTAATTTGAGCAGATTCTTATATAGAGTTTCTCATAATTACAGAAGACTTATCTCCTATCAGGCAGAAATGGTAGATTTAACAGCTCTTAATGTTATACCTCAGATAGATTTTACTGAGGATGCGCATGACGATGAAAAAATAAAGACTAGTTATTTTAATACTTTAGTACAACTTGATAAGATGAATATGCAGTCAGAGATTTTAAAATGCCTATTGATTGCATGGCGTGAAGATACATTTTATGGTTATACATATGAAGATGATTCTGGTTTCTTTATTTATCCTCTTGATGGAGATTACTGTAAAGTATCTTCTGTTAATTACGATGGTACTCTTAATTGTGCTTTTGATTTTAGCTATTTCAGAAGTCATACTGCCGACTTGGAATACTGGGATTCCGAATTTAATTCTAAATACAATTCTTTTCAAAGTGACAATACTCTTCGTTGGCAAGAGCTGGACCCAGAAAGAACTTTTGTTATAAAAGTTAATATTGATGATCCAACTCTTAACATGCCACCTCTTTCAGGTTTGTTCGAACCACTTATTGATCTTATTGATCTCCAAAGTATTCAGTCGGTGAAGGATGACTTATCAATTTATAAACTTCTGGTTGCAAGATTAGAAACACTTACTAATTCTGATGAACCAGATGATTTCTCAGTAGATATTGATACAGCTATTGAATATTATAACAGATTGGTCGAATCTCTCCCAGACTGTGTATCTGCAGCTATCTCCCCTCTTAAAATTGAACCTATAGAATTTCAAGGTGATCAAACTCAAGATGTTAATAGAATCGCTACTGCCACTTCGAACTTATTTAAAAATTCTGGTGGTGCACAGATTCTTGATAATGAAAAAATCTCAGGTACTACTGCTTTTACTGCTGCTATTCTTTGTGACACAATGATGGCTATTAAAACTGTCCTTCCACAGATAGAAGAACGAGTTAATAGATACCTTACTTTTGCTATTGGTGATGATCATGCTAGAGTAAAATATTTTGAGGTATCTCCTTATACAAAAGCTTCTAAAAAAGAAGAACTTATGAAATCTGGAGAACGAGGTGTGCCAGTAAAGCTAGCCGTTGCTGCTCTTGATGGTATCTCACCTCTTGAAGCTTTATCTATGGATTATCTTGAAAATACTGTTCTAAAACTTCACGAAACATGGATTCCTTTTAGTACTTCTTTCACATTGAGTGGATCTGCCTCACAGCAAGTTATTGATGGTAAAACAGATGATACAAAAGGTGGAAGACCTCAATCTGACAACCTTACAGATGAAGGTGAGAAAAGTAGGGAATCTGGAAAATCAAGTGAGCAGGAAGGATAAGAGATGAAGAAAAATTTTATACAGACTGCCGATCGAGAAACAGCGGATATCTTAAAATCTATTGGCTTTCCTCAGATCAGTGATAAAAAAGGTATCTATACATTTGCAAATTGCTCTTCTCTCTCATTTGCAAATGTAAATATAGATATAAATAAACTAACTTATACTGATATTTATTGTGCAAGTTAGTGCTCCTCTTCTATGAGGATAAAAATATATGATAGAAAGGAGGCTAACATGAAGAAAAAAGTATTGACATTAGATGATCTCTATTCTTTTTTTGAGCAGAAAAACCAAACTACTGTTTTTAGTGCAAAAGAATCTGGATTCAATATTGCGGTTCAGGTTCCTGCAAAATTTGAATTAGAAGACTCTAATGAAGACGATGGTTTTTTACGAACTAAATTCAAAGTAAATCATTTATATGAAAATAGAAATAAATCTTATATATCTGAAGAAGCTCAGTTAGAAGCTTTACCGTCTTTACATTATAGACCAGTTCTGGCCGCTATTACCACTTTATCTGATGGAACTACAGATTTTACTTCTCATGCTATGGAATTTGATGAAGAAGGAAATGTTACATATATTGAACAACCTATAGGTGTCTTTGTTAATCCTGAAGGGTATCATCTCGAATACGATGAAGAGCATGACAAAACTTATGTTATTGCTGATGCAGTAATTTATAACGATTATTGTGCTCCTGCTTGTGAAATTATTCAGCGTAAACAAGGAACTAAAGTAAGCTGTGAATTAAGTATTTCAGAACTATCTTTTGATACTAAAGATAAGGTGCTTCATTTAGATAAATTCAGATACAATGGCGTAACTTGCTTAGGTACTGATCCTATTACCGAAAAGCCTGTTGAAGAAGGTATGGAAGGCGCCAGATTAGATATTGCTGATTTTAGTGAAGAGAAAAATAGTCTTTTTACTAATACAGAAGAAAAATTGTTAAAAGTTATTCAGTCTTTGCAAGACACTCTTGCTAAGTTTGAAGTTACAAATCCAACGAAAGGAGGAAACGAACTGTTGAAACTCAATGAACTATTAGAAAAATATTCTAAAACTGTAGAAGACCTTGATTTTGATTATGAGTCAATGTCTGATGAAGAGTTAGAAGCTAAGTTTGCAGAATTATTTGATGAACCTGAGACAGACCCAGAACCAGAAGTTACTACTGAGCCAGATCCGGAGCCGGAAGATAATTCTGATTTTAGCAAGAAAAAATACACAAAAAAAGATAATGGTAATACAGAAGTTACTTTTGAAATTAGCCATGAAGATGTGAGAGGTGCATTATATTCTCTTCTGTCTACTTGGGAAGAAAATGATAATGAGTGGTATTACATTAATGCTACATATGATGATCATTTTGTTTATAGCAACTGGGATGAAAGTAAAATCTTCCGTCAGGGCTATACAAAAGATGGTGATGCAGTATCTCTTTCAGATGAAAGAACTGAGTTATTTAAAGAATATCTTACTACTTCAGAAAAAGCTGAATTAGAAGAACTCAGAAGTAACTATGCCGCTCTCCAGACTAAAGTTAACGAATACGAATCAAAAGATAAAGAGGTTGTTCTTAGTGCTGAAATCTACAATGAACTGAAAGATAGAGAAGATTTTAAAGACCTGATTAAAAATCAGGCTGTTTACAGTGTAGAAGAAGTACAGACAAAAGCTGATGCTATTTTAGGTAAATATGTTAAAGAAAAAGGCACTTTCAACTATCAGCAGAAACCTAGTGCTATAGGTTTTACTGAACCTAAGAGAGCTAAGAAACCATATGGAAGTTTATTTAAGGATTGAGCTATCAAATAGCTCTTTTTTATTGCCTAAAAATATTTAAAGGAGGAAATAAAAATGGCATCTAATTTTCAGAAATTTATGGCTACTGCTGAAAAACATGCTGTAGCTGGCAGTTCTAAACTGAAAGCTACTATTGCAGGACATATTTATAACATTCAGATTGAAGAAGATCTGGATAATGGATCAATTGTTGCAAAAGGCGATTATATCAAACCAGAGACTTATAAAGCAAAAGATTCTACCGGCTTTAAAGGTAAAGTGCTTGATAAAGCAGCTAATGGTAATTGGTATGTAGAAGTTGAAGAAGCTGGAGATGCTCTCCTGGTTCTGCAGGTACCGATGCTGTATGAAGAGTATACTACTGCTCTTAAACATGAAAGTAATTTCTACAATGCAAATGGAGATATTGTTCGTGCTTATGAATTGTACGTAGGTGACATATTCGAAGTATCAGCTGAAGGATTCTCTGGAACACCTGCTAAAGAATCTGCTGTAACTGTAACAGGCAAAAAGCTGACAATTGGTTAATGGAAGGAGGAATACATAATGAAACTTAATTTTTCTAGTAATGAAGTAAGAAACATTTTTGCAGAAAATGATTATGCAGAGTACTCCCAGCTTATGTTTGACACAGCTATGGGAGAAGAAAAAGTATCTACAAAAGATGCTAATGACAAGATCAGAGAGATCATGTTCTCCGTACTTGGTGTAGATGAAAATTGCACTAAGAAAGAGCTTAGAAAAGCTATTCGTAGACATAAAATTGATGTATTTGAAATCATCGAGGAAACAGTAGAGAATCTGCTTGTTTCTGGTTGGGGAGAAAACCCATTCTTCAATGAATTCGTAGAGATTAAATCTATGGCTGATGGTGATACTAATGAGTTCTATGTACCGGATGAAGTTATTCTGACAGTGTCTGAACTTGCGGGCAATCACCATGATCTGATCAGACAGCGCCTGGCAGAAGGACAGACATTCTCTGTTAAAACTTCTTGGTATGGGATTAACTTTTAGTCCCCTTAACATTGTGAAATGTTTTGAAATAAATAACGCATTGAATTGCTGGAAAACCTTAAAGCTAGTTAAACTACAACGTAATCTAAAAAGATAAGCGTGAATGTAACGAAAGTAGAAAAAATTAACTAGATGATACATGGTTCAATCCTAAATATCATGAGTAATTAGACACCTGTTTATAGGTGTTTTTTATTATGCTCAAAAATAGGCAATCAGCAGCTAAGACTTTTTAAAATGAGTAAAGTTCAACGACTATCTGGAGACAGAGTACATATACAAGTGTTTGGTATATGGAAGTGGTGCGCACCCTCGATGGGTGAAGATATAGTCTAATCTTTAGCGAAAGTTAAAGGGCTTTAAGCCAACACGGAGTAGCGTCCGATTAATATCATTTTTCAAAATAATTATATAAGGAACTATGAATGCAAGAAAAATTATGTGGTATTTATTGTATAAAAAATACTTTAAATAACAAAAAATATATTGGTATGTCAAGAGATATAAAACGAAGATGGTCCGAGCATAGAACAGAATTAAATAGCCACACTCATGTTAATCAATATTTACAATCTGCATGGGATAAGTATGGTAAATCAAATTTTAAGTTCTATGTTATTGAGTTATGTGAAGAAGAAAAACTTAGTGAACGTGAATGTTATTACATACAATTATATAAATCTTTATCTCATGAAAATGGATACAATTTAACAACTGGTGGTGAAAATACATCTATTGGTAAATCTGTTATATATTTGAAAGATGGAACGATTTATAACTATGTAAACGAAGCTGCTCAAGAAGCTAATGTTCAGTCCGTAACTATGATTAGTTGGTGCCGCAAGAAACATAACTATATGTATTTAGATGAATATAACACTCTTTCTAAAACAGAAAAAGAATACTGGAAAAATTTTAATTGGGAAGAATTTGACCATCAAAAATTAAGTCAAGCACATTCTCGTGAAAATCTCTCAAGGGTCACAATAAACAAATTAAGTCAAGCTACATCTGGAGATAATAATCCAAGAGCACTTAAAGTTTATTGCCCACAGCTAGATGAAACATTTGATTGTATAAAATATGCCTCTGACAAATATGGAGTTAATAGAAGTAGCATATCTTCGTGTCTTAAAGGAAGACTTAAAAGTGCCGGTAAGCATCCCGTTACCGGAGAAAAACTAACATGGGAAACAGTTGAAAAATGATATTGAATTGTTAAATATAAATGTAAAATTTACGCAGAATATGAGCTGTTTATGGCAGGTCGTATTGACTGGGCTGGATTTGTACAGAAAATCTATGAAGCCTTTGATAAGAAAATCAACGATATGGTATATGCAGCTGTAATGGCAGCAGGTGAGAAGGTTCTCCCGTCTACACAGTTTAATAAGACAGGTACACTTTCATCAACAACAAAAGATGAGTTTATGACTCTGATTGAAGATGTACAGATGGCTACAGGTGATGAAGTAGTTGTTATGGGTACCAAATCTGCTCTTGCAAAACTTTCTGCTATGGAAGATATCACTTGGGTATCTAATGAGATGAAAAACGAAAGACATACTACAGGTCGTTTAGGTCTGTTTGAAGGTATTCGTCTTGTTGAAATTCCTCAGAGATTTGCAAATAATGATACAACTACTAAGTTAGTAGATAATACTAAGCTTTTGATTATGCCAGTAGCTGATAATAAATTTATCAAGATCTACAATGAAGGCGACGCTCAGATTAAAGAAGTATCTGATGGAAATACAAATATGGATAAAACTATTGAGTATGAATATCAGCTTAAAATGGGTGTAGCTACAATTATTGGTAAACGATTTGGAGTTTGGACACTCAAATAAAAAACTACTTAAAGAGGTGGGGGCTTCCACCTCTTTAATTGATTAAAAAGGAGTAATAATATGGCAACAACAAGAAGAGCTGCAACAAAAACTGTTGCTACTACTGAAAATACTGCAAAGGAAACAGCTCCTGTAAAGACTACTAAAAAGTTTGAACAGAACGAACTTATTGAGTGCCGTTCTTTGGTGCAGGGAACATTGTTTATGCCTGGTAAACAGAGTGATATTTTATATCGTTGGGACGGTTATGGAGATATCCGTGAAGTAGAATACAGAGATTTATATTCTCTTAAATCTAGTCGGTCACCATATATTTATGATCCATGTTTCCAAATTGAAAATGATGAATTATTAGAAGATCCTAGATGGAAAGATGTAAAAGATCTCTATGATAATCTTTATGATACTTCTGATATTAATCAATTTCTTGCTCTCTCACCAGCTCAGTTTAAGAAAGCACTTGCTGAAGTTCCTAAGGGACTTAAGACAGCAATTAAAATTGAGGTGGCAACCAGACTGGATAATGGTACATTTGATTCTATTCAGAAAGTACGTGCTGTAGATGAGATTTGTGGTACAGAGTTAGAAAAAATGATTTAGGAGGTATCATATGACCTCTTATGAAACAGTATTTAAACGATTTGAAAATAAAGTCGAAGACATAAAAGTATTGAAATTAGCATCTGATGACTGGACTGAATTGTGCTTAGAATGGCTAAATAGTGCTATTGCAATGATTGAGTTGGACAAGTTAAAAATAGAGCATGATTTAACTAAAAAGAATGATGTTTTGTTTGAGTTCGAGGAAACTCTTACCAATGGAGAAATTGAAGTAATTGCTCTGTATATGGTCGTTGCATGGTATGACATTCGTTTGAACTCTTTAGAACATACTAACATGTTTTATGGTTCAAAGGATGAAAAATGGACCAGCCAAAAGGAACATGCTAATTATATTATGAGTATTCAAAAGAAATATAAAAAGGAAGCCAGAAAATATTTTAGGAATCACTCTTCCAGAAGTAATTCTTATCTGGATGGTGAACAAAATGAAATATAAATATGGGACTTTTAATGACAATCAGTTTTCTGATTATATAAAAATACTACATAATAAAATTCATTGGCTTTTAATATATCAAGAAAATGGCTATCCAAAATTAAGTATCTATTTTAATAGTTTACAATTATACATTGCAGGATTGGCTGAATTGATTTCATCTCCTTATATAATTGATTTAGCAAACACTATAGAATGTGCAAAAATAGAATTTGAAAGTAATGATTTTAATCATGACAAATACAGAAAATTAATATTTGATGCACATACTATTATAGATAAGATAGGTGATAATCATGAGTGATATCTTTAAAAAAAGAATGGCCTTATGCGGTAATACAGTATCTGATAGTATTCGTATTCAATCAGATGAAATCATGCAAAAGACATTCACAAATGATCTAGGATATAGACAATGTAAGCTATATTCTAGGACGATGGAATACTTAGAAGATGTCGAAATTAAATATCAGTATTCTCAAGTCTACACAATCAATAAAGACCAGGTTGAGTATCTGGCTCAATTCAGACCTGGCTATTTTCCTGAAAAAAAATATATGGAACCTGATGGAATTGAACGTTTTGGTTTTTATATAGAAATACCTGATAAGAATACAGGTGTACATGAAATGTGGTTAATCTTAGGAAAGAATGATAAGAACTCTTTTATAAGATATAACATTCTTAAATGTAATTGGATGTTTAAATGGGTAAAAAATAAACAGATTTATAGTTGTCTCGGTATAATAAGAAACCGCAATAACTACAACAGTGGCGTATGGAGTGATGGATTCTTTACGTCCGTAGATAATCAATCACAGTTTATTATTCCTACTACCCCAATTACAGAAACAATTGATTATAATGATCGTTTTATGCTAAGTGACTCTATGATTAGACCTTTAGTTTTTGAAGTATCAAAACTAGAAGATACTTTCCCATGTGGAGTAACTAAAGTAACGCTTAAACAGGATCATTTCAATAAAGTTACAGATAATGTTGAATTAAAAATATGTGACTATTATGACTCTCCGGTTATTCCTCAAGAGCCAGAAATAGAGGACATTGTTTTATCATGTTCAGGTACTAATAGAGCTTTACGTGTTGGAGGCTCTAAAAGAACTATTTCAGTTGCGAGTGATATTAAAGATAAATCTGTCATTTGGTCTTATGAGTTCAATGGAAACAAATTATCTGTAGAAGAATTATCTAATGACTTTGAAATCTCTGAAGGTAAGAATACGTTAAGTATCAAAGCTTTGTTAAATTATAATAATTTAGGAAAAGTAATAAAGATTATTGCTACTCTTCCAAATAAGCAACCATCTTCTATTGAATTGGAGGTGATGCGATGAATCAAGAGCGTATTGATAGATTATTTTCTTGTAGAAATGAACAGGGATTTGACAGTATTTCTTATGATAAGAGAAAAATCTTAGAAGATTTATACAAAGATTCAGATATTATTGAAATCTTAAATAATAAAGAACTTCAAGCAGTTAATGCGTGTCCGGAAGATTATTATAATGTAAATATTTATTCTTTTTTAAAGATTCCAGATGCACAAAGTAAAGTCAAAAACTTTATTTGCTTTGAAGTAAATGACACTGAAATTGTATACTCAAATAATATTATGGTTTCTAAACAAATTATTTTTAGAACTATAGCTCACCAGGATGATGTCAGTACTATTTGGGGTATTGATCGACAGGATTTACTAGCAGCTTTAGTTAAAGAAAGATTTCAATGGTCAAACATATTAGGTACGCAGTTAATAAAAACATATGATTCTGGCAAAGTGGCTGAAAATGGTTATTACTATAGGAATATGTATTTTGAACAGACTGCTCCGAATGATATTCAAAATAGGCTTAAGAGTAATCGCTTAGATAAGTTAGGTCGTGATTATTATGGATAAACTTCTCATTTATTTAGGTGAGAATCTTAAAATTAATGATCAGATTACTATTTATCAACCTTCTATTCTTGATATAGCTAAATATGGAGAAAATCATTATTTTAATGTAGTTTATAAAATATGTTCTATACCTTCTGATTATAAGTCTGAATTGTGGGATCTTGGTTATAACTATAGTAAGTTGGATGATTTTGATTTATTCATACTTCTTACTCGTGATATAGGTGTTGAAGATACCTGTCTTCTTTTAGGTGATACTATTTCATTGAAAGATATGACACCTTTAGTCGATCCGGAAACTCATAATATAATGCTTTATGATGAAAATACTGAATTAATAATTACTCGTGATATATACATAGAAATGATATCTTTCATTCGTGAAATGCACAATATTCATCCTAAGCGTGAACGAGCTGCAAACAAAGAAACCTTACAGCTATTAGTAGATGAAGATAGAAGAAAAAAAATTCAAAGAGTAAAAGAAACTTCTCAAGAACCCTCTCCGGGTTCTTTTTTATTGCCTTTAATTTCATCTATGGTAAATAGTCCTGGTTTTAAATATGACATTAACAGTCTTAAAAGTCTTGGAATCTATGCATTTTTAGATTCTGTTCAAAGGATTCAGGCCATTAATACTGCTGCATCCATCTCTGCAGGAATGTACAGCGGAATGGTTGATATGTCTAAGAATCCAAATCTACTTAAACAATTAAATTGGTTGCGTGACTTATCTAATGAGTACTCCTCTTCGAGCAATGTACGAGTCACTAAAACCGAATAATAAATCAAGGAGGAAAATATTATGGCAAATTTTGATTCTCTGGTTATTGATAGAGTCTTAGAAATTGTTGGTGAAAATAGCGATGGAGAATTACTCTATCTGTTAAACAATTTATCTAATGTTTCTATTAATACAACTTCTGAAAGTAAAGATAAAACAGACGCTCTTGGCGTATTAATTAAGAGATTTTATACTTCCAAATCTGTAGAAGTATCTGCTGATTGTAACTTACTTTCATTCTCTATGCTGTCTCAGACTTTTGGTACAGATAAGATTGTTGCTTCAAAAGAATCTAAGATTCTTGCACCAAAAATCTTACATATTGATACTACAGGTATTAAAGAGTATACAATTCCTGAGAAGCTGAAACCGAAAGCTCCACTTACAAAGCTTTATGCTCTGGAAGCAAATGGTACTTTAGGAAAAGCATATAGCGCTTCTTCTACTGCTGCTCCATCTGCAACTGAATTTGTATATGCTGAGGACAGTGGAAAAATCACTCTTCCAACTGGAGTAACAGGTACTCTTATTGCTAAATACGAGTATGAAACAGAAAACGGTGTTAAGGTTACTAATGAGTCTGATAAGTTCCCAACAACCTCTTCTCTGACAATGAAAGTTCTTGTTGCAGATACTTGTTCTGTAGATACTGTACGTGCAGCTTATATTGTATTCCCAAGTTTCCAGGTATCTCCAGATTGCGACTTAACACTGGAAACAGATAGTACAATTTCTTTCTCAGGTGTAGCTCAGAAAGATTATTGCCAGACTGGTGCTCCACTGTATTACATTGTAATGACAGAGGATGATGTAGAGGAATAATCCTTGAATTGTTATACCCCGGATTCGTCCGGGGTATTTTTAAGAAAAGGAGGAATACTCAATGAAATCAAAACCAAGAATTTGTGTAACTTGCGGCACTACTTATGAGTATTGTCCTAAGTGTTCAAAAGATGCTGATAAACCTGTTTGGATGGTAGCTTTTCATACAGAAGAATGCAGAAAAACATACAATGTTATTGCAAAGTATAACACTGCCGACATATCCAAAGAGGAAGCAAAAAAAGAATTAATTGGTATTGTTTCTCATAATGTAAAATTTACTGCTCCTATTCAGGAAAAAGTTGATGAAATTATGAAAGAAGAAACAATGCAAGAGAAACCTACCGTAAAACGTAGAAAAATAGTGACGGAAAATTAAATACTTTATTGAGGGGAAAGCCGCACTATTTTTGCAGTTTCCCCTTATTTTTTTCGGAGGAATTAAATGGAGATTGTAATACCTAACTTAAAAGGAGTTCCTTATGATCCTGTTCAAGCAGTAAAAATTATTGATCCAAATCAACAGAAACTCTACCTCAAACATGGATTAAAACCTTTAGATGTTTATTATAGTCCAGATGTGATTGTAATGTTGTTTGATAAAAAAGAAAGTTATCCGTATTACAAAGAATATCAAAATTATACTTTGGAGTGATAACGTGAGGAACTATAAAAAAAGATCTAAATACGGTGTTGATCAAACAACTAAAGGTAAACAGAATCGTACTATTGTAGATAGAAAAACAGAAAAAGAAGTATGTTTCGATTCTCTATTAGAGAAAAAGTTTTATGAAGACATCATATGTACTGGGTTAGATTCCGGTGAAATTATAGATTATGAACTACAAAAAAAATATAAATTACAACCGTCTTTCAAGCATAATGGAAAGACTATACGTGCAATAGATTATGTTGCTGACTTTTGGGTTAAATACTCAGACGGCAGTGAGCGTGTTTACGACACCAAAGGTGGAATGGTTGATCCTTCTGCCAAGATTAAACGGAAACTGATGTATTATATCTATCCTGATTTAGATTACGTATGGATTACTCATACTAAATCCACTGGTTGGATTGATTGGGATGAAAATGAAGCTTTAAAAAGAGCAAGGAAGAAAGAGGGAAAAAAGGATGGAAATTAATATTTTAGAATTTGTAAAAGAATATAAAGAAAACCCTATGGAAGCTTTAGGGAAACTTGAGGTTGAAAATTATGTGCCGTTTGCTACAAAAACAGCACTTATAGATACAGTTATTGAAAGTATTCTCGAATACGATACTTCTCTTCTTACATATGAACCTATGAATAAACATTTAAACTTTGTTCTTTCCTGTGTAATCATTTATACGAATCTTGTTTATGAAGATGAAGAAGGACTTGATGCTTATGATGCATTAGTATCTTCTGGTCTTTTAGATAAAATTATTGAAATGATTGGTGTAGATTACAGCGATATGGTCGCTATGTTCGAAGAAACACTCTCTGCCCGTATTTCATTTACTAATTCTATTTCTAATAGATTTAGTGCTTTTCTGGGTGTGCTAGAAAATGTTTTTAAAAATGCATCTCCAGAGCAGTTAGATTATTTACGAAAGTTGGCTGATACAGATGGGGACAATACCACAGCTAAGAGCGCTAATTAACGAAGGAATAACTATAGGCTTACAGCAGTTCGTTAATGAATATAAGCCTAAAATGGAACAAGATGCTCAGAAATCAGAAGAAAAATATTACAATGACTATTCTTCCTGGGCTGACGGATATAGACATTTTGATTTAAAAAACATTCATACTATTACAGGTTTTGCTTTCAGTAGAAGCGCAGAGCTTAGGGCACGATTTGATTCAAGCAAAATGGCTGGAGGTCATGGAATCTGGAGACCTTTAAGTGATTATACTGCTGATCCAGAAACTGTTTTTTCATGGGGGTTTGAAACAGGTAATCATGGATGGTATGTAGGAAAAACTCCTATTAGAACTTATTGGGAACAATATTTCCGAGCAAGAAAAACACAAGCCAAAGGGCAAGCTACAAAATTTGTTATCAGCGGATTACATTCTGTTGGTTTATAAAAGTGAGGTGAGAAAAAATGGCTGATTATACAATACAAGTAGGCGTAGAAGTTGAAGATAGTAAATTGGATGCGCTGGAAACACGAATTAATTCATTAAAAGATAAACATGTTAAACTCAATGTGGATTTTGGTAATAGTAAGCAGTTGGCTAGAAACGCTCAGACAGCGGTAAAAACTATTAATAAAGCTACTGTAAAAGCTGCCAAAAACAGTCCTTCAATTAAGGGGGCCAATCTTGTAGAACAAATGGTTGATCCCGAAAAAGCTTTAAAAGCAATGTCTAGTACAGTTGACAAGCTATCTAAATATCAGGGAAAACTTGATTTAGGAGAAGTAAGACTTTCAGTTAATCAAGGGATTATGGGAGAACTAGATGGTCTTCTTAGTAAATTAAATGAAATTAAAGCAACTGCTAAGAACATGGGATCCATCAAACTTACTGTTGGTGATAATATTAAAACACAAGACGGTAAAATAGTTGTTGGATCAAATAGCAGTGCCTCTACTGGTTCTGTCAGATCATCTGGACTAACACTTAGACAAGCGCAGGCCGAAATCAAAAAAAATATGAAAACCATTGGTACTTTACAAGAACAGTATATCAATGGTCATGTTGATGAATCTACATATAGACAGTCAAAAAAAACTATAGGACAAAGAAATGCTTATTTAGCAAGAATGGTGCAAACTCAAGGTACTGCTTCTGACTGGGTTACTTCTGCTACTGATTTTAGAGAAGCTCAAGCCAAGAATCGAGCTGCCTATAGAGAGATGACGTCTAGTGCTGATGCCTATGATAAAGTAATTAGTGATTTGGGTGAAAAACAAAAAACATTTAATGAAGCTGCTCAAGTATATAATTCTAACAGTAGAAGTCCATTAAATAAAACTTTAGGACCCGGATATCAAGCAAGGCTTACAGCTTTTAATGATGTCTATGGTCAATTAAAAGAGTCACATGATAAAATCTCCACGCTTACTGGAGATGAAAAAGATCTTGAAAAAGTACGTTTCAGCGCTCTTAAATCTGAAGCTAATCGTCAAGCCAGACAGCTTAATAATGTGAGTCAGTTTTTCTCAAAAACTCCAAATAAATATAGTAGATCTGAATTTGTAGGTACAGACTTAGATGTGACTTCTGATAAAGTTCAGAATAAAATGTCACAAATGGTTGATAATCTTGCTAATGGCAGTAGATATACTAAAGAATTTAATGCAGCACAAGGAAAAATGTATGCTACAATAGACAGAGGCTCTGGTGTATTTGAAAAATATCAGCTTGCATACAAAAATGGGCCAGGTAATATCGATCAGTCTCTTAGCAAAGTCACTCAGAGCGTAAAACCTCTTTCTAGTTACATTTCTGAAATGGGACAAAAGTTCCGTAGTCTTAGCCAGTATCTTATCAGTAATTTCGGATTCCAAGCTTTAACAACAGGTATCAGATCAGGTGTTACATCTATAAAAGAATTAGATTCAGCAATGACTGAATTAAAGAAAACCTCTGAAGGTACAAAACAGGAATATAGAGACTTTACTACTCAAGCTAGGAGTGACGCTAAAGATATCGGTAGTACGACTACTCAGATTACTAATAGTGCTGCTGATTTCTCACGTCTTGGCTACACACTTGGCGAATCTCAAACTCTAGCTAAAAATACTGGTATATTAAAAAATGTATCAGAATTTGAGTCTATAGATGATGCAACAACTGCTATGATTTCTATGATGAAAGCATATGATGTAAAAGTTGATGATTCTATGGATCTCATTGATAAAATGAATCTTATTGGTAACAACTATGCAATTTCTACAGATGGAATTGCTACCGCTTTACAAGATTCAGGTTCAGCATTGGTAGCAGCGGGAAACGACTTTGACAAGTCAGTTGCTCTTGTGACGGCTGCTAATAGTGTAGTACAGGACCCATCAAAGGTAGGCGCTGGTCTTAGAACAATTGCTTTACGTCTTAGAGGTACTACTGCCGAAGAGCTCAGTTCTATGGGTGAAGATACAGAAGGTCTCGTAGAGACTACTTCTAAGCTTAATTCAAATATCAAATCTCTTACTGCGGTTAATGGTAAAGCTGGAGTTTCTATTCTTGATATGAATGGAAACTATAGAGATACTTATGATATTTTAAAAGATATCTCTCAGGTTTGGGATGATATTGGTAAGCAAGATTTGGCAGATGGTCAGAATAGACAGGCTGCTCTGCTTGAAATGATGGCAGGAAAAAATAGAAGTAATATTCTTGCATCCATATTACAGCATCCTGAATTACTTACAGATGTTTATAATGATTCCGCAAATAATTATCAAAATTCAGCTCAGAACGAGCTTAATACATACCTTGATTCTATCGAAGCAAAAACAACTAAAATTAAAGAATCTTGGTCACAGTTATGGCAATCAGAAGGTAGTACTAATACTTTTAAAGGATTGCTTGATATTGGCAACGGCGCTGTAGGACTCTTAAATGGTTTAGGACTCAATAAAACCTTAGCCGGAGTCGGCGGTATGCTTGTTAGCCATGCTATGAACTGGGGTGGGACAAATTATCAGTTGGTCCTTTAGAAAACGCCCCATGTAACCTGGTGGTGACACGGAACGATCTCATATGAGAAAGGGGTTACTAAGCAAACAACCGAAACTGTCTTTATTCGAAGGAATAGAGAAATGCTTTTAATTTGGCATTCAGGGTGAACCGAAGTATATACTACTCCCCAATTACAGTAATGTAATAGGTATAGTAACAACGTATATATATGGGTGATCTGCAGCGAAGCTTCTCTCTGAGAAGAACGTTCATCGACTATAATGGGAACTTGGTCTCCGGGTCAAGAAGGAATAGTCAGGACTGTTAGGCAGCTTACGCCGAATAAATTAAAGGGTAAATACATCTTACTCTTGTAAGCAATCTTACCTTATGTGCAAAGGTGATGTAAGCACAAAAGCAAGAAATTACTCTCCTGCTTCTTTATGTTTAATATAATATGTACAATCTTCGTTTTCAAAGTACGGACATTCCTCTTCTTTACACTCTTTGTAAAGAGGACATTCTAATATTTCCATAATCTTTAAACCTCCATAGTATAGTTTTGAAAGTAGGTGTATTTAATGGATAAAAATATTTTTGATAAATTGGTTCCTGAATATGTTCAAAAGTTAAGCTCAGATGAAGTTACAGATTTACTTATAGAAATCAGTAATATTGGCAGGACAAAATTTATCATTAATTACCCAAAAGAAATTGCTGATCAACTTCCAGGATATGACCTATACGAATAATCTTTTCAGTTGCAAATTCTGGAAAGCAAATAACACCATTCCGGTATTCGTCTATAATTGCCTTATAATAATTTAAAATATTTGGCGCTACTAATTGAGCTTTATTTACTAAATCATCTGCTAATTGAACAGATTCATTAAAGTATATATAAGCACATTCAAGTGCCAAAAATTTTACGCCAACATCGTTAAAAGTTTTATCTTGCATAGAGTCAACTAACTTAACATATCCACAATATTTATTATTATCTTTGAAAATATCATGAATATCATAATGATATTGTTCTTTCAGCCAATAGTGAGCATCTGTGTCCAAAACAAAATCACTAAGATGAATTAATAGTTCTTTTATACGCATATCCGGGACTAGACATCTAACAATCCTTTTATACCCATTCATAAATTGATAAATATGAGTAATTTCATGAATAAATTTGAAACTGAACATTTCCTCTGTTTCATCGGGTACTGGTGATAGTTCTATAATAAAACTATGCTCTGAAGCTCTCTTAACTGAATTTGTCGGTCCAATTTGACATATATAATTAAAATCAATCTTCGATTTTATATCTTCGTAAATCTCAGTTGCTTGTTGTGTTAATTCTATTCCGCAAACATTCATATAAGTCTCCCCTAAAATTTAGCTCCACACTTACAGCACTGATAAGTTTTACCCAAATGAGGACATAGAAAACAACGATTCAATTCTAATACTACTTTTTCTAAATCATCTATATTGATAATAAGAGAGAATTCTCCTTCGTAACCTTTTTGAGTACTTACATCTTCAAACTTTATCTTTTGTATTTCAGTACTTTTATTATGCGTTAAAGGATAAATTGTTAAGCGTCTATGGCAAACAGCATTTCTTAAATGCCTTATTACATTTCTTTCACAATTATTTTCTTTGTATGTGTTTTCATAGTTCTCGTCATACGTCTTATTAGTAAGTTTTTTTAATGTAGACGTATGTGTAAAATCATTGTTTTTACGTGATAAAAAATTAAAATACTTCTCTTTTGGGAAAACAAGTAATCCCAAAAAAGAATTTATTAATTGAGTGACCTCATAACATTTTTGATACTCAAATTCATTGGCAAACATAATTCTTTTTAAACAAGAAATCTCTTTATTTTTATTATGTCCAGCTAATTTTTGAATCATGAAATAATTCATTTGTGTCCTACATATGAACTCTTTAACATAATCATCATCTTTAAAATTACTCATAAACTATCACCAAGTGTATCCACAAGAGTTACACTTAAAGCTCTTGTTAATCTTCTTACTGAACAATCCCAATATTCCTACTGATACCATACGTTCTCCTGTAGAGATTTTACGAATATTGGTGGAACCACATGTTGGACACTTAGGCCCAGTAGAGAATTTCTGAGCATTCTGTTTGGCATACCACTGGTCTGTTATCCTGTTTTGCTCTTCTATTCCTTCAGGAGATTCACTATATTTTCTTTTTTTAACGGCAGAGTAATCTACTTCATTGTCTAACTTTCCATAAAAATATTTTTGCCTAAATATCTCAGATGATTCCAAATGACTAGGACAATGACCATCATGAGTTTTCTCATATTCTTTTGATAGCTCCATATATGCTGTAGACCAATCAATGCCAGTACCTATATAAGTTCCAGTTTCACAGGTATAACATTTATCTCCTATTTTATAAGAAGAAGATGTACTAGTCTTTCCACATTTATTACAAAATAATAATTCTTCCATATTGTTCCTTTTTATTATATATAGTAATTAAGATTAGCTATATTATATCACACAGTTTGGTTTTCGCCAAGAATGAAGATGGAGAAATTTTACCGCAATCACGAAGAGCTCAACGTAATGCTGCTATAGCGAAAGGTTATGTAGAAGCCAATAAAAATTGGCAAGCATATTCAGATGATTTAGAAGTTCTTAAAGAGCTTAACAAGCAACTTGATAATAATGGTCAGGCCATTACAGACAACGAGCAACGTATGGCCAAAGCAAATGAAGTAACGAAGAATGCTAGTCAAAGAGCTAAAGATTATGGTAAACAGATGGCCACTAATGCTAAGACTCTCACTGATTTTAAAAGAGAAAATGAGGTAGAGAAACCTGATCAACAGAAACAAGGGAAATGGTCCGATGGTCTAAAAAGTATGGCATCTGCAGGTCTCTCAATGATTGGCAATGCTTTTATTTCCGCTGGTGTTGGAATGCTTGTGCAAGGAGCTTTCTCATTGCTTGGTAAAGGCATTGACGCTTTCGTTCATAAAAATGAGAACTTAATTGCTAAAGGTCAAGAAGCAAAAGAATCCATTCAATCCCAAACTAAAGCCTATGAAGACCAGAAAGCATCTCTTGGAGAACTTACTTCCAAATACACAGAATTATCTAAAGGCGTAAAAATATCTGGTAATTCTATTAAAAATATTAGTCTTACAGATGATGAATATAAGGATTTCTTAAATACAAGTAATCAGATTGCTGCCGCAGCACCTAGTCTCACACGTTCATGGGACTCCCAGGGTAATGCCATTCTTAATGCTGGGACTAATGCTGAGGATTTAAACACTCAGATTAATGATTACTTGAAGTTACAGAGGAACCTTACTTACTATGATACTAAGAAAAATATTAGTAATCAGTATGAGGGATATGAAACTGCTTTAGGTACTAACGAGCGTCAAAAAAATGATTACAAAGATAAATATGATGCAGCAAAATTTAAAGTTAATTCTATGCAGAATTTTTCGAATATGCTTAAAAAGCAAAAAAAAGGAGAAGATACCTTTAGCTACACATTGGATCAAGCTGCATATGATGCACTCGGCAATACCTTTGGAAAAGCAATAAAAAACTATACACAATCTGCTGATGGTCAAACAATAACTTTGGAATTTGATGGCAAACAATTAGATTTTCTTAACAACGAAGCAGCCAACATATTAAGTTCTGATAGTAGTGAACTTCAAGAAGCTCATACCAATTTAGTTAATACACAAGAATCTATAGATGCAGCAAAAAGAGAAATGGTTTCTTCTATCAAGTCAATGGCAAGCACTATTGATTCTTTTGATAGCTGGGACGATCAAGATAAAGCATCAGAATTTCAATCACAGTTGAATAGTATGCTTAATTCTACGGACAATACCAGATTGCTTAATGATTTTAAAGAATCCGGTAAAGATATGGACACATGGCTTCGCAATAACATTGTGAACCCTATGTCAACTGCAAATTCAGATGAACAAAAACTTTGGGAACAAGCATTTGAAATGGAGCCTAAAGATAAAGAAACAGTTCAAGAATTTGCCGCTCGTAGAAATAATCTTTTCGATCAGATTGCTGCTATTTCTGACAGTGATTTTTGGGATAGAGATACACTTGGAGAAGCTTTTGGCTTTAACCATACAGAATATGATGATAATGGAAAAGCTGAATTTGTATGGGAAAATCAAGATAAGTTAAATCGAATACAAGACGCATTGAAAAATGCAAAAGCCAGTAAAACAAAAGGCGATGCTTCTGATGTAAGAACAGATCTTAATAATATGACCCCTGATGAGTTGGACATAGCTGTACAAGTTATTACTGACTCAGATGCTTTAACTTCTATAGATTCTTTTTATGAGGCATTCGAAAAGGCTAAACAAGCAGCTAAAAATATGAGTGATCAGGCAGCCGTTTCTTTAGATTCAATGGAAACTAAAGTATCAACTGCTAAGTCTACTCTTTCTTCTATGGGAACTATTCTTACAGAGACTACTTCTGCAGGCGGAGTTTCTAAAGACAATGTTAAGATTCTTTCTACTGCTTTCAAAAATGTGAAAGACCCTCGTGGCATTGAGCAAAATGTTAATGATTTATTCACCACTACTTCTGATGGTATCAAACTAAACATAGATGCTTTGAAAACCTTTACGGAATATCAGACTGAAGCCACTGATGGAGATTTCGAAAAGGGTATTAAGTTACAGACTAAAGCTATTGCCGAGCAAGCAGAAGAAACAGATAAAGCTTGGAAAGCTATTGCTAAAGCCGATGACAAGGAAGCAGCTAGAGCAACTTATAACGCAGAAAAAGATAAATTAAAAGATGCTAGAAACGAATATTTATCTTATATGCAATCTCAGTCTGAATGGCAAGCAACTAAGAAACAGCAACAGGAACTTCTTTCTTATTATTCTCAGTGGCAACGTGCCCAGAGTACGGAGAATGCCGGAGATAAATATAATAACATTGTTGCCGGACTAAAAAATGCTAAAGATGCATATGATAAAGGTCTTGTAGGTACAGATGATTTTAAATCATTTGCTGCTCTTATTTCTCCTACAGGTTCAGATGATAGAGCAAACTTTGCAGAGAATTATGGTAAAGCTGTAAGATACCTCACAGAAGATAAGACAGGTGTTAATAATTTCTTAGCTGATCTTAAATCTAAGGGTATGGCATCTTATGATGATGCAAGTAAAAGATGGTCATTTGACATAGATGATATGAGTAAAGCCGCTCGATCAATGGGAATCAGCAAAGAATTCATGAGTGCTAACTTCGGTCGTCTTCGTGATTATGGCATTGATAATAATTTTATATCATCTACAGAAGAAGGTATAGATAGGGTTCAGGAACTTACTTCTGCTCTTTCAGACGAACAAAAACGACTTGAAGAATTAAAGAATACGGATAGCACCAATACTACTGCTATTACTGCTTCTGAGGACAAAGTTAATAAATATAAACAGGATTTAAAAGAAACCTATGATAATATGGGTGACTACTCTGAAGATGCTGCACAGACTGCTGTTGATAATTTTAATTCGGCAGCAATGGGTGTACAATCATATCAGAATGCAATAGAAAATGTTAAAAAGAATGAGAATCTGACAGAAGCTCAAAGAACTTCTGCAATTAATCAATTAATAGCTAAACAGGAAGAATTAGCTGCCACTTACGGTACTACTGTTAAAGAATTATTAGGAGCAGATGTATCTTCATTAATGGATGGCATTATAACAGATTCTGCTTCTGTTACTACTGCTCTTGATGGTATCAATAAAGCATATGAAGAACAGAACACAGATGTTACTTCTTTAGTTGACACTCTTGGAAAATATACTTCTGAACAGTTAGAAGGTATAGATTTCAATGATGGTAAGTGGGATACTGAATTAGGCGATGCTGAAAAAGCTGTTGAGTCTTTATGTGAGAAGCTTGGTTTAACAAAAGACCAAGCTCGTTCTGTTATTGAGGCTTTAAAAGAAGCTGGTAAATTAAAAGATTCTGAGGAAAGTAGTGATTCCTCTAAAGAAACTACTAAGGGGTCTTGGGAGAAACCACAGACTGCTGAACAGATGGGATTCGGTGATGATCCTGACAGAGCTGCTGAATATACACATTCATTGGAAGCTCTTACTGCTGCCCATAAAGAAAATGATGCCGCTACTGAAAAGTCATTTGAAACCCTTTCTAAATATAATCGTACACAATTAGAGGGTATCAAATTAAATGATGGTGCTTATAATGTTGAGGGTATAGAACAGGCTGAAGATGCCATACAACAGTTAGCAGATAAGACTCAGTTGTCTAAAGATCAGATTCTTACTGCTCTTGAAGGTCTTGGTGTTTTGAAAGTTAATGCTCCTACTATGGATGCGACAAAAGGTTTGGAAGATTTAGTTTCTGAGGCTAAAGATGCACAGGACGAATTGTCTGATCTTACTGGTAAAACATACACATTTGATTTTGATACTACTGATTTAGATACTGCTCATAAACAGGTAGCTGACCTGCAGGAAGAAGTAAATAAATATAGAGATCGTGATGGTAAATACCATCCAGAGATTACTGGCGGAGAACAGGTGCAATCAATGTACAAAGCCGCTATTGCTCAAGAACAGAATGCTGAATATAGTTCTTCTGCTATTGGACAGTCTAGTTTATCATCAGATGTCGTACAAGCTGCTCAAGATTTTATGACAGCTAAGAATGAAATGGATCAGCAAACTCAACTTTATCAAAATGGAATGGATAATACTCTTGATAAAGCTACAGAGAAAGCTAACGCCGCATTTGAATCTTTACAACAAGCTCAAACTGATTCGGGTATTGAACTTGTAGATACTAATAATATTCAAAAAGCTGAAAATCAGTTACTTTCTATGACTGATAAAGATTTACAGGCTAAAATAGATGTTCAAGCAGATACAAGCGATGCCGAAGCAGAATTAGATGTCCTAGAAGAATTGGACGGATCTACACTTAAGCTTACTTGCGAATTATCGGATGAAGATAGTTTTGAACGAGCTAAATCTGCTATTGAATCTATGCCAGCTAACACCGTTACAACCGTAGATATGGAAGTTAATGGTGAAGAGGATGTAGAGAAAGCAACAGAGCTTATTGAATCGGCACCTACTGATGGTACTGAGCTAGTTGTTAACTGTCATGTTGATAATGCTGAAGACTTAGATAAAATAAATGAAGCTGCTGCAACTGCCAAAGCAAACGGAGCAAATATTAAAATAAACGCTACTGTTGGTGAAGTGGATGCTTCAACTGCTACGAGTACAGAACCTGTTAAAATGACAGGTGAAATAGAAAGTGCAGAATATACTGGCGCTCCAGTTGAAATAGAAGCTACAGCAAATATTACTAATGTGACTAATGGTGATTCCGCAGAAGTTAATCCTACAATAAATACGGATGAAGTGGATAACTATACTGTCGATGACAAAGAAGTAAATGTTGATTTTAAAAAGAATTCAGATGAAGTTGATAATTATCAACCGGACGATAAAGATGCAACTGCCTATTATGGAGTAGATTCTTCAGCACCAGATAGTTATCAGCCGAGTGATAAAGATGCATATATCACGTATCATATACGTGTTGAAGGAGGAATAGCTGCTGGCATTCCAAATAGTCCTTCTGGAGGATCTGGTGGTTCTTTTGCTACAGGTACAATGGCATCAGTTGCTCGTGCAGATGGTACAATGTACAATGCACCTTGGAACTATCAACTTCTCTCTTCTGCTTTTGCAAAAGGAGATGCTGCTTTACATAAAGACGAAAAAGCGTTAGTAAACGAAGTCGGGACCGAATCTATTGTGCGTGACGGTACTTGGTTTACGATTCCTGGCGGAGCACATCTTGAGAATCTTAAAAAAGGAGATATTATTTTCTCTGCTCAACAGACTAAAGATTTACTTGAACATGGCGCAACACCGGGACATGCTAGAACTTATGCACAAGGCACAGCCCCAGGATTAAGTATCTCTCCTGCTTTCTCATCTGGTTCTAGTTCTTCTACTAACACAGAATTAGATAACAAAATCAAAGAAGTTAGTACTCAGGCAAAAGACTGGATAGACGTAGCTCTTGATCGTTTAGAGAGAATCGTTGAAAAATACAAAGACACTGCTGAAAGTGACTATTCCAACTATAGAGCTTCTATTAAGGCTTACAATTCAGCACTTAAAAATCTTAAAAACCAATTAAAGACTCAAAAAGATTCCAGAGCAAAGTATGTAACTAAAGCAGACGAAGTCGCTTCTGCTGTCGGATTGTCTGACGATTTAAAAAAGAAGGTTCAAAATGGTACTATCAATATAGAGAACCTGTCAGAAGATGATAAAAAACGTGTTGATGCATATCAGGAATGGTATGAAAAAATCTTAGACTGTGACAAAGCTATACGTCAGCTCACTATTTCGCAGAAAGATTTAGCTAAAGCTAAAGTTGATCGGGTTACTGAAGCTTATGACACTGTTATAGGCAAACGTGAAAGTAAAGCTGAATATTACAAAGCAAAACAGGAATTAAGAATCACTCAAGGTTACAATCAGAAACCTGGATCTATTTATGAGAAGTATATAAAAAATGAACTTTCTTATACTAATAAACAGAAGAAACTTACTGATAAGGAAATAAAAACCTATAAAGGTAAGATGAAAGAATATCTTGCAGAAAATGGTCATAAAACTGTTGATCCTGAATATCAGAAAATGAAGAAACAGCTTTATGATCTGGAAACCTCAGCTGTTAAATTAGAGAATGAAGCCGCACAGTTAAGACAGGCTCTACAAGATAATCGTGAACAGATTAAACAATGGGCGGTTGACCGTTGGGAAAGAGCTGGTAGTAAACAAGATGCAGTAATTAATTATAAGACTGTTTCTGATGATCCAAACTATCAGATCAAGGAAAAGGATTACACTGAGAGAATCAAAACAAATAATCGTCAGATTATAGCTTTACAGAAGTTGAGAGCAGAAAAAGCTGAGTACTATGACAGTTATTTTAAGAGCGGAAACAACGAAGAAGCTCAGAAATATCTTGAAGCTATTGCTCAGATTGACGAACAGATTCTAAAACTTGGAGCTAGTACAGAAGAGTTAAAGAATCAAATCATGGAACTTCGTTGGAAGCCATTTGAAGATATTCAAGATGACCTTTCTAATGTAATCAGTGAGTATCAAACCATGCAGAAGCTTCTTGGTGATACAGAAAGTTTCTACAATGACGATGGATCTTTCACTGAAAATGGTTTGACAAATATCCTTCTTTTACAGGAATCTATTGATGTTACTAAGCAGAAAATAGCTAACTATAGAGAAGCTTTAGACAAACTAGATGAACAGTATAAGAATGGTTGTTATAGTCAGGAAGAATATACTGAGAAATCTAAAGAGCTATTAAACGGATTACAGCAAGAGTCTGCTGCCCTCTCTGATTTGCAACAGAATATGCTTACAATGTATGAGACTCAGGTTAAAACTGAGAATGATCTCTTACAGAAAAATATTGATAAGCGTTTGGAAGCTCTTGATGCTAAAGAGAAGTATTATGAGTATGATAAGACTTTGAAAAAGAAGTCTAAAGATATTAATACTCTGAAGGCACAGATAGCAGCCCTTGAAGGAACAAGCAATGCTGCTGCCAAAGCCCGTTTAGAAAAATTAAAGGCTGAATTAGCAGAATCTGAAGAGGATATGCAAGATACTGTTCATAATCATGAAACTGAAATGAAGAAAACAGGTTTTGAGAATCTTCAATCAGATGCTGAGAAAGCTCTTGATAATACCTTAGATGCACTGAAAAAGAATACCAATTTTCAGCAAGCAGTTATTGGTAATATGTTATCCAATGTAACTGCTAATTATGATAGTACCTATAGTCATCTGCATGATGTTATGGATCAATATGGAGTACAGGTGTCTACTACATTTGATAAGATGATTACTAAGTCTGCTAATTTTAATACGTCCTTAGTAGCACAGACTAAAGCTATGCAAGATGTTATTAATATGGCTACTAAACTTCCTGCCAATCTTGGCGGGACTGCTACTGACATTGTAAATAATACTGCTAAAGTTAATGGTACTTCAACCGGAGCCGGTAATGTAACGCCGGGAAAAGTAAATGATACGACTTACTCTCTGAAGTTAAATGCATCAGAAATTTATCTAACATACAGTCATTTGAAATATTCATTGAAAGCTACATGGTCTCCAAGTAAACCGGAACACTCTGATATTGAATGGTCGAGTACAGATAAATCAGTTGCAAAGGTCTCAACTTCTGGTGTTGTTACAGGTGTAGCTGCGCCACTTAGTAAACTTGGATTAATGTCAAGAGATGAATCTTTGACTAGAAAATGTAAGATTATTGCAAATGGTGGTCCGGGTCTTGCAAAAGCTGAGTGTACGGTACATATTATGCCAGATGAACATTATAATGCCATTAAGCAATATGCTGATAAAGTTGGCATCGATACTTCTAAAGAAGGCAATAATCTTAGAGATGCTATGGAATACGCTTATAAAAATGGTGCATTCCGAAGCAATCAGTCAAGTACCGCTGTTGAAGGATTCCAGAAAGCTTATCTAAAAGACTGGTTTAATGCTCTTCCAGACCGTCCTAACGGTGCAACGGATGTTCCTAGTGGAGTTAGTCAGCTAGCTGGATATTTCTATTCCAAAGGTAAACAAGTCACACGTAATGATATGCAGAAACTTGCTGATATCCTTCAGATTAAAACTCCGGGAGTTGGAAGTTATGATACCTGGGGTGGCACACTTAAAAATAAGATTCTGAAAGCATACAAAGCTTATGGTTATGCTACTGGTGGCGTAATCAATAGACTTGTTCCTGCCAATATGGAAACACTCTTAGGTAAAGCAATCATCTCCAATGGAGATCAAGGTTTTATTGGCGCTAAAGTTGGAGAAACCGTAATGACTGAAGAGTTCACTCGTTTGCTCAAACCTTCTATTGCTGCAATGAGCGACTTTACCAATATGTTTAACCCAACTACTCCTATTGCTACCACAAATAATGATTATTCTATCAACAATGAGGTAAACATTAATGTAGCAAGTATGAGCAGTGATTTAGACATCCAAGATGTCGCCAATAAAGTCTCTACAATTATTAATAAGAATATGACTAGAGACTGGAGAAAACTTAGATGATAAAAGGACTGTTCCGACAGTCCTTTTATTGTACAAAAATATAAATGAAAGAGGTGAATAAATGTTACAATTTGAATTTGATGGACACAATTCTAATGAATACGGGATTATAGTAACCGCTATTACAGATAATGATAATCTTGAGAGCAGATCTTTGCAGCTAGGAGAAAAGAACCGATATAGAGCAAGGGAAAATCATTTTGGTGCACTTTATGATGGAAACTACTCTTTTACTCTAAGTATTATGAAAAATCCTTGTAGAACTGTAAATGTTGTGCCAAATTTAGTAGAAGGAATAGTTAAATATCCAGAACAATGTAGACCTACTATGGAAAACAATATTCTTACTTTCCCATTGGATTATACTCCAGATATTAAACAGGGTACAATGCAAATGAATAATACTGATTATTTATCTTCAAGCAATATTCGTATAATAAACAGTTGGCTAACTTCTCCGCAAACCCCAAGACTGTTTAAAATAATTGGTGGAGACTATTTTTATGAAGAAATAGAATTTTTTGTTACTTTTACAGAAATTAATACTGATCATGTGATATTTCCATATGAAATGAACTTTACAGTAACTTGTGATAGTCCTTATGGATACACTCCAGAATTTACGCATAGTATCACCTCTTCTTCCACTCTTACAAAAACTCATGTAATTAATAACACTTCTGATTGCCATGAAGATTATATTTATCCTCTTATCAAAATTTCTCCTAAAAGTCATGGTACTATAACAATCCAAAATGTAACAGATAATAATGGTACAATGAAAATTGACGCATTGAAGAATGACAATTTTTATATTGATTGTCAGCATTTAAAAATATATGACACAACTAATTCTATTATAAGTTTTGAGAGTCTAGGTGTAAAAGATACAGATAATATATACTGGCCTAGATTAGCTTATGGTGAAAATATATTAAAATTTACTGGTGATGCAACATTTGAAATTATTTATAGAGAGCCAAGAAAGGTAGGTGCGTTCGCATGAAAATAAACCATAAATATGATGTTTATGGACGCACTGAGCCTTCAATTATATATTTAGCCAAACCAGGCAAAAGATTATTCTGTGCTCTTGGTGGAATTGACAGTTCTACTGTCTCACTATCATTAAAAACAAATAATACAGCAGAGCTAACATTCACAGTAGATAAGTATATAAATAATGCCCTTACTGATGGATATGAAGAATTAGATGAATTGATGGAATTATACTGTGATGGAATTTGGTTCAAAATTGTAGATCCGCCCACGATTAGCAACAATGGAATGCGTGAAACCAAAGAAATCACTGCTGAATCTTATGAGATTATGCTTACCCAGTATAAATTGAAAAACTTTAAAATCAATATGGGTGAAGAAGATTCATATGAAATGATGTATCAAGCTACTCATGACAAAAGCAAGTTTTATCAAATTAAATTCTACGACCCAGACAATGAAGATTTAAGTTTTCTTCATTTAGTCTTAAAACATGCAGATGTTCCTGGATGGAAAATAGGATATGTAGATAATATTACTCCTGATGATGACGGAAAACTACTTCCTAATAATATTTGTAACTTTGAAGTAGACGACCAGAATGTGTATGCATTTTTAACTCAAGAAGCTGCTCAAGGTTATAAGTGTGTATTTGAATTTGATACTGTCAATATGACTATAAATGTTTATAGACCTGACAGCTTAGGAAAAGATACAAATGTAGTCTTGGGATTTAGGAATATACAAAATAGCGTAACCATTTCCAGAGATGAAAATTTAGTTACACAATTTTATGTTGAAGGCTTAGATGATTATAATATTGATGCAGTCAATTTTGGTGATTCTGTAATTACTGATCTTTCCTATTTTATACGTGAGCCTTACATGGATACTTCACTACAAGAAAAATATAATGCATGGCAAAGCTACCGGGAGTCCCGCAGAGAAGAGTTTATTAATTTATCCAAAGAATATAATAAAAATCTGGAAGTTCTTACTGAATTAATGAATAGAGTCCCAATTGATACTGCTCAAACAAATTGGTTCGGGAAAAAAGTTGAAGATTTAAAAGATGCATATAATGCTAACATGGCAATCATTAAGGGTTTAGAAGCTCTATATGTTGACGATGAAAAGAATTTTGATTTAGAAGCTTTAAAAAAGTCACATGATTGGCCTTTATATGAATCAATTATGAACTACACTCTTCCATCTATTGTGGCTGCATTACAAGCTCAAGACGAAACCGTAGAAGGATTCGGTAAAGGAAATATTATTTCATGTGTAAATCCGATTGTATTGGGCCAAGATTGGTATATGGTAAACCCTGGAACTTCTTCTTTTCAAACTATACAAATTGATGATGCTCCTGCTTATGGAATCACTCGTGGAGTTAAAGTAACTGGTACTAATGGAGGAATTTATCAACACAATATTAGTATTGAACCATCTCAGAGATATACTCTTAGTTGTTTTGTAAAAGGATCCGGTACATTTTATCTTGGTTATAATAACACCGGAGAGGACAGAAAGAATATTTCTTATAACATCACATCTTCTTGGACCAGAGTTTATACTTCTTTCAATCTTTCTTCTCGTTTAATTGATGTAGCATTCACTGGAACTAATGATTTCACTATATGCGGTATGCAATTAGAGATGGGCGATTCACCTAGCCAGTTTGGGTATTTCACGCAATCTGAAAATATTATAAAAGCTTATGAGACTGATTGGAAGTTATACGGAATCTCAGAATTAAAAGTAAAGATTTCAACTTACGATAGCTGTATTAAAGAATTAAAAAAGAGTGGTTATGCAGATGGGTATAATCCTTTATCTGGATATGAAGAAGCATATTTTACTCAGATGCATCAAAAATATCTGGATTATCTGAATTTAAAAGATCAGGCTGAGGCTGCTTTAAAAGAACGCCAGGCTGAATATGATAAGGCTAAGAAACCTGAAATTCAAGAGAAACGAAATCAGATTGCAAAAGATGTATTACTTGAAAATTTTGGTAAAATACAGAACAAATATTCAGCATTTACTGATAAAGAAACATATATTATTAAGAGTTTATATAGCCAATCCACTTATACAAATGAAAATATTATTGTTACTACTCTTGACAGTACTGCTGATGCCGTAGATAAGTCTAAAGTTCTTTATGATGATGCATTGGAAGAATTGTATGTGGAATCACATCCACAATATACATATACTGATAATGTAGAGAATGTATACGCTCTTCCAGAGTTTAAGGAGTACCATGAACAGCTTGCGGTAAATGATTTTGTACGTGTAGGAATCACTGATACTAATTATATTAAACTAAGAGTAATTGAGATCACATATAATCCTTGTGATTTAGATGAATCTATGGAAGTTACTTTTAGTAATATGATTCAGTACAAAGCTAAAAGAAATGATTATAACACTCTTTTAAATGACGCTCTTAATGCTTCCAATCGAAATGGCGGTCGTGTAAATTCAGTCAACAAATCTACTACTTCTGACTATGTAATCACTTCTGATGCTATCAAGCAGATTTTCTCAAATCCTCTCTTCAATTCAATGTTAGGTGGAGCTACTACTGGAGGAACTGGATCAGGTGGCACTATTACTGCTGGTATGATCGTTGCAGAACTCGTGAAAGCAAAAGAAGGTGTATTTGATAAGCTTACTGTTGACACTGCTTTTATGAAATATCTTGATGTGAATCTCATATCAGCAGATACTATTGCTACTCGTGTACTTAATGCAGAGCAAGCGAATATTGAAAAGTTATCAGCTAAGATTATAGAATCTAATCAGATTAATGCTGATATGATCAATGTAAAAAATCTTCTTGCAGGTCATGCAGGGGTTGGAGAATTACATACAATTCATCTTACTGTAGAAAATGCAGAGATTGATCAAGCCGTTATTACTAATCTCATTGCAAAGAAAATTGCAGTTGGAGATTTAATGGCTCAAAATGCTCTTGCAAATCAAATTGTACTTATTTCTAAAGACAATAAACCTACTATTGCATTTCAAGAAAGTACACAACAGTTCTATGATTCTAACGGAAATGTTCGTGTACAAATCGGTATGGACGGTAATGGAAATTTCAATTTTATTGTTAAGAATGGTGATAAAACTGCTCTCTTTGATGAAAATGGTATTACTCAGACAGGTATTCCAAATAATACAATTCTTGGAGACATGATTAATAATGCTACCATTACCAAAGACAAACTTGGATTCCAAATTATAGAACCAAATGAACAAGGTGGTATTGATATCACTAATATTTATGATGGCAAAGGAAATCAATGGTGGGGAATAGAAAAGACGACTATTACAGATGACTACACAAAGCAGATTAAGAATGTTACAGATACTCTGACCGGACAAATCGAAACTAAGGTCAGTAATACTCAATATCTTAAAGATCAAGAATCTATCCGAACAGATTTTTCTGATATCAAACAAGATGTTTCTGGGATCACATCTACTGTAAGCAGTATGCAAACAGATCTTTCTGAAGCTCAAGAAAAAATTAAAGCAAACACCTCTTCTATTACTCAGAATGCAGATAAAATTAGTTTTATGGTAACTGGTGAGAAAGAATCCGAGTTTACAGTTACTGATAAATTTATTCAGATGATTTCTGACCATATCAGTATTGATGCCAGTACCATAGATATTAATGGTATTATCACTGCAATGAATACACATACTGGACCAGGTAAAACTAAAATCGATGGTGGTATTATTGAAACTAATACTATTACTGCTGATTCTATTAAAACAGATGCCATTATGTCTAAAGTATTTGAAGATAGTTTAGTATCTTGTTATTCAACTAAAGGAATATGGTTTGATTTATCTAACAGTGGTGCAATTAAAGCAAAGAATTTTGCTATTGATGCAGATGGAAATGCTTATATTCGTGGTGACAGTACAGTTGAGGGAACTATTATCGCAAATCATGGAAAGATTGGCGGAGAAAAAGGGTTTATAATTGATTCTGAAAAATTGTATTCTGGATTAAAAGATTTTCCTACAAAGCAACCATCTTCTGTTTCAAAAAATAAAAATGTCTATATAGGAACAAATGGCATCGCTCTTGGTGACGGTAATTTCATGGTCGATTCTAACGGTAAACTTTATGCTAACTCTGGTACATTTTCTGGAACCATTTACGCTGATGGAGGAACTATTGGCGGTTGGAAGATATATGCAAACTCTTTAAGCAATACAGACGGAAGCATAAGTTTAAGTCCGGATGGTTTAAAGCTTGGCAATCAATTAAATATTGACAATCAAGGCAACGCAACTTTTGGCGGTAAGCTATCCGCTGCAACCGGAAGTTTTACTGGTGAGTTGCTTGCGGCAACAGGAAGTTTTTCCGGGGAGCTAAAAGCAGCCTCTGGAACATTTTCCGGTAATTTAGAAGCCGCCGGTGGCACATTCAGTGGAACTTTAAATGGTGTTGATGGTACTTTTAGTGGAGCATTGTCTGCCGCAACAGGTAGCTTTACAGGTGATATTACTGCGACTTCTCTTACTTTGAGGGGATGCAAAATTGATTATAATACAGATATTGAGAATAAACCGGATATTCCATCTGATATGACATTATATATCAAAAAAGATGGTACTATTGGTACTATTGCAGATGGTTCAACAGGATTTAAAGTTTCTACGGATGGATTGCTTCAAGCAAGCAACGCTATTATTTATGGAACAATTTTTGCAAGCGCTGGTTTAATTGGTGGATTCAATATTTCTACAACAGCAGATAATACTGATCACGCATATGCAAATACACTTTACACTCAGACTTCTGATTCCAATGGAAATACGTATCAAGCTGGTATAAAAGGAAATTCTACAAATAATGCATCTACAGAAGCAGCATTTTACATCAGAAAGAAAGCAAACGGAGCATCAGACTGGAGCGGATCTACTGTTCCATTTTTTGTGCAAAAAAATGGTAATTTATATGCGCAAGATACAACTATTGGAACAGCTTTATATATATGTAGTGATAGTTCATCATATACCTCACGTAATAAAATTATTTCATATGATAATTCGCAATTTACTGTTGGAGTATTTAATACTACTCAACGTGTATCATTTGATTATCAGTCTGTCAATTTTGAATCAATTACGGGAATAGAAATGGCTTCAATCGTTAGTTATGATAATGGATATAATGCATGGCTATATAAAGGGAATAGTTGTAAAACTTTTAATATAGGAACTGATGGAAGACCATTAGATAATGGATATTTCAAAAAACTTTATCTTAATGGGACAGACATTGAAACCCTTATGAAAACTGGCACTACTCCATCAGGACTGGTAAAAAATACTATTCGTATTGGTTCTGATAATATTGGAGTTGGTATGGGCGGTGGAAAAGAATACAATGTATACAGTGATAAAGCTTGGGGAAGCACTCTTCCTATTACATGTGCTACTATTGGCGCAGCTTTAAGCGGACATACTCATTCTGAGTATGTTTCAACATCAGGCAATTCAACGAGTTCTCCTATAACAGGTACATTATATATGGCAAACAATAAAGGCTGGGATATGTTAAATACTTCTGGAAATCCTGTTACGGGTATTTATTGTAACCCAAGTAATCAGGTTGTTGTTGGAGATAACCAAAATGCTGCGTCCACTTTAATTCGAGGAAAAACCATTCAATTAGGAAATACTTCTGGTAGTATTATATTTTTCCCATTGAAACCAGATTCAGGAACAAAGTATTTAACTATTAATACAAAAGGAGAATTAGGAACTTCTAGCGGAGGCGGATCTGTTACATTAAAAATTGGAGGAAGCACAACTACTTCCACTGACTTCTCAAGCTATAATTTAGCAACACAAGATTGGGTTAACGGAAAAGGATATTTAACTCAGCATCAATCTCTTTATGGATATGCTACTCAAAGTTGGGTAACAAGCAATTTTGCAGCTAAAGACTCTGGCGGTGGAGGAAATAATTTTTCTAAAAGTTCAATTGATACATTGTATAATCAATCGTCGTCAAGTTACTCTGTAAGCATTAGAAATAATGGCACAGCAAAAATCTTTGCTCCAAATTCAGATAGCGCAACACGACTTGGATACACTGGATATAAATGGAAAACTATTCATTGTCAGTCATCTACTATAGATACATCTGATGAACATTTAAAAACAAATTTACATTCTATTGGAAGTATAAATCATATAGAAGACGTGTATATGCATTTAAATCCTATTGTATATCAATTTAAAAATTTTGATAGTGAAGATAACCATGATAGATGTCACTTTGGATTTGGTGCTAGAGAAACAGAAAAAATATTTAACGATTATAATGTTAATGCTTCTGATTATGGCATATTGTGTAAAGGTCAATTAGATAAGCCTAATAAAGCCGGAGATATGATTGAATATGCTTTTAGATATGGAGAATTCGTCTCTTTAAATACATATATGACACAGAAAGCTCATCGCAGAATAGACTCTCTCGAAAAACAAAACAGTTCTCTCATCTCAGAAAATCAATCCCTTAAGAATGAAATTCTTATGCTTCAGGGACAACTCTCTCTCATTACTCAACGACTACAAAAAATGGAGGAAAAGTTATGTTAAAAATTAGTGAAACAAGAAATGTATCCGGTCAGGTTATGATCGGTTCTGACGAAAATGCAAAACAGGTTGCTTATCTTAATGCATCTGTTAGCAAAGATGGAAATGTAAATATCAATAAATCTATTCAGGACACTGAAGCTTTTAAGGAAAATAAAGAAGCTGTGCTGAAAGATTTCACAGAATTTGAAACATTTGTATATGGAATTATTCCTGAATAAATAAAAGGCCTGAACAATCAGGTCTTTTATTATGCAAAGAAGGTGAAATATTTGACCAGTCGAGAATATGAACTTGAATTAAAGAAAATCAAAGCAAAAAATCGACAGATTGAAATGAAACGAAATCTGAAGGCGGCAAAAGTTAAAAGATTCAATATTCCAAGAGTCTCTACAAGTAAATTAATACTTGTTGCTGTACTTTTACTTAATCTACAGATTATTCATTTTGTAGAAAAAGCAATCATGACCTATGGAGATTTATCTGCTCTCTACGCTCTCATTGCTATTCCAGCAACACTCGTCCCTACAGTTTGGGCTTATTATGCAAAGGCTCGTGCAGAAAACTGCACAGGAGGCATTACTTATGATTCTGCAATGGAACAACTTAGACAGCAGGACTCTTCAAATGATGAAGCAGTCGGTTAGGAGGAAAAATTATGGATATTAAACAGGGTATTCAGGACGTATTATATCTGATCATTACTGGTATTCTCCCACTTCTTATTACATATGGAGTCCTTTTTCTTAAAGTAAAGATCAAGGAACAGGAGAAACAGCTTGAGAATGATCAGCTCGTAAAATATATTGATGCTGCTACTGATGCTATCAGTAAAGCTGTACTTACAGTAAACCAGACGTATGTTGATTCATTAAAGAAACAGGGTAAGTTTGATGAAGCGGCGGCTAAAACAGCAAAACAGATGGCAATTGATAAAGCTAAGGCTCTTATTACGGAGAATTCAAAAGAAGCTATCGAAACATTGTATTCTGACTTTGAAGCATATCTCAATGATGCTATAGAAGAACTTGTCAGAGAAAATAAATTTACAGTTTAAATAAAAAGGAGAACAAGGATTATGAAGAAAACGATCGTAAATGCAGACGTTGTGGCTATGTATAAAACATTAAATACTATGAAAAGTCGTTCAGATATTGTGCCAGGAGATGTTGACGTATTCTGGGCTAATACAATGAATCTGAAAACATTAAAAGCGCAGGCAGATAAGATTGCTGAGTTCGAACAGGAGCTTATTAACTCCTTTTTCACAGAAGAAAACTCTCATGTTGTTACAGATGAAAGTGGTAATGAAACTGGACGTGCTCTTAACGATGATATAAAAGACACTGTTGTTCCTGAGATTCAGGAAGGTCTGCAGAAAATTTATGATAAGACTTGCGAGCTTGATATCGAGATGATTCCTAAAGAGTCTCTTAAGAAGATGCTCAAAGCAAATGAAGATAAGCTGTCAATGCTCGACATGACAGTAATGTACAATTTTGTAGAAGGTGAATAATAATGGCAACATACATTCAGGGAATCCAAACCTCTGTTGGTGTTGTTAAGTATGATTATAATTATTTGGCGAATCTCCCTGAATCAGATGCAACCTTATCTAAACAGGGAGAATTTGCTGATGCTCTTATTGTAGGAAGAAAATTTGTTCAGCTAGGTGCTGATGTTGATAAATTGAAAGAATCTATGACTAATGCACAGAAAGCAATATCAAATCTTCAGACTGCAGATGGTTCTACCAATACAGCTATAGAACAAATCAATACATCATTACTTGACATTACTAACAGTATTGAAACTATTCAGAGCAATATCACATCTCTGCAGAGCAGTGTTAATACACTAAACAAAAATGCTACAGAGATTAAAAATACTGCGAATACTGCTAACACTGCAGTTACCGCTTTACAGAAAACTGTCTCTTCTCTTCAGACAAGAATTGAGACATTAGAAAAAGCCCAGACTAAATAAGAAAGGAGGACGTTATGTATACACTAAAAATTTCAGATGATAATACTGTTACTACTACGGTAAAAGAAACTCTTATTGAAAGAAGCAATTATGTAGATAGAATTCAGATCGTGACAAATAAATTATACAGAGAACAGATCGATATGTCTGATACTACTGTTTATATGAAATATAAGCTTCCGGTATCAAATAAGATCAAAATGACACAGCTCACTGTAAATGATCTTGAATATAAAACAAACTACATACAGTATCTGATTCCTGTTGATGCAGGATTAACAGCTGAAGCTGGAGATATCGAAGTATCATTCACATTTCTGAAACTTGTTGCTAACGACGACGGAACTTACACTTCTTATATTCGAAAGACCACATCTGGTGTTATTCATATTACTCCACTTACACAATTTGATAAATATGAACCTTCTGAGATGTTCACTGAAATTGATCAGAGACTGCTTGCAATAGAAGGATACATAAAAGATCTGGATGCTCTTAACAAGGCGACATATGAAAATGCAGTAAAAGATATTCGTCTTGATACAGAAAAAAGAAAAGTAACTTTAACAAATAATGATGGTGAGGATACCGGTAAAGGTATTGCTATGACAGATCTTTCTAAGATGGTCAGTGAAGACCTCACAGGAAAAGATCCTGATGGAGTTCAGGATGGTGTCGTACATCTCGATCAGGTTATTGACCTGGATAAATTACTAATGTAAAGGAGTCATGTATTATGTCGTTTAAAGATGCTAAGAAACTTGCTGCAGCTAACTCAGCAAACACGACTTTGATGACCGCTGAGTTGGCCGCAGTCACCATTGATGATGATTATACGTTATGTACTGATGGACGCTATGAAGTATATAACAAATATAGCGATGATAATTTTTCATCAGTGGACAATTTAAAAAATATAACCGTTGACTCTTCACAGATCAATATCATGCAGGAAGAAAACAGTCAGTATATGCCATTCAGAATTCCAAGATACTGGGATGGAATGGATCTTATGGATATGTTGATTCAGGTAAGATATCAGTCTGTGGCTCAGAGCAAAGGTCAGATTGCAAATGTGATCAATGTTGCATCAAGTTCTACTCATATTACTTTTGGATGGCTAATTGATGCAAATGTTACTGCTTCTGCAGGTGATATTATATTTGAAATCACAGCAACTGGCTTAAATGAAAAAGGAAAAAACTATATTTGGAGAACCAGACCAAATGGTAAGTTTACTGTTCTGGAAGGTCTGAATTATGATGGCATCATTGAACCATCTGATGATTGGTATACAAGCTTTGTCAATATGGTCTTAGGACATGTAGCCGAAGCAAAACAGTATGCAGATGAAGCCAAAGCTTCTGCCGCTTCTATTAATGTAGATGATATTAAGACAGATGTAACTTCTTCTGTTACAAAAAATCTAAATCAGACCGTAGCTGAGTCTCTGAAAGATTATTATACAAAAACAGAAATTGATCAGACTGTAAATGAATTAAATACTGCTATCTCCAGTATTGACAGTCTGAAAAACTTAAAAGTTGAATATGATAATACAACTGGACATCTCGTATTTAAAGATAAAGAAGAACAAATTGGCGAAATTACAATCAACAGTCTTTCCAATCTTGTCGTTGAATATTCTGTAGTCAATGGCAAAGGTTCACTCGTGTTTAAGAATGGAGAAACTGTTATCCAAACTGTAGAACTTAGTTCTATTGAACCGTCTGCCGCATGGGCTTCTGCTCTTAAAGAGGACATTTCTAAGAGTACAGATGAAAAACTCTCTCCTGTTGTAGATCGTGTGTCTGCTCTTGAGACTGCAAAAGATGACCTGGCAGGCAAAGTTGAAACAAATACAACTGATATTTTAGGTCTGAAAACAGATGTAGCTGGATTAAAAGAATCTAACGAAACAATTTCTGCTACTACTACAGAAACCAAAAATACGGTAGATATTCTGAAGCAGAATGTTTCTGGTTATGATTCTCAGTTTGAATCCATCAATAGTGACATTACTGCGATCAATGAATCTATTAAGGATTTAGGTAAAAATACAGGTCATGAGTATGACGTTTCTTATGAAGAAAATGTTTTTACTCTGTATGAAGATGATGTAATTAAGAAACAGTTTACAATCACTGGTGGCTCTGGACCATCTGACACTACTACGGTCACAATCGAGAGAATTACAAGTTCTGATGCGATCTTCTTAGCAGGAAACTCTGCAGTGATCGAGTATAACTTTACCTCTGTAGATAATACAGGAGATACAACCGGTAATGGTACTGCTACATGGCGTGTCGGAAGTACAACAGTTGCTACTACTGTAGCTGCTCAGGGTAAGAATAGTTTTGATATTACACAATATCTGAAAAATGGTGCAAACTCTATTAGACTTTCTATCACTGATAGTTTTGGTACAATCGCTACTAAGACTTGGACTATTACAATTGTTGACTTTAAAATTGAGAGTATTTTTGATGATACACTCTTCTATTCAGACGAGGTAACATTTAGATATACTCCATATGGTGATATTAATAAGACTGTACATTTTGTTCTTGATGGAAAAGAAATTGCAGGAGTTGAAACAACTGCTTCTGGTAGACAGATGACTTATACTCTGGCAAAACAGAGTCATGGTGCTCACCTTCTGAAAGTGTATATGACTACAAGTATCAATAATCAGGACGTAACTTCTGAGTCAGTATATAAAGATATTATCTGGGTTGAACAAGGAAATACTACTCCTATTATTGGATGTTCTATGGTTGAATTTACTGCAAAACAGTACAATACAACAAGCATCAAATATGTTGTATATGATCCAGAACATAATCCTGCTACTGTAAAACTCTCTGTTGATGGCAAAGTTGCTTCTACTCTTACTGTTGGAAGAACTGCTCAGATCTGGAGCTACAAGTCTACCGCAATAGGCAAACAGTCTCTTACTATCAGTTGTCGTAGAATCACAAAGATTCTTACTGCTACTATTGAGAAACTGGATATCAATGTATCTCCGGTAACTACAAACCTTGCATTTGACTTTAATCCATCTGGTAAAAACAATGGTGAAGCTGACTGGCTGAAGATCAATGATAATCTTACAATTGAAGTGTCAGATAACTTTGATACAACAAATGGTGGTTATCAGGTCGATGAAGATGGAGATACTTATTTCTGCGTAAAAGCAGGAACTGCTGCTACTATCCCATATCAGTTATTTGCTGATGATGCAAAGAAAACTGGCAAGAACTTTAAATTCATTTATAAATGTACAAATGTAAAGAACTATGAAGCTCAAGTACTCTCCTGTTTTGCAGATAATCTTGGTTATATTGTAAAAGCTCAGGAAGCAACACTGAAATCTGAACAGAACGAAATCTCTGTCCCATATTGTGAAGATTACTATATGGAGCTGGAATTTAATATTCTGCCGGACAGTGAATATACAGAAATGGTTATGTGGGTTGATGGCATTCCTACAAGAGTAAAACTGTATGCCACTTCTGATAGTTTCACGCAGACAAATCCTGTAGGTATTACAATCGGTTCTGATGACTGCGACGTTATTGTATACAGAATAAAAGCTTATACAATGAACCTCACTGATGATGAGATTCTGGATAACTTCATTGCTGATGCAAAAAATGCAAATGAAATTATCAACCGATACAACCGCAATGATATTCTTGATTCTTCTGGTGGACTTGATCCTGATGTACTGGCCGAAAAATGTCCAGACTTGAGAATCATTAAACTGGAAGTACCAGTATTTACAACTGGTAAGAAAAATAAAGTACCATTTACATCTGTACAGCAGATCTATAAGAATGGTCGTCCTGTTGATAACTGGATCTCTCGTGATGGTATTCATAATGGACAGGGAACCTCTTCTGAATATTATGGTGATTCTGGTCGAAATCTGGAACTTAACTGTAAGAATGGATTTACATTCGCAAATGATACAACTGCCGATGTTTATTCTATGGATGAAAATGCTATTGGAATCAACTATTTCAATGTCAAAGTAAATATTGCTTCTTCTGAGAATATCAATAATGCAGGTCTTCAAGGAGAATATCAGGAATTCAACCCATATATCCGTCCTGCTAGAAAGAAAGATCCTCGTGTACGTGATACTATGCAGTTTTATCCTTGTGTTGTATTCTTAAAAGAAACAGATGTAGATAATGCTGTAGAGTTCAAAGACGGTCAGTGGCACTTCTATGCTGCAGGTGATATTGGTAACAGTAAGAAGAATACAGTTGCACAGGGAATGGATCCAGAGAATCACAAAGAATTCATTGTTGAAGTGTCAAATAATACTGATCCTCAGTGCCGTTTCTTATCTGATGACTTATCAAATGAAGAATGGGGTGGAGATACTTCATTCGAAATGAGATATCAGAATCCAAATTGTACAAAAGAAGAAATTCAGGCTGGCAGACAGGCTTGGAACGATCTTTTGACTTGGGTTGTAAATGCTGATTCTGAAACATTTGTAAAAGAGTTTGAACAGCACTTTATTAAAGACTCATTACTCTTCTATTACTTATTTACCGAAAGACATACTATGGTAGATAACAGAGCAAAAAATACTTTCTGGCATACAGAAGATTTGGTTCACTGGGATTTATGTATGGATTATGATAACGATACTGCAATGGGTAATGATAATGAAGGTGGATTAACTCTTACTTACGGATATGAAGATACTGATACTATTGGAACAAAATCAGTCTTTAATGCATCTGATAGTAAAGTGTTCTGTTATATCAGAGATTACATGTTTGATGATCTGCAGAGTATGTTCCTTCAGATGGAGGCCAAACTTACATGGTCTGCAAACCGTATCTTAAATAAATTCGAAACTCTTCAGAATTATAAACCGGAACGTCTCTGGATCGCTGATATGAGAAGAAAGTATTTCAGACCTTACGAGGATAAAGGTACGACTTCTTATCTGGAAATGATGAACGGAAGCAAGAAACAGCAGAGACGACAGTTCCAGAAATATCAAGAGAAATATATTGCATCTAAATATGTAGGTTCTACTACTACCTCAGATGTAATCACAATCCGTGGTTACACTCCAACAAACTGGACTGGTGTAAAACCGGACGGTACATTCCATATTGTTCCTTATGCTGATTCTTATGTTGATGTAAGATTTGGTTCTAACCTTGTTCGTCAAAGAGCTAAGAGAGGTCAGACTTATACAGTCAAATCTCCTATTGCTGCTATGAACGATACAGAGGTCTATGTATATAATGCATCTTTGATGCAATCCATTGGTGATATTGCGCCATTCTATCCGGGATATACAAATTTCAATCAGGGTATAAAAATGACAGACATTCTTATTGGTTCTGATGTTGAAGGATATCAGAATACAAATATGAATGATTTCTCAATCGGACAGAATGTTCTTCTGGAACGACTGAATCTTGAGAATCTGCCAAACCTGAAAAAGACAATCGACCTTTCTAACTGTAAAAATCTCGAAGAGTTTCTGGCAGAAGGATCTGGTATTACAGGTGTTATCTTTGCTCCTGGCGGAAAGATTGAAACTGCTCATCTTCCTGCCATCGCATCTCTTACCGGAAAGAACCTGTATAGATTGACCGATCTTACTATAGCAAGTTATGCAAATCTTACTACTCTGTCTCTTGATAACTGCAATACTTTGGATGCAAAAGACATTATCAATAAAGCTACTGGATTAACCAGAGTTCGTGTAACTGGCATCAATTGGAAACTGGACGATACTACTCTGCTTGACAGATTAGCAAAAATGACTGGTATTGATGATAACGGATATAACTCTGTACATTCTGTTCTTATAGGAACTGTACACATTCCTGTTATGAGACAGCAAAGACTGGATGAATTCGCTGAATTATGGCCAGATTTAGAGATTACCTACGATTCAATTATCACTCAGTTCAAAGTAACATTCGTCAACGACGATGAAGAAAATACAGTTCTTGATATCCAGTACGTTGATAAAGGTGCAAATGCAGTTGATCCTATTACAAGAGAAATTGATCCGATTCCTACTCCTACCAAAGAAAGCACAATCAAACTTGATTATACATTCAAAGGCTGGAATGGATCTCTAACTGGAATCTTCGCTGACAGAACTATCAAAGCTGTATACAATAGCAAAGTGCGTGAATATACAGTAAAATATGTTTCTAAAGGATTAACTCTGCAGGAGTCTACTGGACAGTATGGTTCTTATATTAAGTATGAAGGTGACACTCCTACTTATACTGCTGAGGAATCAGCTTATAAGTACAACTTATTCAAAGGTTGGGATAAATCCGGATTTGTCGATGGAGATAAGACAATCAATGCTGTTTATGAAACCTGCGAATACGTAGATGGATACTTTGATGGTAAGGATCTGTCCAATATGACACAGGTTGAGCTTTATACTCTTATGAAAATGGGACTTGAAACAAAATCATTATCATTAAAAGATACATTAGATTTCAAACTTGGTGTTGATTATAGCTATGGCGACATTGAAGAGCATGAAGTTATTTCAGTTGCTACGAAATTCGATGGAACAAATTATATTGACACCGGATTGAAGGTTATGGAGAAAGATAGAGACTTTACGATTGCTATTGACTTTGAATTCGATTCAGGTAATAGTGTGAATTCCACTCTTGCTCAGTGTTTCCAAAGCGATGGTTCTAATGGATTCAGACTGTGGTATTCTCAAGAACCTAGATTTTCATGGAATACTGATAGTGTATCTCCTTCTGCTGGAACAAACAGAGAAATCGTAGTAATCCGTCATGAAGCAGGAAGTCAGAAACTGTATGTATACAATTCAAACATGACCGGAAAAGAAGTATCTACTACTACTCTCAACGCAATCAGAATCCCTGAGCATGATTCTACTCTCGTCTTCGGATGTTCTAAGGCTGACGATGGTGTTTATGAAAACTATGCAAAAGGTACTGTTCACTGGGCTAAAGTTTGGTATGCAGATCTTGGTGAAGAACAGTGTATGGATATTGCTGCATGGATTCATGAAGTGATTCCTATGGAAGTAGCTAAGTTTAAAGGATATTATTTATCTGATGTTGCTTCTAAGAGAGCAAATATCACATTTGTTGCTTCTAATCTGTTAGGGACTGAGAAACCTTACAGTAATAAGAGTACAAATACTGGTGGATGGGCTGATTCTACATTGAATACTTGGCTGAATACCAGACTGCTTAAAGCGATCTCTCCTTTATGGAAAGCATTGATTAAACCAGTCAAAGTATACTCTTCTATCGGTAATAAATCCAATGACACATCTGTATCTAACTGTAGATTCTATATTCCGTCTTTATATGAAGTTGATCCTACATCTGCTTCTGAACCATATATCTCTGAAACAAATGCTCCTATTGCTTATTTCACAGATGATGATACCAGAAAGAAAGCAAAATCTTCTGCTCCTACGGAGTATAAATCTTACTGGACCAGATCTCCGAATGCTACAGTTGCAAATTGGTTATATACAGTCAATGAAGCCGGTGGAACATATGGATTCTCTTATCCAGGACAGAATTCTGGAATCTTACTTATGTTCTCAATTTCAAGTGAGGGGTAACCATTCCCCTCTTCTAAGGAGGATATCACATGTATTATAAAGTAATCAAAAATGATGAAGTCGTAGATGTCCTTGAACATATCCTGTATATCAAATATCAGGAAAAACATAGTCTGTTGCTTCTATGTGATATCACAGAGGCGCAGGCTATTTTAAGTTCAGACGGAAAATATGGATGGCACATTGAAGGTCTCTATAATTTTCCGCCTGATAATGACATCTATACAATAAAAGAAATTTCAAAATATGAATATGACAAATTAAAGAGGTGATCACAGCATGGCGTTAATTCCAACCTGGTATTCTGCATCAACTAAACAAATTGCAGAAAAGGCTTTACAAAGAGGGGTGCTGAAATACCCAGGACTTTGTTACATCCAAGACAGTAAGAGTATAGCGTGGGTGACCATCGACAATACATTAGAATATGTTAAAGGGGACAAACAGATCACAGATGTAAAATGCATCGGCTCAAACCTTATGTTTTTCTCTGGAGATAAACTACTTTTCTCTTACGACATATCTATGACTGACGAAGATAAAGGTCATATTGTTGAAGAAGTCAAGAAAACAATTGGATTAGATAATTATGTCAAATCTTCTGAGCTTTCTACTCTTTTAGATAATATAATCGGTAATCTTGAAGATAAGTCCACTGTTGTAGATTATATCAACAGCTTATCTTATAACAAATTATCCGACGTACCTATTGTAAATCTTATAGGTACACTTACTGTTCCTGTGAAGATATCATCACTTGATGATGGTATTTATAAAGTAAAAGGCCAATGTATCATTGGTGGAAACAATACTACTGTTCAATCTTCTGCAGACGATGTTCTGTATCTTGTATCTCATGATGCTGATACTGCCAGCACGACAATCACAAAAATGCAAGGAAAATCTATTACATTGTATTTCATTCAGCAAGATGGTGAATATACGACTGATCGTTATGTAACCGAGGAGTGGATTAATGAACAGAATTTTGCAAGTGCTGATTCTGTAAAAGAATACGTTTCAAATATCATTGAGGAAACCGTTTTAAATGTTTTAGATGATCATATTGATGCTGCTTTAGATCGAAAACTTGGAGGTATTAATTCCGAAGATTTAACAAATATATTTCAAGGAGGAAACTAATTATGGCAAAATTACAGTTCGCTACACTTTCTAATCTTCAGGAGTTCTTAAATCTGCATAATGTACAGATTGACTCTAAAATCAGTGAAGCTGTTAAAAGCTCAATTAAAACAGTATCTCAGTCAGAAGACGGATACACACTTTATTTCTACACAAAAACTGCTCCAGTAACTATTGATGAAGCAGCATTTACTATTACTATTCCTCAGCCGACAGGAAAAGCTGACAAAGTAAAAGGCGCAGTAAAAGGTCATATTGCAGGTCTTGATGCAAACGGCAACCTTACTGATTCTGGTAAGTCAGTTGCTGATTTTGAAGTAGCTGGTGCTGCTGAAAAAGCAAAAACAGAAGTGATGGGATATGTTGGTACTATTCCTGCTGATGCTAAAGCTAAAAATGTAGTTGCTTATATCAAAGAAGCTGTTACAGCTGGTCAGTATGATGATTCTGAATTAAAAGCAAACGTAGCTGCTAATACAGCTGCTATTGGAACTCTTAACGGTACTGGCGAAGGCTCTGTAAAGAAAGCTGTTGCTGATGCTGTAGCTTCTATTGTTGCTGATGCACCAGAAGCATACGACACACTGAAAGAGATTTCTGACTGGATTTCAAGTCATGCATCTGATGCCGCAACAATGAACAGTCAGATTAAAACAAATAAGACGGATATTGCTAATCTGAAAACTTTGATTGGTACTCTTCCAGATACAGCTACATCCAAAGATATTGTAAGCTATATCGCTGAATATGTATCTAAAGCTCTTGCTGATTCTGACCTTTCTCAGTATGCAAAAGCTGCTGATCTTAAAGCTGCTGTAGGAAGAATTGATGCTATTGAAAAGAAATTACCTACATTAGAAGCTGCTGATAAAACAAACGCCGATAATATCGCAGCTATAACAACAAGAGTAACTACTGCCGAAGGTAAGATTACTGCTCTTGAAAAAGACCTTGCTGCTGAAAAACCGAAGATTGCTAAGAATACATCTGACATCACCGCTCTTAAGGGGCTTGTTGGAGATGGATATGAAGCAATTCCAAGTGCATCTATCAAAGGTTTATTTACTGCGTAAAAGAAAAAGAGGGCATTTCTGCCCTCTAAAATATTACTTTATTTTGCTTCTAACATATATTTAATAAATGAACCTATAGAAGCATTCTTCATATCTTCAATGGATAATAACTTATGTCCATCTGATATGAGTTGTCTCATGTAATCAAATACATGAGCATTATGTATAATATTCTGGATTTCATCGAAAGTTATCATATCCATTGTGTTCATTTCGAAAAGCAATATTTTTGTTCCTTTTCTATTTTTATGTGTATCAATGAATTTTTTAATCGTTTCTTCGTCTGTAGTATTAACTTCATCTACTACATAACTTTCAAAGTGATCCAGACGAATACATAATAATTTAATATAGCTTTTTATTTCAAAGTTAGCCATAATTCACCTCCTTTCCAATAACATTATATATTAATATTATCGAAATTTCTGCAGGTAAATTATGGAAATAGGAAGGATGTGAATAAAAAATGAAGCAACAATTTCTTGATCTTAATGGATTAACAGAATTAGTTACATATTTAAAAAAGAGTATAACAGAACAAAAAGAAATACTTCCATATGCTTCCAATAAGCTGTTTCCTTCTACAGGTAATGTAAATACAATTTACATAGATACAGCAACAAATAGCATTTATCGTTGGGACTCATCGAACAAGAAATATGAAATATTGGCTAAAGCAGTGAAATCAGTATCTATTTCAGAAAGTACTGAAAACGGAAAAATCACACTCACTGTAGATGGTAATAAAACTACTGTTCCTATTCATGGATTGGGATCTGCTGCATATACAAATTCAAGTGCTTACTCTCCTGCCGGGCATACTCATACAAAAGCTCAGGTAGGACTTGGTAATGTAGATAATACTGCCGATGCAAATAAGAGTGTAAAACATGCGACTACTGCTGATAGTGCAACTACTGCAGGAACAGCTACAAATGTATCCGCTGGAGAAGGTACTGCTGATGCAGCTAGGCATGTTTGGTTTTCTGACTCAGCTACAGAGACAAAGCGAGCATACAGCGATAAGTTTAAATATAATCCTGTCACTAATAATCTGACTGTAAATGTTACAGGAAATGCTGCTACTGCAAGTAGTGTTGCTTGGAACAATGTTACAGGGAAACCTTCTACTTATGCTCCTTCTGCACATAATCATGATGATTCAACTATTACTTCTCTTAATGCAAGTAAGCTCTTTGGAACGATTGACATAGCAAGACTTCCACATGGAGCATTAGAAAGATGTGTAATTGTTGAAGATGATACTGCAAGATTTGCTCTTACTACTGCTAAAATTCAGCTTGGTGATACTGTAAAAGTAAATAAGACTCAGAAAATGTATTTTGTTATTGATGATAGCAAATTATCTTCTGAGGCTGGTTATTCAGTATATACTGCCGGAACTGCTACTTCTGTACCGTGGTCTGGAGTTACTGGAAAGCCTAGCAGCTATCCACCAGCATCTCATAATCATGATGAACGTTATTATACCGAGACTGAGATGAATAGTAAATTAGCTGAAAAAGCTACAAAAGTACATACACATGTTAAAAGTGAAGTAGGTCTTGGGAATGTTGATAATACCGCTGATGCTAATAAATCCGTAAAATATGCGACATCTGCGGGATCTTCTACTACATCAGGGGCAATTTCATCTTCTGGTACATTGGATACTGTTGCGAAACTGGATGCATTCATTGAAGGTGGTAAAGTTAAGTATGCAACTGTGTCAGCGCTTGATGGTTTAAATGGAATGATTAAAAATGATGGTATTTGTATTTCAACTCCATGGTCAAGTACCGGATATGGTCATCAGTTCTATATCAATGATAATGGCTTTGAAGTATATCATAGATTCCGCAACACTACAAAGGTAAATAATGTCGATACCACAACTTGGAGTTCATGGAAACAAATACTAGATTCGTCTAATTATAATATATATGCTCCGACGAAAACTGGTTCTGGAGCTTCAGGCACATGGGGAATCTCAGTAACTGGCAATGCAGCTACAGCAACAAAATTAGCTACAGCTCGTTCAATTAACGGTACAAACTTTAATGGATCTGGTAATATCACAACTGCTACTTGGGGTACTGCTCGTAATTTAACCATCGGAAGCACTAAGAAATCTGTTAATGGAGGTGCTGATGTATCTTGGAGTTTAAGCGAAATTGGAGCTGCTGCTGCGTCTCATAGTCACAGTTATTTGCCATTGTCTGGCGGCACATTAACTGGCAATCTCAATCTAAAACCAGCATCTGGAGAAGGTGGAGAAATTCATTTAGATGCATCTACTGCTAATAGAACAGAAAATGGAATTATATTAGATCAGCAAGGTGGAAATTTTAGAATTTTTGGTGTTCCATCTGCTGATGGAACAACAAAGACTGGATCTGGAACTCCATTAGTTATAAATCCATATTCAAAAACAATAACCGGAGGATACACTCTTACTGGAGCATTATCTGGAAACGCATCTACAGCAACTGCTCTTACATCTTCAGCTGGATCAGCAACTCAGCCTGTATACTTCTCAGGTGGTAAGCCAGTAGCTTGCAGTTATACTATTAATGCTTCTGTCCCATCTGGAGCTAAGTTTACAGACACTAATACATGGCGTGGTATTCAGAATAACTTAACTTCTGATAGCACTTCTGATTCTCTCTCTGCCGCTCAAGGAAAAGCTTTAAAAGCTTTAGTTGATGGTAAGGCTCCATCAAATCATTCTCATAGTTATTTACCACTTTCAGGAGGAACAATGTCAGGAACAGCTACGATTACATGGGCTGATTCTGGAAACTGGGGTAATTCAAATAAAAATGTTACATTTCCAGTTATTCGTGGCGGTCTTTCATGGATTGGCCAGTCTGATGGTATTCAACTTTATGCTGTAGAAACACAAAATGATAATCTTGAATTATACTTAAAATTTACTGATGATAACTCTAATGGATTAAGCATTAGAAATAAAGAAAATACACAAACCGCTCGTATTTCTGCTAATGGTGAAATTACTGCATCTAAGTTTGTAGGAAACCTTTCTGGTACAGCTTCTGCAGTTCCTTGGAGCGGAATTACTGGAAAACCTTCTACTTTTACGCCTGCTTCACATACTCATAATTATGCTGGATCATCTTCAGCTGGAGGAAATGCTAATGCAGCTGTTAAGTTGGCGACAGCAAGAAAAATTGGTAATGCTTCATTCGATGGTACTGCTAATATTACCTTATCTCAGATGGGACTTAACGTTCCTGTTGAAATTACAAAAGCTGACTATCTTGCAAAAAAGAAAGCTGGAACTTTAAATGCAAATACCTATTACAATGTTATTGATGAATATGATTCTGCAAATGTTATTAACGACTCATCTGTAACAGCCAACAGTGCATTTTCAAGTACTAAATCGGAAAAAACATATGCAAAGAAAAGCGCCATAATTAATACTACTCTTACAGCTAGTAAATGGACTGGTTCCTCTGCCCCGTATACATATGTATTACCTGTATCTGGTGCAACTACTTCAAATATAGTAGAAATTAATTATGCTTCTAATGCATCATCTCAAGCAATAGAGGCATATCAGAACGCTATGTTAGCAGATGGAGGACAGACTACAAATCAGATTACTATAAAAGCAACCGAGAAACCAACTGTAGATATTCCTATTACTATTGTTATAAGAAATGATTTATAAAAAGGAGGCGATAACATGGCAATTTACAAAGGTGAACAATGTCTTGCCGGAGTTGGTAAGAATGCAACTATTAAAATCGGTACTGCTAAAACAGGTGCTTCGGCGGCAGTAACCAATTCTGGTACAGATACAGATGCAATATTAAATTTTACACTGCCCAAAGGTGATCAGGGAATTGGAATTTCAAGTGTTATCCCTCATTATCTTGCAAGTCCTAAATCGCAAGGAGTAACCAGATCAACTACTGGATGGGCGACTTCTGCTCAGGTTATGACATCTACAAATAAATATTTGTGGTGTTATCATGAATTTGTTTTATCAAATAATAATCATCTGTATACAGATGCAACCGTTATAGGTGTTTATGGAGATAAAGGTGATCCGGGTACAACTGATTACAATGGATTGAAGAATAAACCGGTCGTTAATGGAGCTGTAACTGCTTATCAGTCAGATATTATGAAATCTCAGTTGAGGAATGTGACATTCTCTACTGAAGAACCTAAGACAACTGATGGTAAGCCCGGTGATATGTGGGTGGTGTATGTCGATGAGTAATATTAAAACTGGAGATATATTGAACTTTGATTATACTGGTGCTGTTCAGAGTGTAACATTGCCTAAAGGAACATATAAATTGGAGTGCTGGGGCGCTCAGGGTGGAAATAGCAATCAATCAAACGGAACTTATGGTAATGGTGGAAAAGGTGGATATTCTACTGGTATTTTAAATGTTTCAACTAATACCACTATATATATAACAGTAGGAGGGCAAGGTCAAAATGGTGCCCTTAATACTAGAACTGCTGGTGGTTTTAACGGTGGTGGTGATGGTTATGGTACTAACAACTCTGGCGTAGGTGGCGGAGGTGGTGGAGCTTCTGATATTTCTTTAATGCATCCTGTATTTTCACAGTCATCTTATTTTATAAATAAAATTCGAGATACAAACTCACTATTAAGTAGAATTATCGTAGCAGGTGGCGGAGGATCTGCAGGATATGATGTTAGTAATAATGCAGCTAATGGTGGTGCTGGCGGAGGTACTACAGGACAAGATGGATTATCAAACCGCGTTTATCATGGCACTGGCGGAAAACAAACTACTTTTGGTACAGGAGGATCATCAGAGGAATCTAATAGGTATTCCGTCCAAGCTAAATTCGGATGTGGAGCATCAGCCAGTAATTCTACAGATGTAGCGCCTGGTGGAGGCGGTGGCTGGTATGGAGGTGGATTACATTGTGATTCTGCTGGTGGCGGTTCTGGTTATGTCTACACCTCTTCTACAGCCTCTAATTACCCATCAGGTTGTTTATTAAACTCTTCTTATTACTTAACCGATGCCAAAACCATAGCAGGCAATAATTCTTTTGTTTCTCCCACAGGTTCATCTGAAACCGGACACTCAGGCAATGGATATTGTCGAATTACTGTTATTAAATGTAAGAGTACTGCGCTATATACCAGAATAAATAATTCAATGAAAAAGGCTATTGCTTTTTATTTTAAATTAAATAATAACAAAATGTACGGTGTTGGTTCTGCTAATTTTAATGGTACTGTTATGAATTTTGATTATACTGGTTCAGTTCAAACTGCTACATTGGCTCCTGGAACATATAAGTTAGAATGCTGGGGTGCTCAAGGCGGGAATTGCTATTGGAGTAGCGTGGAACGCCCTGGAAGTTTAGGCGGGTATAGTTCGGGCATTTTAAAAATCACTTCTAAAACAAATTTATTTTGTTACGTTGGTGGCGCCGGTGAAAGACGGACAATTGTTTCGATGGGTGGTGGTGGCTTCAATGGTGGAGGTCATGCATATAGTTATACATCTTCTAATCCGTCAGGAGCTGGTGGAGGAGGTTCAGATATAAGGATTGGAACCGATTCTCTATATTCAAGAGTTATCGTAGCAGGTGGAGGAGGCGGAGCAGGATATGATAATTCTGGAAATTATGGGTATGGTGGAGGAACAGTTGGGGGCACTCAAACTGTTAACAGTAATTCCGAACGACAGGCAAATGGTGGTTCTCAAACTAACGGTGGTATAAATAAATCTGGATATACTACTTCAGGAGCTTTTGGTGTCGGAGGAAATGGAACTCAACAATGGACTTCCGGCGGCGGAGGCGGCTGGTATGGAGGAGCTGGTTGTTACTGTGATTATGCTGGCGGAGGTTCAGGTTATGTATATACTTCATCTACAGCTAAAAACTATCCATCTGGATGTTTGTTAAACTCTTCTTACTATCTCACTAATGCTTCTACTATTGCTGGCAACAAATCATTCCCTTCTCCTACAGGTTCTACAGAAACAGGACACTCAGGTAACGGCTATGTAAGAATCACTAAATTAACAGATGTAATATATCTCACTCATGCTAATAACGACATAATGAATTTTGATTACACAGGTTCCACACAATCTAAAACTCTAAAACCAGGTACATATACAATAGAATGCTGGGGTGGCCAAGGAGGAAGTTATAGTAGTTACATAGGCGGATACGGTGGTTATTCCAAAGGCACAATTACTCTTACTAAGGTGACTACTGTTTATGTGTCTGTTGGCGGAGCTGGATCTTCCTCTTCTACTACTGCAGGATTCAATGGTGGAGGAGCTGGTATTTCTTCTGGTAGAGGTGGCGGCGGCGCCACAGATGTTCGTATAGGTCAAAATTCTCTATATTCAAGAGTTATCGTGGCTGGGGGCGGAGGAGGCGCTGGAGTTACAGGTGCTAATGTTAATCCTTGTGGTTGTGGCGGTGGAGAATATGGTGGAGATGGCTATAATAATAATACCACTGGTTCCTATACTACTGGTCAAAACAGATCTGGTGGTAGCGCTTCTCAAACTGCAGGTGGAATAACTTGGAATACAGGCGCTCAGGCTACTTTTGGTCAAGGCGGAAATGCTTCTGGCTACTCTTGTGGAGGAGGTGGTGGCGGCTGGTACGGTGGAGGCGGTGCATATGATAGTGACTCTGACTCTGATGGACGTTGGGGTGGAGGTGGATCTGGATATGTTTATACCTCTTCTACAGCTAAAAATTATCCTAACGGATGCCTACTCAATTCCACTTATTATTTAACGAATGCTCAAACAATAGCCGGAAACACTTCTTTCACTTCTCCTACAGGATCAGCAGAAACTGGACATACAGGTAACGGATTCTGCAGAATTACAAATTTGAACCCAACACAATATGGATTATACGTAAAAACTAACTCAGGTTGGAAACACATAGATTTATAAAAGGAGGGCTTAACTATGCCAATTATATTTCATGGAACAGGTAGTGGCGGCTCTGCTAAAAAACTAAAAACCGCACGAACTATTAATGGTACAAATTTTGATGGTACAACTAATATTACTACAGCTAATTGGGGAACAACAAGAACTGTTACTGTAGGAAATACAAGTAAATCTGTAAATGGTTCTGGAAATGTAAGCTGGTCGTTAGCTGAAATAGGTATTCATGTGTCTAGTACTGAACCTACTGCTTCTCAGGGAAAGAATGGTGATATTTGGATTGTTTATGATAGTTAAAAATAAATATAGAAGGGACGGTGAGAGTTATGGCTTGTAGTTCTGGATGCGGAACAAGTTGCTCTACAAATTGTTCTACTACTTCGTCTGGAAATTGCGGTGGATGTGGTACTGCGTGTTCTACAAGTTGCCAAACCACTGCTAGTGGTCAAAGTTGTAGTGGATGTGGAACATTGTGCTCAAGTAGTTGTGGTGATAGTTGTCATGGCACTTGTTCTGGTACTTGTTCAGGTACCTGTGATTCGGATTGTACTGGTAGTTGTCAAACACAATGTGCAGCAGGATGTTCTGAGAATTGTCATGGTAGTTGTGTGCAAGGATGTGCTTATGATTGTTCCAGTACTTGTTCTGGTACTTGTGACAGTACTTGTTCAGGTGACTGTCAAGGTTGTACTGCTTCATGTCAAAATGATTGTTCTGGGTGTTCTGGTTGCGGAGGATCTTGTTCACACAACTGTTCAGGCGATTGCGAAGGCGGCTGTTACGGATCATGCAATACTACTTGTACCGCTGATTGTCAAAATGACTGTAGCTCTGGATGTAATGATGGATGTAAAGATTCTTGCAAAAACACTTGTAAAGATACATGTACCGGTACATGCGTAGGCGGATGCGGTGCTTCTTGTGATAATACCTGTAACACTGGATGTGAAAACTCTTGTAGCTCTAATTGCACATCATTATGTAGCATAGCTGGTACTTATGGTGAATCAGAAACCAATATATTAAACTTTGATTATACTGGTGCTGTTCAGAGTGTAACATTGAAACCCGGGAGATATGTGCTTGAATGTTGGGGTGCTCAAGGTGGTAATGGATGTACGGGAAATTCATATAAAGGCGGTGCCGGAGGATATTCCAAAGGTACTCTCACACTAGCCAAAACAGAAACTTTATACATATATGTTGGTGGACAAGGAGTCAGCGCTGCAGCTTCTGGCAATGGAAATATTCGAGAAGGTGGATTCAATGGTGGTGGATCTGGACGTGATTGGGGTAGTACTGGTCATGGCGGTGGCGGAGGTGGAGGTGCCTCTGACATTCGAACTACGAATGATAGCTTTTATAGTCGTATTATTGTTGCTGGCGGAGGTGGAGGTGCCTCTGATAATGGCAATGGCGGCGCAGGTGGCGGTACTTCTGGAATTTCATCATCCTCTTCCGCTGGAACAGCAACTGGAGGCAGCGGTTTTGGTCAAGCGGCGGCATCAAGTTGCACTTCCTATGAATGTGGTGGCGGTGGCGGTGGCTGGTATGGAGGTTATGGCGGATCCTCAGAAAATTATTCTGGCGGTGGTGGATCAGGTTACGTATATACATCTTCTTCTGCTTCTAACTACCCTTCTGGGTGTCTCTTAAATTCTTCATATTATCTCACCGATGCTCAAACCATTGCAGGAAATCAAACTTTTAAATCGCCTACTAATACAAATGAAACAGGTCATTCTGGTAATGGCTATTGTCGAATTACATGTTATGTTCCTAAGAAAACTTACTTCTGCAAAGTGGGTAATACTATAAAACAATCTCCTGTTGTAATTACAAAAGCAAATAATAAGTTATTCGACACAGGAGCAGCAGTAATGAATCTTAACTATACAGGAACTTCTCAAAATGTAGTCCTTCCAGCAGGTACGTATAAATTTGAATGCTGGGGAGCACAGGGAGGTTATAGATCGTCTTCTACTTACGGTGGTAAAGGCGGTTACTCTGTCGGAACTATTACGCTTACACAAACAACTAATCTATTTGTATATGTTGGAGGTTCAGGTAACTCTGCTACTGCTTATACTAATAATATATATGCTGGTGGATTTAACGGCGGTGGTTATAGATATGGATATAAAGGTGGCGGTGGTGCTACTGATATTCGTATTGGTAAAGATGATCTTTATGCAAGAATAATTGTTGCAGGCGGTGGAGGTTCTGATGGTGCTAGTAATAAAACAGGTATGTATGGTGGAGGTCTTGAAGGTGGAACTACTACTGAAAGTTGTGGTTCTGGTGGATATGGAGGAACACAAACAGGAAATACGTGGCTAACTACTACTCGAACCACTTCTGCTACATCTACTTCTAACTGTTATGCTGGATTTGGATTCGGCGGAAATGGATGTTATAGTTCTTCTGGCTATGCAGGTGCTGGCGGTGGAGGCTGGTATGGAGGTTCCGGTTCATATCCAGATGGCTCTGGCGATGATGACAGAGGAGGAGGCGGCGGCTCAGGTTATGTTTACACTGCAAAAACTGCTGCAAATTATCCTTCTGGAAATTACGTCAACTCTTCTTATTATCTCACCGATGCTTCCACTGTCGCAGGAAATCAATCATTTACTGCTCCAGATGGATCAACTGAAACTGGCCATTCCGGTGATGGATTTTGTCGCATCACTAGAATTAAAAATGCGACAGTATATGTAAAACAAAATAATGTATGGATTAAGAGCTAAGGAAACTTAGCTCTTATTTAAATTAAGGAGGATTTTTCTATGAAACTTATTTTAAAAGACAATACTGAAATTACAGTAACTCGTATGAATAATACTTATGCATACGAAAATTTTGTAGATGGTATGGGTTATGACATGAATAAAAATGTTTCTGCAAGTTTTACTATTTTCGACTCCGATAAAAGCTTTGAAGAATTAAAAACTATTTTATCAGGAGAGAATAGAGAAGGATTTAGACTTGCTTATGGCGTAACAGAAAAAGATTTCCCAGGAATGAAAATCGAATCTATTTCTGAGGATATTGCCAATGATAGAAGTATTATCACAATTTCTATGAATGGAACTAAAGTAGAAGAAAAAACAGAGAACTCAGCTACAGATGCTGAAAAAGATACAAATAAAGAAGTTTAATTAGTCAACAAAGGATAGAAAGGAATAAACAGATATGAGAAGAATTATTGTAAAAATTGATCGTAACAAAGCAGTTGAACTTGAAAGAGTTAACTTTGAATTAAGTTTTACAAAGGATGTTATACAAAGACTTATTGAGTCCCATCCGAATGATACAGAGCTTATTAATGGAGAAGTATTCCAGAAATATAATCGTCAGGGTGCAGAACTTCAGGCTAAATACTCTCTTCTTGCTGCTGAAATTGAAAGAGAATATATCCCTGAGAAATTAAAAGGTCATAAGTATACATGGAATATTCCTAATGGTACAAATGACTTTATAATTGATATTCAGTGTAATTGTGAAATCGAGGGAATTGAATGAGAAAACATGAACAATATTCTGATCAGATAGCTAGGTTGTATCCGCCAGAGAAGCCTGAGACCGATGACGGACAACGAATTTTAACTCAAAGCGTCACTTTTCAAGTAACTGATGATTGTAATCTCGCATGCAAATATTGTTATCAAACCTGCAGAAATAAGCGTTCGATGTCATTTGAAACTGCAAAGAAATTTGCTGATTTAATTATTTCAGGAGATAAAGGCTTTTCTAAGTATATCAATCCAGAGAAATCTCCAGGATTAATTGTGGATTTTATCGGAGGAGAACCTTTTCTTGAAATAGAATTGATTGACCAGATTTGCACATATATCATGGATCGATTGATAGAACTTGATCATCCATGGGCCATGAAAACTAAATTTTCTATATGTTCTAATGGTACTCTTTATAGAGAACCTAAAGTGCAGGATTTCTTACGTAAATGGGCCAATAGATTATCTTTCTCAGTCACTATAGATGGCAACAAGGAATTACATGATTCTTGTAGAGTATATCCTGATGGAAGTCCAAGTTATGATCTTGCAGTTGATGCAGCTACAGACTGGATGAAAAAAGGTTATTACATGGGAAGTAAGATTACTATAGCTCCTGGCAATATAAGTTATCTTTATGATGCAATAGTTCATATGACAGAACTTGGCTATAATGAAATTAATGCTAACTGTGTATTTGAAGAGGGATGGACTACTATGCATGCTACTGTTCTTTATGATCAAATGAAACGTATATCTGATTATTTCTTAGAAAAAGATTATGATTTCGAACATGACTTTTTCTGCTCTTTATATAATGATGATTTCTTTAAACCAAAAGATGTGGCAGAGATTCAAAATTGGTGCGGTGGGACAGGTTCCGCTATGATTTCATGTGATCCTGATGGACGTATTTTTCCTTGCATCAGATATATGGAATCTTCTCTTAATGGACAACAAGAACCTTATTCTATTGGAGATATAGATAATGGGATAGGCTACTGTGATTGTTATAAATGCAGACTTAATTGCCTTAATTCTATTGATCGTAGAACTCAGAGTACAGATGAGTGCTTCTACTGCCCTATTGCAGAAGGCTGTGCATGGTGTTCAGCTTACAACTATCAAGTATTTGGAACTCCGGATAAAAGAGCGACATTTATCTGTGTTATGCACAAAGCTCGTGCTTTAGGTAATTATTACTTCTGGAATAAATATTATAGAAAACATGATCTGAAAAAACGTATGGAGATTTTTGTGCCTGATGAATGGGCACTTGAGATTATCTCTGAATCAGAACTTAATATGTTGAAAGAATTGGAAAGAGAGGACGATTAGTCCTCTCTCTTTTTAATATCCATAGTCTATATTTACATTTCTATTTTAAGAACAATTAGTTCTTATCTTTAATTCACATCTACGAAGGAGGCTTGATATTATGACAGAAATCAAAGGTATTGATGTTTCCCGTTGGAACGGAACAATCGATTGGAAAACTGTCGCTAATTATGGTATGGGCTTCGCTATCTTAAGGATTACCGAAAAAGGAAATATTGTTGATAGCACATTCGAACCAAACTACAAAGGCTGCATTGAGAATAAGATTCCTGTTGGAGTCTATAAATACAGCTATGCTACTACTATTGCTCAGATTGAAGATGAAGCAAATGTAGTTATTAAAACATTGAATAAAAGAAAACTGGATTATCCAGTGTTTCTTGATATAGAGGATAAATGTCAGGAGAATTTATCTGACAGTTTAATGATGAAAATGATTGAAACGTTTAGAGCTATTATTGTCAAAGCTGGATATAAATTTGGTATTTATTGCGGTTATTCTTGGTATCAGAACCAGTTACCAGAGGGTGCGAAAAAGTACGATTGCTGGGTTGCTCGATATCCTAATAATGATACCGGTGATTTACAAGAAAGATTAAGAGTTCCAGCTTCTACTGGTGTTATTGGCTGGCAATATTCAAGTAAGGCTACTATTCCAGGTATACCAACAAAAACCGATCGAAGTGTATTCTATAAAGACTATTCTAAATCTTCTACTACTTCTACAAACTCTCCCAAACCAACAACTACACAAGGAAGTGATGCTATGAACAAAGAAAAGGCTATTGATGCTCTTATTGCTTGCGCTGAAAATGAGGTTGGATATTTAGAAAAGAAATCTAATTCTCAACTTGATGATAAAACTGCAAATGCAGGTTACAATAACTACACTAAATACTGGAGAGACGTATATCCACAGTACCAGGCACAGGCTTGGTGCGCTGCATTTGTGAGCTGGTGTATGATGAAAACATTCGGTCTTGAGACAGCTAAAAAGCTCCTTAAACATTGGCCTTATGTATATTGTCCTACTCTCGGATCACTCTTCACTAAGTATGCAAATCCTCAGAGAGGAGACATTGTAATCTTCTATCGTAACGGTACTTTTGCACACACAGGACTTGTTACTAAAGTTGAAGGAGATAAATTTTATACTATTGAAGGAAATACTTCAGCTGGCTCTACTGTTGTTCCAAATGGCGGTGGAGTCTTTGCTAAATCTTATTACAATTCTAATCTTCCAGGCACTAAATTCTGTCGTCCAGACTATTCTATTGTCAAATCTATCCTGACATCTAATGCCTCTTCTACACCATCTCCTGCACCCGTACAGCCATCTTATACAGCATGGGTAGGTTCTTGTACAACTAATGGAACAGACGTGTTCTCAGACGCTACAGGAGCATCTAAACTAAATATATATCCCAAACTTAATGCAGGTAATCTTGTAGACATCATCGGTGAATCTGGCACAAGATATCAGGTTCGTATTGCTGCAAAATATGTTGGTTATGTAGAGAAATCTAACATTAAAAATCCTGCTGCAACAACTACAAAGAAATATCCATTTGTAGGAAAAGTAACGGCAAATAAATTGAATGTTCGTAAGAAAGCTGGTACTGAACATCCATTACTTCCAGAGTATCCGCAGCTAAATAAAGACAATCTTATTAATGTCCTTGGAGTTACAAAAGATACTAAAGGTGACAGATGGTATAAAGTATCAATCACAAAAAAAGAATACATCGGCTATGTGTCAGCCAAGTATATTACTAAAGCATAAGGAGGTATATCATGGGCATTGAACAGATACAGAAAATCCATGAATTTGGTGAGATCAATGTAATCATAGTTGTACTTCTTGTTGCTGCTTTAGTTATTGCTCTGCGAGCTGGTTGGGAAAAACTTCTTGATGCGCTTGGACTTGAAACTAAGGCTTCTTTAAGACAGAAAGCATTAGATCAGAAACTTTCTGATATGGAACAGAAGATTTCTGATTTTGAGGACTCTCAGCATGCATATCATGATCAATCTATTAGTATTAGAGATGATTTAAAGACGAATCAGAACACTCTTTGTACACAGCTTACTGATTTAACTAATTTAATGCAGAACTTTATAACTAATCAGGATGAATGCACTGTAGCTGCATTTAGAAGCTCTCTATGGAGAATGCATAGAGACTTTATGACACAAGGATATATTACACCGGATGGATTAAAAACATTCCTTGAAATGGGGAAACTTTATGAAAAAGCTGGCGGAAATGATATTTATCATGAGAAATTACTTCCAGATATTGAATCTTTGGAAGTCAGATATACAAAAGACAGCGTACTATAATTTATGGGTAGTCAGGCATTATGCTTGGCTACCCATTTTTTTACTTTTATGTTATACTTTTTCAGAGAGGTGAACACAATGATAAGATATGAATATGAACCGGGATTTTGCAGGCAACTACATTACAATGGTCTCTGGAAAGTTGAATACGAAGGAGTTCCTGGGCACTTTAAAAAGGTCAAGATGGCATGCGATTGTATTAAAGATGGATGCGACCAGGACTGCGAAGTGTTTGGAACTGTAGCTGATGTGAAAAATCCAAACATGGAATGGCATATGCGAGATGAAAATGGAAATATGGTTGGATGAAAAATGGACAGTTGAGTGTAATACTCTTCTGTCCATTTAAATTATACTGTTTTAATCTCTTTATCAAGTATATTCCGGACTTCTTCCACAGTTAGTCCTTTTTCTCGAAGTAATTTTGCCAAATCTTTCATAGACTGTTCTTCTTTAAATTTTGCTTCATTCTTTTCTGCTACTGCAAGGTCTTTTATAAGACTCTTTTTCTGTAATCTCAAGCCTTTAATATCTTCTGTAAGTTTTGCAATTTGTTCTTCTATAGATGTAATTTGTGATTTAATTTCATTCGTTGTCGATTCTGCTACTCGTCTTTTACCCCTCATTTGAAGCACCTCCTAATATAATTATAAATAATCATATCATAAAATTATAAGAGGTGCAAGATATTACCGGAGTGTTAACATTGTTTCATCTACCTCCTCTGGTAGTTATTTTAGAAAAATTGTCTCATTGTACTGCTCGGTTTTGACACCATTTGTACACCATTTGTGTGTTAAGTTACGTGAGGATATAATATAATACGTGAATGTTAATCCTTTAAATCTGCAAGATAGGGTTGAAAAATGGCTCTATCATTACATCTTTATGATCGTATTGTTATTAATAAAAAATGTCAATACAATTTATATATATCCTTATATTTACTTACAATTTCATTTTAAATTTTAAAATTACACCATTTTTACACCATTTAAGTCTTACCCTATCTTTTTCATTACTTCTTCTAATAATTCCATATCTTTAAATTTCTGATCTTCTAATACGACTGTATATGTATCCATTGTTGTTTGCAAGCAAGAATGTCCAAGATATGTCTGAACTGTTTTGGCGGGGATTCCTGCCTCAAAGCAACGTGTGGCAAATGTGTGTCTGAAAGTATGGGAGCTAAAAAATGGTATTAATTCTTGATTGTTTTTTAATCTTGTTTTATTAGCTCGATTTACTACAGTCCTCATACTTCTGCGCCATATCTCGTTGCTCATAGGAGTGTTAGTTCTAGTTACAAATATCAATGTTCCAAATACATCTGTATCATAGTTAGGTCGTGGTAAAGTATTCAACATTTCTATTTGATTTTTTAAAGCTGTTTTACAAACTGAATTTATTGGCACTTTTCTGATGCTTGACTTAGTTTTAGGTGTACTCAAAGTAAATATATGTGTTCCATCTTTATTATAATAATTTAATGTTTTATGAACGTATATAATATTATTCTCTAAGTCAATATCATCTATATTGAGTGCTCTCAATTCTCCAGATCGAAGACCTGTATTTATAGCTACTACATATGCATTATAATGGAAACTTTTTTGAGCAGCTTTAAAAAAATCACATTGATCAGCAATTGATAATGTCACAATCTTTTTTGATTCTATACCATTGATTTTTATATTATGTATAGGATTTTTTTGACACATGTTATTTTCAATGGCACATTCGAACATATCATGTAGTATACTTCTATAGTTATTAATTGTGTATGTCGTATGCTTTTGCATTAAATCATTAAAAAAATCTACTACTACTAATTTAGTTATTGAATTAATTGACATGTTTCCTAAAGCAGGCTTTATAATGCTTTCATACGTTTGTTTATAATGGTGTAAAGTTGTCGGTTTCAAAACAGGTTCCTTATACACTCTCATCCATTTTTTATACCATTGATCCAGAGTCATATTGGGGTCTGCCACATTGTTTTTGTTATAATCTTCTACAACCTCACTCATTAGTGCATTTTTAACCTCTTTCAGGGTCACACCATACACACATTTGCGTTTCCCGAATCTATCCGTAAATCGGGCTTGATATCTACCGTCCTTTCTTTGTGTGATACCTTTTCCGAGTTCTTTGCCTTTTAAATCTTTTCCCATTATACATCATCCTTTCAAAAAGTCCGTATGTACAATGAGACAATTTTCTACATAAATCATACCATACATACGGACTTCTTTCAATTATAAATAGACAATGCTATCTAAATATTTTTCAAATTTTTGCCTTTTTATCAGGCATCTATTGCCAGAATACATTACAAAGTTACATCCTGGTTCTTTTGTAAGTTCTCTAAGTTTATTCTTACCTATATTAAAGTACTGAGCAGCCTCGTCTATGGTTAAAGCATATTTCTCAGAGAAAAGCATTGTAGTATCCTTTTTCGTGAGCTAAGCTGAGTACATTTTGAGACATTGTCATGGTACCTTTTTCATATCCCGGATTATTAATCACATAATCAACTTCATCCTCAATCCCATCAAACTGCCCTACATCAGACAGATTTCTCCTATAGGCTTCTTCTATGTCGTCACCACGTTTAAGAATTTTAATAAGCCTGTCTCTTCTTGGAACTTTTATATAGAAAGAGATAATCTTTAGATCAATATTCTTTTTTAACTGTCTAAGACCATGAGGAGTTAAAACAACCACTTTATCATCTGTGCAGTCTTCTTTAGCTGTTCCGTACTGCCAACCATTATAAGAAGCATGTTCAGCGAAAAGATTTTTTTCTACCATATCATTAAACTGCTCTTCTGTAATAAAATGATATGTCTCTCCATCTACATCTTCTTTTCTCATAGGCCTAGTGGTATATGTAACTATTTTATTAAAACCTAAAGCAACAAGCTCTCTTTCAATAGAACTTTTACCTGATGCTGATTCTCCTACAAGTACTATCATTCCTTATTCTCCTTTTTCTTTTTATCCATCTCTTTTATAAACTCTCTATATCTATGTGTATATTCATATGAATCTCCAAAAATATGATGTGCAGCCTTATAAAGATTAGGCTCATATTCTTGAATTATAGCTAAATCCTCATCTACTTCTTTGTTATACGGACATCCAGCACATCCAGTCCTTTTGAACCCATACTCTGTATAGCATTCACTATGTGTTACTTCATAATTAGTTTCATAATCTATTTTGTCAGCTTCTTTATACCAAAATAGAGGTCGGTAAAAATCACATTTTTCATCATTTTCTGTAAAGCAACTCTTATATTTGGCAGCTCTAGCGCCACCTTCAGCTTTACGAACACCGGTAATCATAAGATCATATCCCATTTCTTTTATTACGGCTTTATTTAGATCTTTCTTCGCATATTTACAGCATTGACTTGATATCTTAAATGAGGGGGGATTATTAATTAAGAATTGCTTCAGATATTTGTTTCTATTTATGTTATAAGATGAAATTGATGGTTGGTATTTGTTACACCACCATTTTGCTAAATACATAGGAACACTAGAATCTAACAGCTCTTCATATGACTTATCTTCCCATGTAAAATTATGTTTTTGCATTCTATATATATTTTCACTGACCTGTTTACTTATAAAAGGTTGGCCATACATTTTACAAGAAACAGGAATAGGTTTAATAGCTTTGAATGTCTTAATTTGAATATTATATTTTTCTTCTAAATATTTTAAATGTTTTTTTGTGGCTTGATACTCAAGACCAGTATCAAACCACACATATTCAACTTTATTATCTTTATCACATCTCCAGATAATATCTAACATGACATCACTATCAGAACCACCTGAGATGCTACAGCATATCTTTTGATATTTGTCTTTGTTTATAATTGACCATGCTCTAACTAAATTATCACCAATGACTTGGTTTTTAGGGCATGTTTTTAATAGTTCTTCTACAGTATTTGCTTTTAATAGTTTTACTTCTGCCATTCAAGTATTTACAGAAGTTGCGCAACTATATTACCTAGGATTACTGTTTTTATCCTTTCTTATTATTTTGTATAAGTAATCAAATCCTTAGCATAAGGAAGAGTTAAAATCCAGTCACAGAACTGATGCCATTCAGTTAATTTATGAGACTCCCTCTGAAAATACATAGAGCGGAGATTCTCATAGTTTAAACTAAGAGTTCTTGTCTGAAGCCATCCATTAGGCAACCAGCGTACTAAGGCTTTCCAATAGCGTTTATCTTTAGTCTCAAGATATTTCTGTCTATAGTACTCACATTTGTTAATAATCTCTTCTGGATCTTCAATCTCAGGGTCAAAATCATCTGTTTCAAAACATTCCAAAGTAATAGGTGTACTAGCAAGTTTGTGCATTGTACTGGAGCTATTAGCTACTGTTCCTACTTTGTATGTATCGTACTCTTTCCACCAATAAAGCGGTGCGGTAATAGTAACAGCTACAGAAATCTGTCTTAAAAATTTTCTATGCTCTGGTCCGGCACTGATAAGTCTCTGACATAAATCCATATCGTTTGGACCAATAATATAATCCGTCATTCCACACTGGTCGTAAGGCCCGTCATCAAATGGACATTCACCACATTCGGCAAGCACACAAGAAACACTATCACTCTTACTATGAGACATTAACGGCAGTCTCATTCCATAAAGTGCTTCTTCAAAGTTATATACATGTGTTCTTTCAAATCTCATAGTTAAACCCTCCACTTTTTAATAGCTTTATTAAAAATTTCTATATCTATTTCTGAACCCATAATATTTATGTCAATATCTTTTGGTAATCCAAAAGATAAGACTCCCAGAATAGACTTTAAATCAATAACATATCTTCCGAACTGTGCATCAATATCACAATTTTTAAATCTATTGGCAATACTGACAATTTCTGTAGCATCTGTTGAATCATTTAGTCGAATTTTCATCTTTATCCTTTCTTTTTGTTAAATAGTATGATATAGTGTAAATGGTTGTTTTATACACTTCACTTGTACACAACCAACACACATTTTTCTTTAGAGGCACTCTATTCAGTGCCTCTATTTTTTTTATTTATCTGTACTTCCAAATCCACCATTACGAGTACCCTCAGTTTTATCATCTTCTGTAATTCCATAAGGTAGGAAAATCCCCTGACAGAAGCCATCACCTTTAGCTACTTTCATAGTCTTAACTCCTTCATTGGTTAATTTGACCATGATATGCCCTTCGTTATCTGAATAGAAATAATCACTGTCAATAATACCAACCGTATTTTCTAATCTTAGTCTATACTTAAATCCAAGGCCACTTCTCGGAAATAACATCAGAACCCAGTCATCATTCATTCCGCAACGGACACCAGTTGGAATCTTAATTGTCTCTCCAGGTTCTAACACAAATGACAATGGAGAATAGAAATCATAACCAGCGCTGCCTTTAGTCGCTCTCTGAGGAAGTTCAATAGGATAATACGCATCTTTAATTGCTTTATCAGTAATCATTGACGGTTTACCAAATGAATCTTTCCATGCTGCTTCAAACTGTTCATAAGATACTTTTTCAAATTTAGCTACTCTTTTCATTTACAAATCTCCTTTTTTAAATATTCAATATATTTGTCCCATTCACCTAATGAATGGATATATTCTTTAGTTTTTAAACATTTCTTCTTCATGTCTTTTTTCAAATCAATTGACTTATACTGCTTACTTTTTTGAAGTTTATTGGTCAAAAAAGCGTCAGTTACCCTAGAGACCAACAAGTAATCCTTGTTGTCCATAGAATCCAAAATAGCGTTGTATTCTGCTAAATCTTCCTCAGGAATAGGGTAATTACATTTGGGTAAGTTCTTAGTCGAGAAAGGACTAATATCTGATCCTGCAGTTGCAGGTTTAAGAAAAGATGCTATGTATTCTAACTTACGAGCATGAAACTTAAATTCTATTTCTTTATCGTTTTCCATGATACTTCGTACAATTCCTTCATCTTCAAGTGCTTCGTATAGTTCTGTATAGGTCTTATATTCCGGTAATCCAATATCATTAGCTATAGCTTTTAAAATATTATGTCCTCTTCCTATAGATGGGATATAAGCTACAAGAGTAGAGAAACCATAATGATATATCTGAGCACCTCCATAGCATTTAATATAAATATCATCAAAACTTGGATCTATTCCTCCAGAATCATCTCTGGGATAATCATTGGTACTTTGATCTATTGCAGCTTTTAGTCTATAAGTACCTTTATATTTCATTAGATATTTTGCCATTTAAAAACCTCTTTAGAATCAGTTCCTTTCTTAAATCCAAAAAACGGAACATCTTCTTTAAAAGTATAATCATCATTAATATAGTAACAAGGATGTTCTTTTGTTTTAATATAGAAACATTCTTCTTGTGTCAACTCACAATAGTTGAGCATATGGTTCTCTCTGTAATAGTCACAATTGAAACAATTCATTAAATCACTGTCCTATCATTTCTTTAGTAATTTCTTTATATATTGGTCTACAACACAATTCATATTTACTTGACTGTAAGATTGCTAAAACCGAATCTTCTTTATCTTTATCAACTCCCACTATAAATTTCGGACATATTAGACCAAAATCATTCGAGTCTTTATTAAAATCGTAAGGATTGTGAATCTTCACTGTTTTAATTGATTTTAACTGCCTAATGCAATCATGGTATGAATACCATGGAGCTGCTAAATAATATTTTCTATTTCTCCAATCCATTAAATCCTTGCCTCCATATTTATAAAATCTATAATTTCACCATTGTCTTTTTTCTCTTCCATATCCTTTATAGCATCTTCAATTGAATCAAACCTACACGGACAAATGTGTCCTTTTGTTAAATTTACAAAAGAATACGTGCCATCTAATTTATTTCTCATAACTGAAACCAATACATTATCTTTCTGTCTTGTTACTAGATACACATTATTCATTTTCTAACTCCTTCAATCTATTTTCGGCTTCTTCACGAGTTAAAAATACAGTTTTATTTATAAAGTTAATCATTGGAACACTGAATTTTTCAGTATGAAGATAGTGTCTTACTTTTTGTTTTTCACAAAACTCTCCATTCATACATTTATATTCTATATCTTCCATACAGTCATCGTCATAATAACACCATTGTTTTGTATATATTGTATAAACAGTAGTGTTTAATGGTATTGGAAGTTTTAATAACAAGTTCTGTTCTTCTAAATCTTCATATTCGGCAAGCTTTTCAATTGCAGGATATAAATATTCTCCGCTTAATATTTTAACAAGAGGTATTTTATTCTCAGATTCAAATACCTTTATCCCTGCAATCCCTTTCTTTTCATCATTTGGAATATATCTTTCTGTTAATCTCTCCATCTATTTTCACCTCTTAAATTCGCTTGCAAGGATTTCAAATTCCATATATTAATTCTCCTTTAATACCATAATAACTGCATTACACATACCAATAATCCTTTGAAATTTTTCATCTTTCGAATGAACATTTGAGCTAGATAAGGCATATCCATTTTCTGCAATTTCTTTTATTGCTGACATCCATTCTACAACAATATTACTGCCAGATTTTTCTTTAAGCTGATTTTCAGCATACATTCTTTCTTTATAAATAACTTCTTTATCAATCATTGTTAATATTCCTCATAGTCAGTCTCATCACTGATATTTAATTTATGTTTCTCAGCTTCATGTACTTTATTCAATGCGACTTTTCTATTATCAAATACAACTTCTCCTACAGTACCATACCCTAAAAGATATGCATGTTTATCTCTTTTATCTATACCTACAAAGTAGGTGTCTGCGACTGTACGAACAGTCAAGTCACAGACATCATAAACTCCTACTGTAGGGAAAATCTTTGTATAATAGAGCTTGTCACCTTTCTCTATTACTTTCATTAATCACATTTACTCCATCCACAATTCTTGCAAGTATTACAGCCACCTTCAAAGACTAATTCTCCTCCGCACTGGGGGCATTTAGCCTTAGAAACAGGCATAATCTTAGGTGTAGTAACTTCTAATTCTTTCTCTTCAACATCTGAGAATCCTACTTCATCCATCATTTCTTCATACATTTCAAGAAGAGCATTTCCAATAGCTACAGGACAACTACTGCCTTTAGATGTATCGTGTTTAGTAGCTGTTCTAACTGCATATGATGGACAGGTACCAGAAGATTTTAACTGATCTACTATGGAATAAACATCAATTCCGCCTCTAGCTGCCAAAGAAATCATTCTTGAAAGTCCAATCATAAAATTATTACACCCACCGGAAGACCCTTTACTGAAATAAGTTTCAAGCAACTGGCCATTGTCTGGATCAAAGAAAGCTTCACAATGGAGTGTTCCACAACCTGTCCTAAGAGTTCTCTTTTTGCCAATGCAGTTATCATCTGCTTTAATAATCATACCTCTTTCTAAATTATGAGGTTTTTCTACAGTATCTTCTGCATTCTCTTTAATAGTAAGAATACCTGCACGTTTACATCCATCCCTAAAAATAGTCACACCTTTTAATCCAGCTTCCCATGCAGTCATATATAAATCTTCAACCTGTTCAACTGTAAAATTATTTGGAACATTAACAGTAGAACTGATAGATGCATCAATATGTGACTGCCAAATACTCTGCATATAAATTCTATTCTTATAATCAAGTGTTTGAGCAGTTACGAAGTAATCTGGTAATTCAGAATCGTCTTTTAATCCATGTTTGTCCATATATTCTTTTACAATTGGAGTGTAGACTTTATAATATTCATCATGACCCTTAAGAGACTCTGTTTTTCTTGTATAGTAGTTTGCAAAAATAGGTTCAATGCCACCAGACACACCAAGCATAGTTGAAAGAGATCCAGTTGGTGCAATTGTAAGTAACTGAGAGTTTCTAAGCCCAAATGATTCTACTAATTCTTTTGTTTCGCCTAATGCATTTTTACTATAAAACGCTGATTGTTCTACCGCTTCTGGTTTATATTTAGGATATACACCATATTCTTTTGCTAACACAGCAGATGTTTTAATTGCCATATCTGCCATAGTATGTCCAATCATGTCACATAAATCAATGGCTTCTGGACTACCATATTTAATTCCCAGTTTAATAAGCAAATCGGCAAGACCAAAGATTCCAAGTCCAATCTGTCTCCAATCATACACAGACTCTCTCTGTTCTTTTAACGGATGTAATGTAAGTCCTTCATCTAATACTTCATTTAATGCAATAACAGACGATTTGACACAATGCTTGAAACTCTCAAAATCAAATCCTGTATCACATGCAAATTCAGCTAGGTTAATGCTACCAAGAAGGCATGAGCCTCCCGCTGGCAAAGGTTCTTCTGCACATGGGTTTGTTCCTGCATATTCAAACTCATCATCACAACTAAGTAGATTCCAATTATTGATTCTGTCCCAGAAAAGCATTCCAGGTTCAGCATAATCCCAGTTCATTTCACACATTTTATGAAACATTTCATATGCATCAATTTCCTTAGTGATGGTTTCTCCTGTTTCTAACCTAGTAAATGATAGAGTAAATGGAGTTCTATTTTTTACAGCAGCCATAAACTTGTCTGTGATTCTAATAGAGATATTTGCTTTTGTGACTCTATCAAGATCTGATTTAATGCCAATAAATTCTTCTAAGTCTGGATGTTCACAAGATAAACTGAGCATTAAAGCTCCTCTACGTCCTGCTTGCCCGATTAATCCAGTAACCATAGAATATAAGTCCATAAATGATACAGAACCCGTTGTTTCTTTAGCGGCATTATTGACTTTTGCACCTCTTGGAGATAATTTACTAATATCAACTCCACAACCACCACCATAACTATATGTACGAGCAAGTTTCTTGGCACAATCAAAGATACTCTCAATATTATCTTCTGGTGGTTCAATTACATAACAATTGCTAAGACTAATCTTACGTCCCTTATTTTCAAGACCTCTATTGGCAAGAATACGACCACCGAATAAAAACTTTTTCTCTTTAATTAAATTAGCAATTTCTGAATTTCCACCAGATACACGATTAATCCACTCATCAAAAGTTTCATTTTCAAATCTGTATTTTCTTTCCCAAATGTCTTGTCCTAATTGATTCTCTGTTCCTAACCATTCCTGTACTGTCATACACATTCTCCTTAATCGTAATAATTAATAATATAATCAACAGCTTCTTCAAGAGTATTAAACACTACATCACAATCTTCAGGAAGCCATTCATATACATTCTGTTTCCCAAATCCAATAACAGGTATCCCTTTATCAACTGCATATTGTAATTCCTGTCCAGTCCCCACAGAATTTTCAGTATTATTAAGGTTTACTAAAATCAAATCACTATTGGCGATGAGATACTTTATATAGAAATTTTTTGTCTGCTTGGCTGTAATAGATTTAGAGCCATCTCTAGGAAAATACTCTGTTGGATCATATAAGTGATATGCAACAAGATCTAAATACTTTTGTGCTAAAATAAATCTCTCAAAAGCTTCATTCCTCCAAGATGTCCCTCCATCAACTAATCCTTTGCAAGCACCAGCTAAATAAATATTTAATCTTTTCATTTTATTCCTCCATCATATATTTAATAAACAAAGCTGCATCATCAGGATTCTCACAATGCAATTCAAGAGTATCTAATAAAGTGTCCCCTGACTGTACCAAAGCAGTTAAAACAAACCTACACAACTGACTGTTAAGAACAATATTGTCACCTTCCGGTGAAACCACATCTACTCTTCCTTTGCATTGATCTACTACTTTAAAAAATGAATCAAAATCTTTAATTTTATTAATCTTCAAGCTTGTCCTCCTTATCTCTTAGATTATCTTTCAATTTTTACTAAACATACGGCATAGTCAACTTTTCGTGAAATTTCATTGAATATTAATTCCTTAGATATTTTATTAACATACCAAAAGTAAGGACTAATACCTTTATTCATTTTTTCTGCTAATTTATCCCTTTTCATCTGATGTTCATACGCCATATCTCCATATTTAAGTTTTTCTGAATCCCATCTAGCATTTGCTGTTTTTATTCTGAATGCCAAATGCAATTCATCTTCTTCTATATATTCTCTAACTACTGAAAGCATTTTAGGAATGTTTTCTTCCAACACTGGATCACCAATAAAATCTACTGGATACACGACAATAATGCTGATATATGGTGGTTCCATACTAACAACTTCTTCTACACAAAAGTTTTTGTCATCTAAAACTGTTATTTTAATTACCTCTCTTCTACTAATTCAAATTCTTCTTTAAATTCTTCGTCTGTATAGCAACTCCATGTATAATCTTCTACTCCTAAAACATACCACCGATTATAGAAGTAATATGATCTATACCAACCGAGATGTTCAACAATACAATGCCTGTCATTATCTTCTTTGATAAATATATATTCGCCATCAATATTAGGCTCAAATATTTTCAAAACTTCTTCTCGATTTTGTCTTGTTAAATATATACACTCATATTGTTCTTTCCTCACACATTTCATTGTCATCTCCTATGAATAATTGAAAATCATTAGCTTCACAACAAGCTGCTTTATATAGAGTAGCCATAGAAAATACTTCTCCTGGCTGGAATCTATCTACTTCTTTGTATCTATAACAGGATTCTTTTTTAGGACAATCCACTAACTCTCCTGCACAGAAAGTAATATCGTGACTAAACGCCATAATACCCGCCTCCCATCGGTTCATTAATAAATTCATCTATTGATCTATAGTCTTTAAGCATAGCAATTGCTCTACATAAGATGCCTTCTATTTCACAATATTGAGCGCTATCAGCAATATCTGATAATCTATCAATCACCTGTGTAACTGTCATATTCTTATATGATGGCTCTTTGTATTCATCCATATTTATACCTCCTAAAAATCAAATTTCTTGTTACATAATTCATCTAAATCATCCATAAGATAAGTTTGTCTATGGATAATCTGTTCTTTAGTAATTGCGTATTGCAGAGCCTTAGTCTGAGCACATAGTATAAATTTTTTACTGGCTCTAGTAATCATGGTGTATAAGAGTTCTTTATTAAGCATAATAAACATCGAAAAGTCTATCCCTCCAATAACTGTATCAAACTGACTTCCTTGGGCTGAATGACAAGTTATTGCATATCCAAGCTCTATATAAGGAGCATGTGATTTAGGTACTTCTACATAGCCAATTCCTTGAAAATCTATCAGGATATAATCATCTTTTATATCTTTTATGATGCCTAAGTTTCCATTAAAGATATCTACAACTGAACCATCAGAATTAATTATCTGGTACTTATTCAGTTTGTTTATAACTTTATCTCCTACTTTTAATACCCATTGAACTACTCCACTTTTCATAATTTTGTATTGCTTTTTTGATTTGGGGTTGTATATCTGTTGAGCTATATGATTTAAAGAAGCTACTGAAGACACTCCTTGTTTACAAGGAACAATGATTTGCACATCCAGAATAGATTTAGCATGTTTGATTTCTTCTTTAAAATACTGCACTATATTATGATATGTATTAGATTTATCAGTATAGCAGTTGAGAATCATGTCCTGAAGTTCACCTCTTGTTTCTTCTCCAGTCCATCCATCAGAAGTTAATTGTTTTCCTTGCCTTACTCGAATACTTTCGGTAATAATGGCTGATTTCTGAGCTTGCCTATGAATTTTGTCAAGGAAAATTGAAGATATATATTTAGATTCAAGCATATCAGCAGCTACTGCACAGGAGCCTATAGATTCTAGCTGTCCCACATCTCCAATAAAGATTACTTTTGTTCCTGTTGCACACGCTTTCAGTAATTGCTTAAAAAGATAACCATCAATCATAGACATTTCATCCACTACAATAATGTCATAATCTAAAGGGTCATACTCATAATCAAATGAGGTCCTTGGATCTCCATATTTAAGTTTAAGCAACTTATGAATTGTTTGACTTTCTTTACCGGAAGCTTCACTAATTCTCGCCGCTGCTCTCCCGGCTAAAGCTACTGTTACACTTTTATAATCTTGCAGGATAGTAAGAATACCATCAATAATACTTGTCTTACCTGTTCCACCGTAACCGGAGATACAGCATAACTGATTATCGAGAACCATTTTAATACCCTCAAGCTGTTGCTCTGTATAATCCCATCCTTGAGCTTTTTCTTTCTTTTTAATTATCTCTAACCAGTTATCATATTTAAACTTATTTGGAGCATTTTTTAATCTTATCAGATGTTCAGCTATTGAATATTCTAGGTCATAATACCATTTTAATCCTATTTTAGTTTTTTCTTTATTCCATACAATCATTTGAGAATCTTGTAGATCATGTATCGCTTCAGCGATATTCAAATCAGGTACCTCTTCTCCTATTTTGTCTATTAACTCTTGCATGATTTCTTCTGAATAACTAAATGATTTTCCATTTTCTCCTTGATTCCTTAGAAACATTTTAATGCAGGTTTCAATTCGATCTACTCCATAAGGGTCAGCTCCATTTTGTAATGCTATATCATCGGCTGTTTTCCAACCTATTCCTCTTATGATTGTCAAATCATACGGATGATTCTTTACTACATCAACAGCTTTATCTACGTCTTCATGATAGTATTTAATAATCTTTTCTATCAATTTATCAGTAATAGAATACCTGGCTAAATCAATATAAGCTTTGTGTTTATCATAGGTATCATTAAATTTCTCAATCCACTTAGTAGCTACACTGGGACCGCATCCCTTAATTTTTGTAAGTTCTTCTACGTTCCCTTCTTTTAAAGCTAAGTAAGGATTATCTAAGGCTTCATACATTCTTTGTACATACTTAGGGAATAGTTTACAGAGAATATATTTTTGACCTCTAATATCAGTCTCAGCTAAATCATTGTTCATAACACTTTCAAGAATATTAATTTGCTCTCCCCAGGTGGAGCTATAATCCATTTCACCTTTTATGTCGTAAACTTTTCCTATAATAGGTGTATGAATATTTCCTTTAATACAATATCTCATGCCTTTCGTAAGATTTCCTACAGTTATTTCTCTCACTGTTGCATAAAATATGCCCCAGTGAGTAGAATCATTATAGTATTTTTGCTCTTCTAAAAGACCTTTGAATTGTACCTGTTCAACTACAGTTTCTATTATTCTTCACCAACTTTCTTTCTATCTGTTTGAGCCAATATTGTTCCATCATTATAAATTTCTTCAATTCTATTAGTTGTATGAGTATAAACAGTGTCTGCATATTTCGTGACAACAAATTGATCTTCACGCCTATAACCACAAACAATAATTTTAGAACCTCTTTTAAACCAAGACTCTTCCAGGACTTTTTTCTTGCCTGCAGGTGTCTGTTCAGAAATTCTTTTATTATAATAGCTATACTGACCTTTGTTATATTTACAGGTCACCACACCATGATTAGTGAGTAAAGTTACCAAATGTTTGTTATTATCAGAATCTAAAACAGTTCCAGCTAATCGAACAATCTGGAATTTAGGAGTATGCTTAATTTCTCCTCGTATTCTTCTCGTAATATATTGATATACTTGAGGAGTTTCAGAGAGTAAATTATAATCAACCACTCCATACTTTGGCTCATTCAAATTCCACAACTCATGCCGATCCGGGTAATAACTTAATGATTCCATATCCCATTGTTCTAATGATCCAGATGCATAAGATTCCATTGTTGAATCAAGTTTTTTCTGATTATATAATTGAAGCGTCTCAGGTAAAGCCATATAATCTTTCAATGGTTGGATAAGAGCATCCCATTCTTTATTAAAGAGCTTCTCTGAAATAATTACTCCATCCTCCTTTGTACCCACAATACATGTATTAAAGTACTCCATCAAAAATTCTGTACCTCTTTCATCAAGAGCAAAATATCTGTCATGATATCCTTTTTTAGGTACCTTTTTTCCTTCATCTATTATATTTTTTAAGAAGAAACTTTCATGTAAAGCATACGCTTTGAAATTCTTGATTCTAATCATTGTTTCCATCTCTTTTGGGAAGATGTCATATTCTAATGCTGAATTAAACTGCTGCATAGTCAGTTTATCTGTAGGTGTGAATACATTACGAGAAAGAAATTTTTTCATTGTTTCCATACGATCTGGGGAATCAAGTTCATTGAAACAACCAGCTTTAATTAGAATAATCATTTTAGCAGTACCAATAATCTTAGTGTCTATCATACGTTTACAAAAATCTTCAAATGAACTATAGGGTTGATGCTCTACAATGGCGCGAGCTATATCATCACCTATCCCACAAAGTCCTTTAAAAGAGAAAATAATACGATTGTTCTTTTCATCTGGGACAAAGGAAAACTTTGCTTCATTAATAAGAGGTCTGTCTACTGTGATTGAACGCTGCTTAAAATTGGCTATTGCTGAAGCTATCTTTCCATACTTAGTCGATTTATTATCTTCTATCTCTTCATTAGCACCAGCATCAACAATAAGGTTAGCTGCATTCCAATAAATCAATGGATAATGATAAGCTAAATTCATTTCTTGTACTGCAATAGTTGAATAAGCAACGATATGAGGGAGACTAAAACTATATCCAAGCTGTTTTCTTATAACTTCGTTCCATACATAATCAAGCATATTAATTCGTGTACCTATCTCTAATCCATGCTTATAAAATTTATCATGTGCTTCTTTCTGTAGTTTTTTCTTTTTCTTTGCGATACTTTTACGTAAGTAGTTAGCTTCAGTCATAGTAAAATCTGATATATGGTTGTCCATAGATAGTTGCATTACTTCTTCCTGCATTGTTGCCATACCATGAACAGATTTCAAATATTTTTCTATAATTCCTATTTCACTATCATTTAACTGATATTTTTGCTTCATACATTTGTACCATTCATTGATATTGTTTTTATATCTAACAAAGGTATCAATTGGCTGTTCTTCATCTTCTCCCTGTACCATAAGACGCATAGCAGCATTAGCAGTACCCAGTTCAGTTAAAGATCTAGGTTTAATTGTTTGAATAGCTTTAGCTCCTACCTGAGTCTGAAACTGGAATAAGTTTACAATTTCAAGATTCTCTGCCATCTTCCACATCTCTTCTGAATTATAATCTAATACATCAGGATGAAGATATTTATTATAGGTATCTCTTAAAGTACCTTGCCATTCTATATATCCATATTTGACTAAAAAATCTAAACATAAATGCATGGCATCTAAGTTTTGAATAGTTAAGTAATCAAATTTAAGTCCACCACAATAAGATGAATTATCCATATCCCATTGTGTAACAGGCTGCCCATTTGGGGCCTTCATCATTGCATTGTGTTCTAAGTAAGGAGCATCAAATATGATTACTCCACTGGCATGTATTGATCTGCCACAAACTAGGCCCTCTATTGCCATAGCAGTATCCAATAAGCCAGGATATTTCTTACATTCATTTAAAAATTCTGTTGCAGGTTTTACATTATCTTCTTCGTTACCATATTTCATTTCAGTCAAAGAAGCTGTTTTTCCTCTGGTAACCGGAATCATTCCAGCTAAATATTGTGCTATGTCATTATCTATCCTCATTCCTCTAGCAGTAGTAAGAATTGCCGATTTACTTCCTTCTGTCTTAAATGTACAAATGTTAAGTACTTTATTATATCCATATCTTTTTCTTGTTGCTTCTATAATCCTTTGCCTTTTTGAGGCTTCTGTATCAATATCTACATCTGGCATCTCTGGTCTACTGGCATGTAAATGCCTCCACCAAGGGATGTTATATTTTAAAGGATTAATTTGTTGCAAATTTATAAGATATGATATATAAAAAGAAGCAATAGATCCTCGTGATGGACCAACTAAAGATCCCCCACCATCTTCTGAGTCATCCCACATCATATTGATAATATCTAATGCTGTAATATAATAAGAAGAAACTCTATCATTTAATTTTTCACTGGTTTCCCAAATGGCTCCCAACTCATCATTAATTCTTAGCATCATTGATTTTATTTCTTCTTTTGTAAGTGACTCCGAATATTGCTTTGTCCACCATCCATCTTCAATAAGATATAATAAATATCTGTCACTCTTTTCCTTTGAGTAGGCAAAATTCTTAATATAGGGACAAAAGTCATAGGCTGTTTCAAAAGAATGACTCATTGTAAATTCTGGTATTTTAGCTTTAGGTACGATTTGTGTATGATACAAGTCATATTCTTCAACCTTCTCACCAATCTCCAGAGAACACTTCAATGCATCTTCCACTTCTTTATAGCCAATCTGATCATCCATCCTTTGATGGATCTGTTCGTTAGTCATCATCCAAGTTGATTCATAAAAGTCACCTAACTCTCTTTCTTCATCATCACGACTGTTAAGGTAAGCAGCATGAATTTCTCTATCTTCTTGTTTCAAATAGTGAACATCACAAGCAACAGTAGCTTTTATTCCTAACTGATGTTTCAGCTTTATGATTTCTTGATTCAGCTTTATCTGTTCTTCTGACAGTCCCGGTTGCATTTCCAAGTAAAAATCTTTACCAAATAACTGCTGGTTCCAGAGAAGAAAATCCATATAATTTTCTCCTGCTAATAGAGACTTGCCTAATTCTCCTCCTAAACATGCTGTCGTTGAAATCAGATGTCCAGGATTAGATTTAACCACATGTTCCAGGTCACTTTTCAATGTAGGAACACGTTCCATCCTTCCTGTATAAAAACTGTTATCCCATGCTAATGAACTAAGTTCTCTTAACTGCTTATGCCCTATTTCATCTTTAGCCAGAAGAATATAATGATAAAATGGAGAATCGCAGGATTTTTTCCCATCTTCTGATATATTCAATTTGTCAACTAAATATATTTCATTACCAAGTATTCCTTTGAAATCTTCCGGCAGTTCACCGGAAGACTTCATGGATTTAATTGTTTGAATAAATCTCACATGACCAGATACAGACTCATGATCAGTGATAGCAACTCCTGAAAGTCCAAGAGATGCAGCTTGTTTTATTAATTGAGGTACTTTTACGATGCAGTCTAACATACGAAGCTGACTAAATTCTGTATGCGCATGTGTCTCTATTCTCACTAGAACACCAACTTTCTCTTAGTTTCTTTCTTTATTTCTTGTCCATAAGGATTAAGTACTGCGAATGATTTCTTCTCAGGTGTCCACAAACTATGGTATTGGCACAATCCAGAGAACTTAGGATCAGCATTTGGGGAAGTGCTGTGGAAAGGACACCAATAGCATAGCGGTGTCGGCTTAGGTGGATATTCACCTTTACTTTCCATTTCATCCATTTCATTTAAAACTTTATCCAGCTTCTTAATCCCTCTGTTAAGATAGCCTTTGGTACATACACCTTCGTCAGCTCCTTGAATAGCATCTATAAGAATAAAATCATACACATGGTCTGTTGCAGGCTGTCCATATAAATGAATACATGCCAAATCATAAATTACATGTTGCATAGGTGTTTTTATATCAGCATCTCTAAATATAGCTTTTGAGGATTTATAATCAGTAATTCTTAACTGGTCTTTTTCATTTTTATCAACCCTATCAATAAATCCATGTATAATAACTCTATCGTCATACACAAATTCAAATCTCTGTTCTACTGCCACAGGAGTCCACTCTTTACTATCAATCCTAGATGGCAATACTTTGTTATAAAAGATATCCATCTTTTCTGAATAGTTCATACCTGACTTACTATCAGCAGTAAAAAACTCATCAAAATATTTCTTTTTGAGGTCTTTTATACCGAGAATGTGATTATCCGACTTCTCATCAGTCTCTAAATAGCCCTCTTCAGTAATATTCTTAAGATAGTCATAGTCCACTGTCTTACCTTCCATTATCATTCTTCCTTTGAGTTCTAATGCTTTATGTAAAATAGAACCAATTTCCATAGGGAGAGAAGATTTCTTTGAAAAGTTTTTGTCTACATATTTTAATTTATGACTTAACGGGCAGTGGTCAAAATTACTTTCTTTGCTGTAGGAGAGATAAGGTAACCCCTTATCTTCCTCAGCTACTTGTCGGATTTTCTGACTAATATCAGTCAATTAATTCCTTTCTATACATAAGTTCCTTCCTCCAATGTAATATCTTCCATAGTTATTTCCACTTTATCATCAAGTAGTTTTAATAACGTTTCTTTACCTTTGTCTGTAGGTGCATCTTTATAATCTAGCAGTCCATCTCTATCCCATATAATTGACACTTTGCAATAAGGGATAATTGGACGAATCTTTTTAAATAGCTTATTCTTATACAGTTCACCGTCCCAACCATATGGGTCTTTATACTCTTTATCAAAACCTAATATCAGCTCTTCTATTTTTAAATAATCTAATAGCAGCTTAATCTGTTCTCCTGAAATTTCACTTCCACATACAGCTAATGAGAAGTCATCATCTCCAAAGTATGAATGGTTTTGCATAACTCCTTTTTCCGATTCAAGAAGTAAACATTTCCTGCAGGTTTTGATCTTGTTTTGATTGATATGAATACCGTAAAGATTGTGCGACAGTTTATGACTTAAAAATTTTCCTTCTATATTAAGAGGTACATACTTACCTATATTTTTTACATCTTCTTCATCAAGATATCTTCCTCTTATACCAATAAGATTCTGATGTCTATCTCTGTGAGGAATAATTATTTGGTTTGTATTCCCCCAATAAGATATTTCAAATGTAGATAAAGTCTCTCTTGAAATATGGTCGTTTAGAAATGCTTCATGGGGAGTATATTCAAACATTTCTAATACATGCTCATCTATTGGCTTACAATCTATAATGTCTGAAGCTTTGTCTTTACTGAACTTCTTGAGCCATGTCATATCACATATATGTTTTGGTTTTTCAATATGTTCTACTGCTTTCATATCTATTTGATTAGCAATATAAGATACCGCCTGATACCATGTATAAGTAATCCCTTGTACTCTTTTAGCTCTGATTACTAATTCAAAAATAGAGAATGATTCGCTACATGAGGTATAGCAATGAAATGTTCTTCCAGAATACTGATCTGTAGGTTCATGATAGTAATAAAGCTTATAACTATCGCCACCATGACAGATTGTTTGAAAGATAAGATTCCCAGATGAGTCTGTTCTATATCCTTTTGATCCTAAATCGGTAACTATCTTGATTACCTGTTCCTTCGTAAGAGCCTTTAATATTGCATTTTTATCATAATAAGGCATCAGTACACCTAAAAATCAAAAGGCATTGATCCTAATAAAGTACTTGTAGCCTCCTGCTGCTCATCATCAGTAATCTGGATATCATCAAGGCTCTCAGAATGTTCCTCAATTACTTTTTCAATTTGAGCTACAGCTACTTCTGTTTCGATCAAATTATAATAGTTGTCTGTAATAAATAAATCTTTAGTTCTGCCAGTAGAGAGATCAGCATATTGCCATAAACGGATTTTTGTCAGCTTTCCTCTTCGAACCTTATATATGTGTCTTACAAGATTGGGTATTGGCACTCCATACATATTATGCATAAGTTTCTTTACACACTCTAACTCTGCACTTGTTGGTCTCAGTGAAATTTCACCTAAGTCAATTCTATCTGCTAGAGATTTTGCACCTCTTAACATTGTTTCATCTTTAATCTGGCTATCTTTGTATGTACCATTTAACTGAGTCATTGTTAGAATAAAGATATCCAATTTCATAGCCAAATTCTTAAGAGTGTCCATGAATAAGAATAATGTCTGGTCTTCTCTCAGTTTCATTCCTTTACTCATAGAAGCAACTTCAGCAATTAACTTAGCTGACATATGTATATAATCAAATACAAAATAATGACATCCTTTTTCTCTCTTATAAGTCTTAATGATATTTGATATATCTTCTATACCAAAATCGTTTATAATTTCTATATATAAAGGATAAGTAGCAATATATTCAATAGCCTTATCTACTCGTTCTTCCTCATCTCCTTCATAGTCTCCATCAAGAATCTTGTTCTCTGGTACTCCGGAAACGTATGCCATAATGATAGTCTGTACTTCGTCTTCCTCTAGCTCAGTAGAGATGAATAGTGATGGTTCCTCACACCCAGTGTAAATCCATTCTTTTTTATCTGTATCATAGAAATAAGGGATTGAAATATTACAGATATCTGCCAATGCAGTCCTTGTCTTTCCTCCACCAGAATCGGCAGAACGAAGATATACCTTTTTAAGTCTTGCCCCTCTAGCAATAGTAGTCATCATAGGGCTCTGTAAAGGTATTCCAAACTCTGGCTCTTCTTTCAATCTTTCTTTCAGTTCTTTCATTCCCTTACCGGCAAGCTGACCTCTTCTCGAAGAATCCATTCCATAGAGCATTTTTGCTTTCGTAATGAGCAAATCCTCTTCTTCCAGAATCATATCATTTATTGAAGTTGCATCTAGTTTAGCTGCTTGCTGTTCTTGTCTGCTAGGATCAATGATTGTTTGATCATAGATATTTCTTATGTCTACTCCACATGAATCCCAATATCTTAAAAGACTGAATTTTTTCAAGCGTTCCAGGTAGTAACTAAAATTTTCCAATTCAGCCAAACGAATGGCATCGTCACAATAATCAATTCCTTGATTATCGTTGAAAATTTTATATTGTTTCTCATATCTTGAAAGAAAACTATCTATAGCAAATGTATCTATAATCTCTACCCCTTGGTTGTAGAGATTGTACACACATGAAAATAATATTGCGTAAAATTGTTCTTCTTCAAAGTCATACTGTGTAAGTGTGTATTCTTCCAAAAGGGAAGGTTTCTTCATAATACATCCTAAACATTGAAGAGTGGCGTGTTTGTCAATTAACATATTCACTCCCCTATTTTACTTATATCAATCAAATCTATATTTTTCTTTTTAGGTGATACTTTTATATGTTTCTTTTTATAAATGTTATCCAAATCTACTTTTGAAGGTTCTATACTGTCTAGCTGTGCATAAAATGCCTGAGCTTGATCGTAATACCAAGGAATTAATCCAACAATGTCACTATCTTCATCTTTTCTGGCTTCTAATCCAACTATAGAAAAACAATATTCTAAAGTCTGTTCCATTCCTTCCCAAGTAAATCCTTCATACATTTTTTTGTATTTATAAGCCATTGCTGAACTTTTTGCTGTACATTTACCCTGTATTTGCTCCACTTTACTAAAAAATTTTTCTGCTGCCTGGGCTTCACTTTCTGGAACTGCTTCAGGGATTTCAGGGAGAGCACTTTGTTTCAGTGCTCTCTCATACTGTTCCCTTTGCTTTTTCGTCAGCTTATCATTGTCGATCTTTTCTTTTTCTTTCTTGATTTTTTTATCAAGACAAGCTTTATGATAGTATCTGGTTTTTATATGAATAGCTTTCGAAGCAAGTACATTTTTATGGCACACAGGGCAAATGTACATTGCCCTTGGCATTACGCCACTCCTAATTCAGCACAAGCATCCTTAATGTCTTCGAGAATAATACTCATAGCCTCAGTCTGCTTTTTAGTACACTGAGATACTTTCTTCCCGACACCAAGAGTCTGCTCTACAATGTCTGTCAATGTTTCCATATGATCTGAGGAAGCCAATTTACCACCCCAAAGAGCAATCTCTTCCTGGAGCTGTTCAAAGGACATCGTTTCTTTCTCTTCATACATAGACTGCTGTTCATCATAAGATACTGATTTAATACCATCAGCCTCTTCCTGTTTAGTAATTGCATCAGAGATTGCTTTCTCTAAATTGTCTGCTGTAAATTCTTCAATTTTAGTTACCATAAAATCATATCTTGAGCGAGCGAAGAACTTATCTGTCTGTGCAAAGTAAGCGGAAGATTTAATTACATGCCCATCTTCATCTACACCATTTGGTTCAAGGTAAGCCACTACGTCACAGTTATCTACAATGGGTTTAATACAGCGTTTATCTCCCTTAGGCTGAATAAAACCATCTTTTTCGTCTGCATGAGCAACGAATACTACTGTATATCCGGAAGTTACTAATTTCTGAATCTGTTCCCAATAAATACGTTCATAAATCTGATAAAGATTTACTTTGCTGTTTTCATTGGCACCGAGAGAAATGCATCCTCCACCGTATGTATCACATACGAATTTCTGACAAAACAAAGATGAGGCATATACTTCGTCAATAACAATAGTAGAATAAATCTCTTTAGCTCTTTCTACTGTTTTAGGATCAGTGAGTTCTTTAATATACTTAGTGAACATTCTCCAGTTGTTGATCATTTTATGTTTAACTCCTGCCTGAGCGCCTAAACCATTCTCACACATAAAGAACAAGGCCTTCTTCATCTTCGCGCAGTTATAAGTTTTTCCTGTATTGTTTGTGCCATAGAGCATAATTACTTTTCCTTCAAGGCCGTGTGCTACAACGCTTACTTCTGGTTCAAAAATACTATCTGTCATATATAATCTCCTTAAATTTCAATATTTCGTTTTATAAACTTGTTTATAGGATTAAAAATTAGGAAGCTTCGGTCTAGCTTTAGTTGTCGCAGCAGAAGTTGCTGTCTCTGGCTGTTTAGCTTTTGCTTTCTCTTCCTCTAAACGAACTTCTCTATCAGTAATTGCCTGAGAAATTGCACCAATGTCATATGGTTCTGGGGTTGGTGTTTCACTGTCCTCACCGTAAGCATCAGAAGCATTTGTAATAATCATTTCATTTTTATAGATAGTTTTCTTTTCAAATCTTGGTTTACCAATTTTCACAGGAATTTCTTTTGTGATTTCTGCACGACTATTTACAATATCACCATAGAACTTAACAGTCTGATTTGGTGCATAGTCATCTAAAATTGCTTCTGCAATTCCATCTTCTGCTGGAGCAACTAAAGTCATTGGTTCAATTCCTGAATAAGTAGGAACCCATCCTTTTACGATAGCACGACCTGTCTCTTCACCTTTATTCTCACCAGATGTATAAAGTTCCGGTGTAATAGAAGCAATTGCCATTTCTACTTCAAACCAAGCACGAGGCTCAAATTTCTCTGGATCTCCATCATAACGATTAAAAAACATTGTCTGGTAAGAGACACCTACATGCACCTGTTTGTCTTTTCCAACATAAGAACGAGGTCTAATCTGGCCATTTGTAACAGTTACTCTTGTAGCTGCATCTTTACCAACTTTAGCAATAGACTGATATTCTCTCATTACAGTTTCAATGCCTGCATAACAGCTATTATCTGTGCCGTCATTCTTTTTCTCATTGACATATACTCTAAATGTTACGAAATTAATGTCTCCTGTCTGCACTGTAATGTCACCACTAATGACTTTTTTACCATCTCTTACTGATTCTTCCAGTGTGTTTTCGCTTACAATACCAACTACTTCTACTTTTGTGTCTGCCTGTCTTAAATTTGTTTTTTCACTCATAAATAATGTCTCCTCTTATAAATAATATTGTTTGGTATATTGATAAGCGTTCATGATTGAACGACTTATTCACTAAATCTCATGCTAACTCTATCTAAATATTCTTCATCTGACGGATTAGCGAATCTAATAACTGTATATATGCCTTTGCATTCTGGGCATCTATTATTTTTTCTTTCATTCCATTCAAATACTGAAGCACAACGAGTGCACTGGCATAATGTTGTTCGTGTTTCCATCTCATGCCTCCTCTTCAAAGATGCTTCCGCTAATACCTAAGGCTTCAGCAAGTAGTGTTTTCAGAGGTTCTGATGGATTCTGATCATTCAACCATCCTAAATAACTATCTGGAATTTCAGAGAGTGGCTCTCCTTTATATTTGCCGAATGGCATAAGATATGTTTCTGGCGTAGGTTTGAATTCTTTCATCAGTTCATCTACTTCAGTTTCATTAAAAGATACTGTTAAATCTTTTCTTGATGCTAAATAATCTGCTAAGTGAACTATCATCTGACCTTTTGTTTCTGGTAATGGCAGCTCATCTTTACTTCTTTTATCTGTGTTCCATTCACCCATATGTGAGGCGCAACAATCTGCAATATAATCCAATTCTTCATCTGGCAACCATTCGAATCCTTTATAAGATTTTATTCTCTCGGCTATAAGTAACGGGTGTTTAAAAAGAGTATATTGACTGCCATTACGACCAAGTTTTTCATCATCATGGTTCATAATAGCTGTTCGTAGCATATCTCTTTCTCTTGATGTAAACTGACTCTTGATACAATCAATTGACAGCATATGATTTAAGAATCTAGTTGCCCCTTTTACATGTTTAGCAAGTCCCATAAATCCAACTGTATAATCAGGGTGATACTTGTTAGTGCTTGAAGCGGATACTTGCCAGAAATATGTAGGCGCAGTATCTAGTAATTCAATACAAAATTCCTGAATATCATCATTTTCAAATACTTCTAACTCTTCCTTAAAAAATCTCTCTGCTAATGTCATACAGCTTCCTCCTCAATAATTTCTTGTGCCTCTTCCATATCCGGTGTATCAGAGGAATCTTTTATCAATCCTTCAAGGACCTTGAAAGTGAAATTCTTGTGTTTATAAGCCTTAAAGCTGCTTCTATTATCAATTCTTACAACTACACCTTCTCTAACGTGTGTCTGTCCAATAGGATCAGGGCCGTCATAGTATTTCTCTACTCTTTCCATTAGATCTTCTTTTGTAGTAAATAAAAATTTATCAAATTCAGGTACATGTTTAACTCCTAAACGATCACACCAATTCTTTACTTCTTCCCATGGAATCTCTGTGACAATCCCATCTTCATTGGTCATAGTCATTCTATAAACATAAATATCAGAAGTACCAGGAGTACATCCATAAGAGAACACTGTTGCATCACCGTAAAGCTTCTTAACTTCTTTATCTTTAATTTTAGTGTTGGAACAGGTTCCCATAATGGTCTGTTCTGTACCATCAACCCACCCTACGATTTCATAAAACACTTCCATTCCTTTTGGCAGTCTGTCAATAAAGTAGTCGTGATATTTCTGTCTAAATTTATCATTTCCATAGTAACCGCCTTCAAATGTATTAAGCACGACTCTTCTAGTGCCAGAAACAGCTTTCCAGCTTTTAATAACAGGTGCTGGTTTATGGAATAGCTTCTGCAGTAGAGTTCTCTTACCTTCTTCTATTTCAATAGAATTTCCGGTACGAGCTGATGTACCATGCATTTTCAAAGTAATGTAACAAGTGTCTCCTGGCTTAAATGCATTTAAGTTATATGCCAGCTGCTCAGTATCTACATGCTCTTTAAAATAAGGAAATTTGTTTTTCAGATTTGGAGTTTTTACTTTCGGACCATTATTAGATTTTTTATGATTTGACCTTGGAATATATTTTTTACAGATAACTGTCCCATCAAGTACAGTAATTTGATCTCCTAAAGATAACTTATTTATATCAGTCCATTTGCTAAGAGATTCTACTGGTAAAACCAGTCCTTCTGATTTTTCACCTCGTAATCTCATAGCTTTAATATTTCGTTTTACAGGATCAAGATAACCACCTGTAGTTGTTCCATCTTCATTTTTAATACGCAGTAAGTTGTTCTCTTTTGCAAATTCTTCTCCTAACTGTCCATCAACCGGGAAGAATACAACTTTCTGCCCTTCGTAATAACTTAAATCAACAATAACCGTATTTCCAAAAACGGTACCAAGCTGGAGCCTATCAGCATTGTTGTGTTTACGAAGTTGCTTAAGCTCAGTAATGTAAGCACAATACATTAAGTATTGAATACCTCTTTCTCATTCATAATTCTTTTGCACAGATCAATTACATCTGTGTTGCCTCCTTTTACTTCGTTGTATATTTGAGTAACTCCATAAAGCTTTCCTATATGAAACCCTTTATTATATGTATCAGTAATTTTCTTTTTCATTCTCTTTCTAGTTATAAACACCGATTCCTCCACTAAATAGCATTGTAAGTTCCATAGCTACAACAATTAATATTACTGTTATCGCTTGTCGTTCTGACACTTTAATCTTAGCTAGATATACCCCTAAGACACACCATAAAATCAAATTTATTATTGAAGCCACAATTTCTATATCAATCACCCTTTCCGTAATCCTCATAGATATAATCAGCAGTTGTTTCTATATCTTCATGTAATGTCTCTTCTGGGAAAAGAGCTATTGAACTTATCACATAAGAAGACAAAATCATATTTGCTGCTGTATCTCCTGGAACATTATATTTAGTTTCCAATGCATCTTTTAAAGCTAATAAATATTCACCAATATATTCGTACATCATATCAGCCTCACAATCTGTTCATACATACATATATCTTTTGCAGTCACGTTTTGATTTACATGATAGTGTCCAAACAGCCAGTAGTCATACTCTGTTTTACACTTGACATCTTCCAAATAATCTGTCAGTGTGTCAGACTTATAAAACCCTTGACTCATTACAGCTTGAGTAGAAGACGCAGTACAATGTGTCAATACAAAATCTACTTTGTTACCACATTCTTCCAAATTCTTAATACCTTCTAGCATTTCCTCTTCTGAAGGTAGTTCTCTTTCCCACCAAGAGAAATGGTTAACTCTAAACATTTTTCCGGTTCTTCTCCAGTCTTTAATCCTAGGATCATCAAATTCTAAGATGCCATCAGATATATCATGGCTATTTGCTCCGCCGAATGTAAAGAATGTTTTACCTTGTAGAGTAAACACCTGCCCTCTCATAAGATGAAATATGCTAGGTCTAATTTCATGAACTAATCCACCATTCCATTCTTTCACTGGATAAGCATATAACCTATCGTAATTCTCGTGATTGCCATCAATGAATAAAGTAGTAAACGGCTTATCTTCTAACCAGTTTAGCCAATATAATTCTGTTTTTCCAGATGTCTGGTAATCCCAGATACCGCCAAAATCACCTAAGACAATTACGTAATCATCTTTTGTCATTTCTTTTTGTTCTGGAAAATTCTTAGTAGATAATCTTTCAAAACAAGCATGTGTATCTCCTGTAACCCAAATCATTTCCACCACCTCCAACAATATGTAGCAATTGAAAATCCTATAAGAAGGAGAACATATGCAGTAGGTATAGCAAATAGAATTTTCGCTACCGATATTAACAAAATCGAGTAATTAAAAGTCTTAGTTGCCAATGAATCCAATATTCTTATTACTGGAATGAGCAGTAGTCTCCATCCGCCTATATACATAGCACTAATAATTCCGCTTATGGCAGAAATCCATCCCATGGTTTGCTTAATCACTTAATTCCTCCTAAACTATCAATCCATTGTTTTACCTTGCCATTATCGTATGTTTTTGTAATTAATACGGCAGACACTGTTTGCCCTATTCTTCCATGATATTTACGATATGTACTTTCATCACTAAGTGAATATTCAGTTCCGTTATAATTTACCGTAATTTCATATTCAGCATAATCAGTTCGAAATTGCGGAACATGATTAACCATACCTGTAAAACGGATTTCTTTAGGTTTATAATATTCATTTACAACTGTGACCTTCACGCTTTCTTCTTTTTTATCAATACATTTAGCGCATCCGGTTAATGTTGAAATACTTATCAATAAAACTCCTAAAATACTTAATACTTTCTTTTTCATAGATGTTCTCCTACATTTGTAGTTAAGACCTAATCCTTCTGAGTTCCATAAGGATAAGAAGTTCCATAAGGATAAGAACCATATGTTATAGTATTATCCTCAGTAGTTTCAGTTCTAGTTGTCTCCTCAATAAGATTGCCTTCTTTGTCATATTTCTTAGTGGTCTCTGTAACCGTGGTTTTTACCATTGTGTCCTCCTTTATATTGACAAGCCGCCTCACCTAAAGTACAATACTATTGATCCCAGGTCTGTACCGGGTGAGGATCTTCTGAATGGGTAATGTGATATGGGATTGTATCACACATTATTTTTGAAGGAGGTGTTGCCTATGGCAGCAGATATCATAACTATACTTACTTGCTTTGCCCCTACATTACAATTCATAGTTGTTAACGTTATCCTCACCTTACGCAGCCACCTCTTTATTACTGACGCAAAATCCCTTTATTCACTGTTTTTTCTGCTACCGTCAGTATTGGTATAACTACCACACCGTATATTTATACAGTACTGTAAAACAGCCGGCTCCTATTCCGTTATACGTTACCCTTAAATTTTTTATAATTCAATACCTTCCATAACGGCTCTAGCTTCTAAGATAGCTAAATAGCTTGCCATAGCATCAATCTGAATATTGTAAGTACTTCTTGGACATGTTGGCTCAAAACTAAGACTTCCATTGTCCCATTTAAAAAGTATAGACTGCAAACCTCTGAATCTAAGCATTAACTGGTAATATTCAGCTTTGAATCTCTCGTTATAATCTGGGCTAACCATCATTTCTGTTGTTTCTTTTAATGTTTTTACCATGCTATTTATCTCCTTTATGTTCTTTAATATCGTTTATAAATACCCAAGTGAAAAAGACTACAAACATTAAACTAAGTAAATTCTTATAAGTGATGAGGTCTACCAATGATAGCGCTACAAAAATGGCATCAAAAATGATAAAAAATTTATTAAGCTTCATTTAATTCATCTCTCACTTTCATAAGTATCTTTCCAAGCCTGTTTTCTCCAATTCCATCTACAGTTCCCCAAATAGTATCTCCCCAAGTATTACCCTCTTCCAGATGTTCATCTCCTGTAGCAAGTAATTTTTCCTTAAGGTCTGGGTTCTGAGTGAACTTTGCCTGCACGATTTCATACATTATTTGACTTTTGACTTCTTCCCAATCTGGCCTCAAATCAATTTTTCTACCTGCTGCTTTTGCTTCTGATGGGCTAGCTTTAGAAAATAACTGGAATCTTAGTCTACGATTCTTTGTTTTCTGCGCTTGAAAAGCTGCTTCATTATTTGTATAGTCCCATCCGTTATAACTTACCGGTGCCATATAAAAGTTACTTAAAAAGTAATAATCTCCAGTGAAACTATTAATCATTCTTTCTCCTTCCCTAATAATCACTACAAGTTACTGTTAAACTTACGAATCCATCATTTTGTTCAAAAGATGTGATAAGTTCATTTTTTACCAATTCTTCTACTATGTCTCTGTCAGTTATTTTTGTTCCAATTAATTCAGGATCAGTCAAGTCGTATTCAGCCTCTACCGTGATCACTCTTTTTGTTGGTATCAAAATTTCTTTCTCACATGCGTCATCAATTGGTTTATTTAATATCCTTTTTCCTCTTTGCGTAATATCACCTCCATATTTTATTTCATTGTTTAACCTCCTTAAGTGCAGGTGAGGAATTGAACCTCACCTTAACCTTTTGTTACTACACTTATTTTCTCTTCCCTACAAAGAATCCAATTAAGAAACAGACTAATAGACATACCACAAACACGCCTATATTTAACACTATCATTTTATTTACCTTTCTTTGCTTTCAGCTCCTGCAGCTTTTTATCAATTTCATCATCTTTCATTTTCTTATCCAGACGCTGTTTTTGCACAGTAGTAGAACTTTCATAAGCGATCCTAGCTCCATCTGCAGCTTCTTTCTGCTTTTTAACTCCGTCACGCACCCTCTCCAGCATCTTTTCTTCTTCACTAGAAGTTACTCCTGGCGTTACATTAAAAGCTTTTGATGCCTGAGCTGTTTCCAGAGTTAAAACAGCACTTTCTTTTTCTGTTTTTAAATCATTAAGCTGTTGCTGTAATACTTCTACTTTTTCTTTCTGTACATCAGCATTCTCTTTCCATTCTTTTAATGTACTCTTAATAAAATCAATCTTATCATTCAGCTCCTGTTGTTCTTTTAAGTAGACTTTTGCCGCTTCGTCGTCTCCTCGATCCACACAAGCATTTACATTTACATCTGCTTTCATGGCATCTTTCTTCAAATGGAACAGGTCATCTTCATAATTGGAAATCTTACCAAGCATCTGCTGATATCTTACATTCTCCTGCTGAAGTTCATCTTCTTTCTTCTCAATAGCGGCATTATAATATGCTTTAGCTCCTTCAGGTGTAGACGCATCTTTCTGAATCGCTTCGTTTGCCGTGCCAGATGCTCTTATTCTTACTCTTTTTCCAATTTTACTATTAAAAAAGAAACAAAGTCCTACGAGTACTAAAATAACAATTATAATAATTGCTCCAGCTGTAATATTCATTAGTCTCTCCCCTCATCAATATCAAGTCCAAAGTTTTTAAACAGTTCTGTCATACCTCCCACATAACCGGAACCTAATGCCTGGAATTTGAATCCATCTCCGTAACGGTATAATTTACCCATTTCTACTGCATTCAATTTTTCAAAGTTTTCATTCTCAGACAGATCATACTCATACTTATCACCATCTGGATTGTCGTAATCACAAATTGTCATAACTGCATTGGAGACCATTCCAAAATTCTGCATACGCTGTAATGCCCTAAAAATTGTTAAGCAGATAGTAAATTCTGTTTTATCTTTCGGGAATGTGTCAGCATGTACAATAAAATATTCGTCATAATGCTTTCCATTGAAAATCATTCCCTGAGAATCATCACCAGTTTTATTGTCTCCTGAATAATCTACCCAAGGATATGCAGACCCATCTTCATAGGTTTTATAATTTACAAGGTCTTCTGGATACACTACTTTGCGACTTGAATCTGTTAAAAATCCATTGATATCAAAGTCAATATCTGCTTCACCAGCATAACGATTCTGATCCCAATTGACTCCAATAAAGAAATTCTTAATGCCTGTGCCATCTTCTTTTACCATACTAATTTTCTGGTTTTTACTCATGTTGATTACTGCCATATCTCTTTATCTCCTTTTTATTTATTATTCAGCCAGTCTTTATACTGACGAAGAATCTCTGTATATAACTGTTCATCAGACATTTTATTCATGTCTTTTACTGCTGTAAAACCGGTGTTGTCATGTTTTCTACCTTTCATATCATCAAGAGATTTTAAATAGTCAAAATCTTCATCTCCAATTCCTATGAACTGGACAAAGATGTTGTACTCTGAAAGCTCTTTAATAACTGCATTGGTGGCAAAAGTGTCACTATTTTCACCATCTGTAATAAAGATGATAAATGCTGGAATCTCACTTGGTTCAATATCTTTATAGTATGTAACCATTTCTTTCAATACAGGAGCATAATTAGTACCACCCATATACATGTGAGCTTTTTTCATAACTTTCTTAACATAGTTGCTATAATTATCGGCATTAGCAGCTTTTAAGCGTTCTGCTCCATTTGAGAATAACCAACTCTCAAGCTCTCCATTATCGTCAAATCTTAGAGCAATAGGCAACAAACGAGAAATGGTTTCCTGTACAGACCCATTACTATATAACCAATCCATACTTCCTGAGTAATCCATTGCAAGAGCTACTCTAGCCGTATGTTTTGTCATGTCAATTTTACTTCCCTTAGACATGTCAATGAGAACTTTGCCAAGATTCTCACTGTGCTTTGACATATCAATTGTCTGTAACTTCTCTTCATGCACCGGCTGTTGAGTTACAGCAGAGGATAGTCCCACTGCTGCATTCTCATCTTTCTTCCCAAACAGTTTTTCCAAAAATCCCATTTTAGTTACTTCCTTTCTTACAAATTGCTTTTCTAATCCAATCTACAGGCACAACCATAAATGCTGTCACAAGGACTACAATCCACTGTTTAACATCCATTGGAGTTGTCTGTACTAGATTTCCTACAAAGTTACACAAAACTACAGTCATTGCAAAAATACCCAATGCGATATACACAAATAATTTGTTATTTTTAATTCCTTTAAAAAGATTCATACTATCTGTTCTAATAGTGAATCCATTAAATACTGCCATTAGACACAATAAAGCGAATCTCGCTGTCATAGCCGAAAGTTTTGTTGCAAACATATTTCCAACTAGACCAAATGTAATTACACCAAATAAAGCAATAAATACAATTGAACTTAATGCAATTCTCCCTTTCGCTCCACGGATGAATAACCCGGAACCTTTCATAATAGGTTTTTCATTCATATATTCTTCTTTTGGTGGCTCTCCGCCAAAGCTTAATGAGTTCAATGAATCCATGATGATATTTACAATAAGAATCTGAACTGCTGCTAATAGAGCAGAGCCACCAGAAATAATTGGAAATACCATACTTAAGATCAACAACGAAATATTGATAGGCAGCTGGAATTCAAGGAACATCATAATGTTATGCATAAATGTTCTACCAAGTTCCACTGCTTTTACTACACTTGCAAAATTATTATCTGTTAACACAATATCTGCTGCTTCTTTTGCTACATCAGATCCATCCTGCATTCCAAAACCTACATCTGCTTTCTTTAGTGCAGGCGCATCGTTCACACCGTCACCGGTCATTGCCACAGACATTCCAATTTCTTGTGCTAATGTTACAAGGCGAAGCTTCGTATTCGGTGAGCATCTGGATATTACTCTTAAATCCGGAATAATTTCTTTCGCTTTTTCATCTGTCATTGCTTCAAATTCATCATTTGTAATTGCAAGATCTCCAGGTTTATAAATACCTGCTTCTGCTGCAACTGCTTTTGCTGTTTCCATGCAGTCTCCGGTGATTTCAATTACTTGTATACCGGCTTTATGTGCTATACTCACAGCTTCTGGCACCTCATTTCTAACCGGATCCACAACACCAATCACACCAAGCAATCCCATATCTGGCAATTCACTATCATTTGATTCATTTGATACCGCTAAAGCAATACACCTCATTGCTTTTTCTGTCATACCTTTTATATATGATTTTAGTTCATTTTTATCTTCTTCTTTAAATTCCCTTAAATGTGCGTCTGAATCAACAATATGTGTACATTTAGCAATGATTTTCTCTGGAGCACCTTTATAAAATTTCAGAATATTATTTTCTTCATCGTTTAACGTAATAGAAGAATATTTATTTTCACTGCTAAATGGAAGTTTTTCTTTAATATTAAATCTATTGCTGATATCATTTACTTCTTCTGGAGTAATCATACCAAGAACTGCTCTGTCAATAGAGTTTCCGCCAGTAATATTTCCATTGGAATCAAATACTGCACTATTATTCATACAGATATTTACATCAATCATTTGTCTGAGCGCATTTTTCTCATTAAGAATATCATGACAATCTCCACTGATCATAGCTGCCGGAGTCATTTCACCAGTTGTAAGAGTTCCTGTTTTATCCGTGCAAATAAGATTTACATATGCCAGCTCAGGAATCTTTCCGGTATTTTTTGCCAGAATATTAAATTTTTCCATTGTACCAACATTCTGCTTAGTAACTAATTTTACGATCAAAGGAAGTCCTTCAGGTACAGCTGCTACGATAATTGTTAATGCATTTGAAATATTCTGTGCAACTTTCTGGACGTTTTCAAGAATATTTCCAGAAAAATACTGATTAAATCCGCCTGCACTTAAAATACCAGAAACAGTCATAATAACAAATGCTAATACTGCCGCAATTGTTCCCCATTTTGAAATGAAATCACATAAATGATCTAAAGCAATGTCAAGAGCCGTCTTAGGTGGCTCTAAAGTCTGCATTTTGACTAGAGTATCACCGTTAACTGTATTAACACCAACATCTGTAACAATCATTTTTCCTTCACCAGACATAATAACTGTTCCTGCAAAGAGCGAACACTGATCCGTATATGCAGCAGTAGATGTTGTTTTAACATGCTTATAATTAGTACTAGGAATTTTTCTACATTCTTTTGTCTCTCCATTGATAGCGGCATTATTAACAGAAATTTCTCCTTCAACAATAAAACCATCTGCAAAAATCTCTTGTCCAGTTCTCAATAGAACTAAATCACCTACTACCAGATCATCTTTATTAATTGTCTGTACGCTTCCATCTCGAACAACATCACAATATCTGACTGCCGTTTTTGCTCTTAACTCTGCTGCAGATTTCTGTATGCCTAGACCTGTCTTAACAGCAATTTCAGTAACAATAGCTAAAACTACTATAATCATTACAGGTTCAGAAAGAGACATTACTCCCATAGCTCCTAAAACTAACTGGAATAAAGCAATTATTATTAGAATCATAGTAATTGGTTCAGTTAATGCTTCCTTAACAAAATGATACCATTTTTTCAATTCAGGTTCCGGAAGCTTATTACTTCCATATGTAGTCCTACTAACCTCTACTTCGCTACTTTTTAATCCATTAAAATTCATTCTTAAATCTCTCCTAATACAATTCTTTCATTGACAGACATTACAAATTCTTCTATAGCTTTATAATTTGGTTTATCAGGTAATGAAGTATTCTTTGAGTCATACTCAAGTCTTTTCTCTAACTCGTTTACCATTTCAAAAAATTCTGGAATTGGCTGGCTGTTTGCGTCTAAATACTTTCCATTACGTAGATCCATAAGAAGCTCATGATCATCTTCTCTATATGTAATAATTTTGCCTTTTTCAAGAATATCAAAGCACATAAGATACAATCTCACTAAATGGCACATATGCTTTCCTAACTTATTATGTTCTATGGCATGCTTATTTCTCTTCCCAATTTTGGAATAATCCCTAACAATATTTTTCATTTCGGCCCACATCCCCTGATAATCATTTAAAGGATAGTGCTTCAACTGAATATCCATAAATACTTCTGTTTCATAATCTTTCTGAATACCTTTATCTACATAAAGCTTTATTGCATCTTCTGGAAAATTGAAATACTTTTCAGGGAAAGTATAGGAAGCATTCATAATACTATTAAGAACATGCTGCATTCTTTCTTCTTGCCCTAGCTTTCTAGCAGCTTTATTGTCAAGCCTTCTTGACTGATTTGTAGCATAGCCACCAAAAGAATAGACTGCTTTCTTAGACAAAAACATTTCAGCGTTATCAAGAAGCTCTTGACCAATTGGATGAATATAAAGATAATGTTCCGGCTTCAATCCTATCAGCTCAATTGTGTTTGGGTTGCAGTTTGACAATAGAGTTATCAATTTATTAAAAGAATAGATTGTTGTATCTGTTGTTTCTTCCGTTACCTGATCAAAATTATGTGTAGGAATCAGGATTTCTTCTCTTTTATTTAAAGCACAACCCCTAATATCCAGATCGGAGTTTTCTGTATCTGTACCATACGCATGAGACCCGCCTAATCCTAATAGAATTATGTTGTTTCCCAGGTGTTCGTTCGTTCTTAAAAAATCATAGTCCTCACTTTTCAGCAAATTCTTGATTTTCTCTATTTTCATCAATTTCTCCTGTTGAATAATAATAATTTACTATATCGTCTAAGTTCCTTATCTCTTTTTCTAACTCTGCACACTTTTTCTTGCTATCACATGCCCATAACTGTTTTCGTAGCTTCGTTGCAACCTCAGATACTTTTTCTGCTTCTTCTGTTTTATCAATGGTTTCTATGACATCAACTTCAATTGGTTCTCCGCAAAATGGACAGAATTTAAGAGGGTAATAATAGTCTTCAGGCCATGTATCTTCCCAGTCTTGAACTTCTTCGCTTACATAAAAGAAAATTCCAAAAGTTTCATCAGTTTTATAGTCACAACCATGGCATTCTATAGTTTCACAAGTTCTACATAAATAGTTATCAGGATATTCATTAGAAATAACTATCCTAGGATTCTCTTCCAATGCTTTGCAACAGAATTTAGGTTTATAATATTTATAAGATGTGCTCCTATCTACAATTATTTCCTTTGCTTTTATTTCCATGTTTACACCTCAGATAATCTGTAAGTTTTCATCACCAATAAGCCATGCAGAATCTAAAATAAAATTTTCATATGGGTTACCACTGTCGTCCCAGAATTCGTCTGAACCAACAGTCCAATCACCTAATGTTCCAGCATTAAAGTTACCGTATAAATAATCTGCCATATATTCTAAAAACGCATCCACAGCCTTATCATAATCTTCTTTTCTTATTGACTCTTCTACATTCGGCTCAAGATCAATCCATTTATGTTGCTCAATCAAAAAAGATTTAGCGCTGTCTCTTACTTCCAACAGTGAATTTTTAATGTCTATCAATGTTGCATCTTTCTTTTTTGCAATGATATAACTTGAAGACGAACTATTAGTGACAAATCCTCTTCTTATTTTCATTAACCATCTCTCCCTTCTCCTTCAGCAACTTTTATATCAGCAAATCCATTTACTTCCGTAATAGCATCTATCGCTTCACCCATAAAGTAATCATAATCATATACAGCATCACCCCATTCATCATAATAAGCATCGTTACTGTCCTTAATTACAATATATTCTCCATCAGGATGCTTTTCTAAAATGTCATCAACTCCATAAATGACCGCTCCGCACCAACTAGCACCAAGCTCACCGGACCAGTTTCTTTCATCATTTACACCAGTGACATCTAATACATCAAGATTGAACTGATCAATTATCTTTTGAGCTTTTTCTTTGTCAACAATCCTTGCAAAGCAAATAATGAAACTGCTAGAGCTTGAATTAGTAACAAATCCTTTCCGTATTTTCATGAGCCCTCCTTTCTAGTGGCTCTCGCCACTAGATTTCTTATTCCACTTAGGTTTATCAGTTTTCATTTTATTTACATGTTTAGAAAAAGCAAGTGATTTCTTAGACTGCTTCATCCCATGTTTAACCATTCTAATATGCTTCTTACCGTTTTTATCTACTTTTGTCTCATACTCTTTGTTCCAGGAATTCTTTGATCTCATATTACATGTCCTCCATTGAATAAATTACTTTTTCTAAGCTTCTTTTTGATTTGAAACACTTCTTAAGCAAACACCACATAATGGCTTTTTCAGTATCATCTTCGTCTTCCCAATCATTTAAGACTACAGAAGTCTGTGTTCCATCTTTAAATCCTACAGTAGTTCTAATTTTTCCTGTAGCAATATCTTTTGTTCTTCCTACAAATGTGATATCATCTTTTGAAAGTGTTTTACAAACCTGTTTATCAGTTTTATTTTTAGGTACAATATATACATCAATGCCTAAAGCATCTTTAATCTGGCGCTCACAGCTTCTAAGCTCTTCTCCAATAGTATGCTCTTTTTCTTTTTTCGCTACTGCTTTTTCAAGTGCTTTTAAAATCTCATCTGGTGACATATTCATATCTGTTTTCTCCTCTTTATAATTAAAATACTGCATTGGTTTCAGTTTAAACTCATTCTTCTCATGTAAACGATCAATCCGTCTTTTTACTTCTGGATCGTCACACACTCCTGTACGGATGTATTTATCTAATACTGCATAGGTGAATCCAAAGTTATCTTCGTCTGATTTACCGCATAACCCATCTGATGGTGTTTTCTCTACATATTTTTTAGGTAATCCTAAGTAATAACCGATTCTTTTTACTTCACTCTTTGTGAACTGTGCCAATGGAGCAAAGTCTCCTGCTGAGTCACCATATCTAGTGGAGTATCCGATGTAATCCTCAGAAAGATTACATGTATTAACCACTCTTCCATTGTGTGACTGTGACACCCCGTATAGAGTGGCCATTCTTAGTCTAGGAGCGAGATTAATTAATGTCTGATCTGTTACATTAAATGCAGCATCAATTTGATCAATAATATCATCATAAGCTGATCCAATATTAATAGTAAGATAATCAATGTTTAATACATGCTGGCAAATATCATAAGCCACACAAATATCATCCTGTTTATAATTTGGCATAATTACTCCAAGAACTTTGTCAGCTCCAACAGCTTCCACACATACCTTAGCAGCTACTAAAGAATCAACGCCACCGGAAATACCTACTATGAGATTACATCCAGGACCATTCTCTTCTCTCCAATCTCTAATCCACTGAATACAATCATTTGTTGCTTTTTCTACATTAAACATTCTGCTCCTCCAATTTCCACAGTTCTACTTTAAAACTACTTAATTCTTCTTCTATAATCTTATAAACCACTTCCCAGTCTGCTCCTCCTCTTCCGCAGCCTATTTTGTATGGAAGTGCAATGGTTGTCTTGTGAGGCCTGTTATCAACATCAAACCAATAAACAGGTATTTGTTGTCGAATAAAATTTAATCCTTCTCGAAAAGCTTTAACATCAGTATATTGTTTCCCATCATATCCGTATTTATCTTGTGCAAATAAGGATAATATTCCTTGATTTTTCCTTCTGATAAAGTACTCGTCATATGTTCCAAGAAGTAATTCTGGATTAAACTCACGTAATTTACAGACGTTTCTATAATGTATATAAATACCTTCGTCATAATCTCTTAATGCTTTAGCGACTCCAGTATTCATTTCTCCTTGGCAATTAACTTGATGAATTATATAATCGGTCTGTGCATCTACAATGTTACCTTCAATAATTTTAATCATAAATCTTTTCCTATAAATCCTGAAATGTAAACTTCTCGCCACAGGAGCAAATCACTTCTCCAATAGTTCCGATTGATGTTGGTGTAAAGCACCATGTAAGAGAGCCGCCTATGCAACCATGCCCCATTGCTCTCTGTTTAGAAGTTTTCAGACCATGTTTCTCAGCATCATGTTTTAATTCCCACTCTCTGATTTTCTCTTGTTCTTTTTCTGAAATTGGAAATCCTCTATATAAATCATCTTTTGCTTTTTTCAGTTCTGCTTCCATTCTCTGCATTTCTGAGTCTTTATAATGCTCATCTTTGAGCTTCTTGTTTTCTTCTCCTAAGTATTTAATTCGTTTTTCATAAGTATCTACTTTATCAATAATCCCCTGACAAAGATCTGAAACTGAATCCGTAAAATATGTTTTTCCCATTTTCGTTTCACCTATTTAACCTTTCTCTAATGTCCTCAAATGTTTCTTTATTACAAACTTTCCCATCTACAAATACAGTTCTTAATGCTCCGTCACGAAATACATCATTATATCCATCTTTACACTGTAATTCTCCATTATCATCGTAATATATACGACAACACCCCTTATGAGATTTTTTCAAATGGCTCGTATCGGTTTTTGGATCTTTATAAATCATAATTGGCTCGCCATTAACAATTCCATATGTAGCTTTCATAGCAATACCAAACATATCCCTAGTCACAACAACCATATATCCATCAGACTCTACAACTGCTGAGAAGCAAAATGCTCCGACTCCGAATACGATATTGTTTGCAGCAAATCCTTTTCCTTTAAGTTCTTCCCATACCTGTTCTACATTATTAAGAGTACATCCATCTCCATAGATAATTCCAATGTGCGGATCAAGTACCTTATATCCTTTGCTATTTACTGTTCCACCGAATGTGCTCCAAAGTTTTTCAATTGTCTTTACAGCAATTTCTACCATATCTCCAGAATCCGGACGAACCAGAAGTTTCCCATGATGCTGCATGATTTCTTCTTTACAAGCTGGAAGAATATTATCAATCATGTTCCAATAATCATAAGTATCAGATACCATACTAAATGAAGTCTCTGGATATAACTCAGTAAGAAGTCTCTTTACAAATGTAATTTCATCTCCATCTACTGCATAATTTGAAGCCATGCAGCTATGTTCTGTAGATACAGCACCAATTCCGATCCTTTCAGTCCAGCAACAAGCATCATAATATGTATCTATATAATCAATAGCAGGAATTGTGCTTGTCTTATCAAATGATAATAACCAAGCAGATGAACATCTTACGGCCTCTTCCATACAAGACATTCCTCTCATACCAAAGTCTGAGCAGGCCATTTCAGGTCTTAAAAAGTCATCACAGGTCATTTTATAGTAGTCATTTGCAAGTTCTCTATACATATGACCAATTGTTGCATGAGCACATGGTTTCCAGAGTTCAACCTGCAGGATACATTCGATCCACTGTACTACCCAAGCAAAATCTGGATGTGTGTTTGTAATTTCGATACATGGGATACCCATTGGTACTAATGTTCCCTCCGGGATAGCACGTATCTGAATTGGAAGATAACCTAATTTATGAAGTTTCATAATAGGCTCTAGGTCATAACTGTTTCCTAACTGTATATCCATACTGTATTTATATGTATGTTCAACTTCTGCTGCTGTTAATTCAAAAAAGTTTTTATTAAAATAATCAATTAGATATTCTTCAATAAATGCCTGTAGACCAAAGAATACCATTTTGTTCTGATTCTTAAGCATTGATCTTCGTGGGGTCCAGTAAGATACTAATTTCGTCAGTCCTTTCGGATAGATTTTATTATGGATCTGTTTATATGTGTCTGAGAGCAAAATTGCCATTGTATTCATTATTTTTTATTCTCCTCTTTGTCGTTTACAACTTTGTCAATCTGGTCAGTAATGTAATCCACTACATCTTTTCCAGTTTTGCCAATTGTTTGAATATTATCTGGTGTGATTTCATTTACAACTGCCATCGTATATATTGTTTCTGTATTAGGTGTCATGATTGTAATGATAGTCATTACAACACATCCGATAATTGATTTGCTAATAGTTTTTCTAAACTTAAATGGTTCGTTATATCCGACTAATCCGGCAAATAAAGCACCTATAGCAATAGATCCGCATATTCCTGCGATCACTCCAAAAAATGTCACTAGATTATCTGCTCTACTAGCGAAATAAATCAACCAAGGACTAATAATCGGTTTCATATTTTTATCTCCCTTATAACTTTCCTATCAAACAGCCCCAAGTAAAAGCAATCTGAAACATATGAGTTATCTGATCTTGAATTAAATTAATTTTCTTTTTGTTGGCTTTCATATCATCTACTAACATATGTATCAATAAATTCATAACCAATAATAAAGGATTCCATTTACCGCCAATAATCATAAGCGCAATTGTTGGTGGTAACATAATCATAAATGACCAACTAAAGCTATGCATAAACAACGCTGCTAAATAATCATATTTATATAATTTTCCTGGTGCATTCTTTTCCCACCATGATTTTTGTTTTGCAGATGCCAACCATCCTTGTAAATAATAATCATCTACAATGTGGCAGAAAATCATAGTGAATAAGATAAATATTTTATATGCAATATTCATATTTCACCTCCATGAAATCGAGAATTTATCGGATTAAACTACATCATCTACTTCCAGGTCTGTTGTTTCGATAGCAATTTTAATAGTTGGCTTGTCTATTGCTTCACTGTTTGTTATTCTACTATACGATACAGTAATAAGATCTGATTCAGTATTAAATCTTTCAGCTACAACACTTACAATATCTTTCTCATTTAATTCGTAAATTGTTTTCATTTTTTATGTTCTCCTTTTATAATCATATCTCCAAGCTACAATATCTATATCGCTGCGCCATTCGTCACATGAGTTAGGTTCTTCTATAAGTAACATAACTTTACTCATTATTATTTTCTCCTGTAATTTCTCTCAAACAATCATTCCAACCGATATCATAACTTGGTGACTTTCCATTTCTTTCAAAGTGAAAACAACCCAACTTCTCTGGCAAGGGCTTCAGCAGGCGCAGTAGGCACCATCCTGGCCTCTCTTTAAGCTCTTTGATTTCATGTCTATTCAGCCTGCAATGCGATGTGGCATACTTTTTATTTATGCCTTCACCGATGTATTCACTTTCGCAAAACTGACAGCCGGCACATATTCTTGGCTCGTTTATTAGTAATACTAATTTATTCATTTTCTCCTACTTCTTTTATCTAAACCTCTCAACAAGTTCAATCTTAGGACTTTCCAGATTTGTCAAGATCGTATCTGTCGTATAAATCTTCTCAATCAGTCCATTGTTTTTCAGAAGCTCTCCATCATAAACAGTATTCTCACAATGAGTTACATAAAGATAAATCTTACCTACACCGGCCTCTTTCAACTTCTTAGCACTATAGTAAAAAGTACCGCCTTTGCTGCAGATATCATCTACAATAAGGATATCTTTACCTGGCAGTTGATTGATTTCTCCAGATAAATCTAAACCTTTAATTTCTCCAGTCTCCCAATCTCTGTTCTTAATACCAAAAGCGTATGGAAGATGCACCGCTGAAGAATATCGCTTCATAGCTCCCGCATCTGGATAAAACATCATGAGATTATTACTAGCAATCTTCTTAACAGCAGATTCAATCATTCGATTCGGGGATCCTACATGTACTTTATTAAATAATGCGGCAGATACATCAGAGTGAGGATCTAAAACTTCTACCTGTTCAAAATTCAACAAGTTAATAATTTGAGCAAAATATTTCAGTGTAAAGATTTCTTTTCTCTTTTTTACTCTATCCATACGTGCATCAGGAATATATGGCATATCTAAATAAATTTCAGTACCCTGATCTTTACAATATTGAGTAAGATAAATAATTGCTGACATTTCTTCCATTGACTCAAAAAACCATTCAATAAGGTTTTTGGGTCCAATAGGAGGAATATCCTTAAATAAGAATGTTCCATCCGGATATTTATCAAGTTTGATTTCTACACCGTTTAATTTAATCATTCCAAATCTCCTTATAGTTTATTTCTCGCTGATCAATGATGTTATCTCTTGTAAAAACAATCTCAAAATCTGAAATCTGTTTCGTTCCAACAAACTGAAATTCATAAACTTTATATCCAAGTTTCTGAAGTTCAAGAACGTCAGTAAGGCTGAACCAGTGTTTTAATGTTTCCTTTGATGGTGCTGCTGAGAACCACTGTTTCCCACCTTCTCTGTATAATTCACTATCTTCCATTGGCAGGTTTCTACTCAATCCTTCTGAGAGCTGGTCAAATACAGGATTCCACGTTCCATCAAAGTTTCTCCACAGTCCATGTTTTTCAGCCTGATCTTCTACTCTATATCCGAAAATCATTTTATTCTCCTTCTACTACATTGATTTGGCAACTTTTCATTACTTCCAGGGCAGCTTTATGCTTTTCTGGTGTAACTCCTGCACAGCAGTTTGCGTGTACTGTAATTTCCGTATTTGGATATAACATTCGTAGAACCAGAGCATTTGACACTACACAAATATCTGTACAAACTCCCATTAACTCAATTTCTTCCACTTCGTCATTTCTAAATACCATATTGAACATTTTGTCCCACGCATTATATCCAAATGTATACTTTCTTAAATAGAAACCTGCAATATTTCTAAGTTCTGGGATAATCTGCCATCCATCTGAGTTGTCAATGCAATGTTTTACTGGAAGATATTTTCCTTCAAATGTTTCCATATAGTCTTCATCATGTGTATCTCTTGTAAAAAATGCAGTATATCCTTCCGCTATAAGTTTTTCTGCACGTTCTTTTACATTGTCCACAATAGCAACTGCTTCTTTTGAACCAAGTGCGCCACGAATGAAATCATTTTGCATATCCACAATAATCAACGCTTTTGCCATTGTATATTTCCTCCTGTTTTGATTTTTCTCTATTCATTATTTCTTTTACTTTGCTTTGTGTATCATAATTCAGCATTTTAATTGCATGTTTTACATCGTTTAAAGCCTTATGCCTAAATGTGTTTTTCTGTTGGTCGTTCATACCTTTTTCTATTCTATTACTCACAATTTCTAAAAGATCTGTATTGCTAAATATATCAATATCAATCATTCTCATATAGATTTCCCTTCATACTAATGAGTATATACTTTCCTCTCACATTCCGGACATACAGAATAAAAACGGTTTATGGAAAAGTATGGGTCAATTTCATATTCATTTGTTTTATATACACATTCGCAATAATCACAACGGAATTTTTTAGTCGGCTTATATTTCATATAACCGCTTGATAATATTTTAATCATTCGGTATACCTAGCGAACCTTTTACAAAATCATTCTGCACATCAACTACAATCAGAACTTTCTTTTTACTTCCCATAAATATCGCCTCCGATAATCATTTTCCCAAATGGGTACTCAACAATCCCATAACTACAAAGAATCTCCATTTCTTTAACAACGTCTCCTTTACACATCTCTAATAAGACACCAACTTCTTCTGCTACTTTTTTAATTTCAACTTTTTTCTCTTCCGCTGAACTTAAAGTAATAGTTCTCATTCCTCTGGTATAATCAGAAGTCATATCATAAATATTATTCGGTATTTCAACTTTAAACCCGGCATCTTTTAGATCATTCATATGTAAAATTAAATCATGGGTATATTCATCTTCTGCAAGTAATTCCATTAATTTAATTTCAGCTTCCTTATCAATCTTTTCAATACTTCTTTTCTCCCAAAGTTCTATAATTGACATATCATTTTCCTTTCTTGTAAAATTATCTAGTTCATTTTCTTTAAAATAAAAATCTCCTTCTTTTGATTCTTCATTGTAATAACTAGAGATATGTATTCTTATATTGTTAGAATAAACTGTTTTTACAATGCCTGTAGCACCTGCAATATCATGTTGTTTATATTTTTTAGGCACTGTTATTACTTGCACGATATCTCCTACTTGAAACATTTTTTACTCCTTTCTATTTATTAATCCACCCAGAGAGACTCGAACTCTCACGCTATTAAGCATTAGAACCTAAATCTAACGTGTCTGCCAATTCCACCATGAGTGGGTACAACTGGCAGTCGAACTGCCAATTGTTAATAATGAAAGCGACTATTATATTTACTTATTCACTACTTACCAGCCTTGTACAAACTAAGAGCCAAGTATAATCATGCTCAAAAACTTTTATCAAGGATTTGATAAATCTTTATTCTTTATGCTTTATTCTTTAATCTTTAAACTGGGATAAACTTTGAATTTTGAATTTTAAGATTTGAGTTTTGATCTTTGAACTTTACAGCATCATAAGCTATCTGCTTCATCCAATAATATATATTAAGCTTACAGGTCACAAACAACCAGTAATCCTAATCCATTTTCTTTTATACTATTATCTGCTATATAAGTAGTACTGCGGTTTCTTTATTGTTTTATATATGTCTAACCCAGCTAAAAAGACATATAGATTATAGTTTAAAGTTTTCGATAAGCAGTGAATATATCTTAGTATGTAATTTCGATTTCTGTCAGAGAGTTACTTACTGAAAGTGCTGCATCTACTTCAGCAGTAAACTCTGCAATTTCTGTTTCTAAATCCTCCATTTCTTTAAGAACACCAATTGGATCAACAAGTTCCATTGTCTGAGCTTCTATGTAAGCTTCTCTAGTTTTTGTGAACTCTTCAGTAGAAGTTTTTCCCTCTTTACTACCATAGAGTCCAACAACATAATTTTCAGCCTTATCTTCCAATTTGCCATTCTCAGTTATGATCTGAGCCATGGCAGCATCATACTGTTTTTTGATCTTCTGTTTTAAAAGCTTCTTGAAGTCCATTCCATGATTTTTCATTTCAATAGCTTCAGCTACTGTATACTCTTTATCAGCAACAGTGACCTTAGTTACTGCATTTGAAAGAACTACAGCTCTTTTAATAGCTTCTCTTCTCTTGATTAAGTCGGTTGCCTTATCATAAGAAGATTTCATAACCCCTGTGTAAACTTTAATGTCCACACCTTTGACCTTAGTGTTAGAATGCTTATTTGAGATACAAGCCTCCACACTATTAATTGCTTTTACAATGCGGTCATCTAAGATTTTCAATTCCGCTAATGCTTTGTGTACATTCATTTTTTCTGTTGTCATAATAAAGACCTCCTGAATTTTAAATTTTAATAGTTACTATTTTCTTTTGTTCAACAGTAAACGCTACTTTACTGTCAGTTCTCTTATGAACTTCTTATCATTCATTTCTGATAAGATCATCCCTCATAACTGATGAATCAGTTGCTTTCGCAGTACAATCGCTTTACTACTATTCACGTTTTTATATATTTTTGGGACAATTGGATTTTAAACCAATTTTGTTACCATCTCAGGATCACAAATATGATATGGTTGGACTCGAACCAACGACATTAGTTTATCAAATTATCTGCTCTCCTAACTGAGCTACATACCATACTAAATTTTCATGCATGACCTGTCGTGCTGCAGTCACAACAGGATTATGTGTTCTTTGATCAGCTCAATTCCCTACATTTTATCTAAAGCTAGTACGTTTCTACTTTGGAAACAATCTCAAAATGTCACTGTCTTTCCAGCGCCATCTGATTTTACGTCCTAATCAGCAACGGCTCTTTCATATTGAAAATGGAGCTATAAAAGTCACTCCTTTATCAGGAGAAGTGAAAACTCTGGGACTCGAACCCAGGACCGACCGGTTATGAGCCGGTTGCTCTAACCAACTGAGCTAAGATTCCATAGTGGGTGAACTTGAAAACACCCACATATAAAAACGTAACAACTATAATGATTGATTTGTAATCGTGTCAGCTACTCAAATGATCGTCATCACTCTCAAAAGCCCTCCCACATTATTTCTACCTCGCCGATTCGATTACTTTCTGTTTCATACTAACTACACGTACCATACTTGTACAATCCTCTCCGTCTCCGCTTCCTCATTAGTACAAAGCACATCTATATAAATGTTTCGTACATCCAAACCATTACTACCAATGTACTGTGTTCCCTTCTTCGAACAGGTTCCAGTTATTAAACCATCCAAATTTTCACTTAAGTTTTATCTATGTTCGCCATGAACATAAGTAGGTATACCTTAGTTCTAACGGTTATCTCTTTGGCCTTCAGAGCTAACTTAGAACTACGGGGTAGATGGGGATCGAACCCATGAATGCAGCAGTCAAAGTGCTGTGCCTTACCGCTTGGCTACTACCCTCTATAGATACCTATAAAGGTACCTATATGTAGATTATTTACACTGTATAATGCAATTCTCTACTTTTTGTTCTTACAAAAGTCATATATGCTGCTTTCATTGCTTTGACAATCTTTTTATCTTCATCATCATTGTAATAACTATCACCATCTAATTTAATATCATTCCCAGATACATAAATGATGCCTTTCTTGTGGTCAAACTCACAATCAAGAACTTTACAAGTAGCATTTACATCAATCCCTTTAAAACAGAATTCTGGTTCAATCATTGCACTCTTATCAAAGAAATCAATACTTAATTTTGTAGTTGCTTCAGCCCCATCTTCAAGATGTAAAGTGACTTCATATGTAATACTATTTAGATTAATAATATTTAAATCTTTGATTGCTGTCTCAAAAGGTTCTCCAAAATTTAACTCAAATGCAATTGCTCTCAGGCAGTCATAGTTTAAATCTACTTTGTGAGCAAAAGAAATTACTTTTTCAATTTCACTATAGTACTGTCTATCCAATTTATCTTCTAAATACTCTGTAATTTCAGCATCTGACGGATACTCAAATCTAAAGTGATAATGAAATCTTCCAGGTCTATTTACTAAATAACTATTTAGCGAATTGAGGTCATTGCAAGTGATTACAAACAGTTTCTTCCCCTGAGATAGCCCGTCAAACACTGTAAGCATTTCTGTTTGAGGATCTGCCATGCCATCAGCAGCTTTAATACTACCAAATGTTTTATCAAATTCATCAAACAGTATCATTACTTCCTGTTCAATTTCTTCTATGAAACTTGCAATTCCAGGAATATACGTGTCTACAATGATAACTGGTAAACCAACTTTTGTCGCTTCCACAGCCAATGTCTTTGCAAACAATGATTTGCCGATTCCTTTATTGCCTGACAGGATAACGCCAAGGTTCTTTTCTGCTTTTGGGAAAGCTTTAAGAACTTTTGCAACCTTACTCATATGTACTCCGTAGGTTTTTTCTTTGATTTCTATGTCTGCATATTTTTCTAAAAAGAAACCAGAATTCTTTTGAAACCTCACAACATAATTCTGAGCCGGAAGCTTGTCAAAAGTTTCTAATGAATCGTCGTAAGTTCTAAATGTGTTTCCTACCTTAATAATTCTCATTTTTTATTCTCCTGTTTTATATCATTGTTTATATCGAAAATCAATGCCCTTTAACATCTGCTTCATGTAATAGCATCACATCTGAAAACATCTGTTTTCCAATTAAATACTTATCTTTATTCTTTGCCTTGTTTGATTGCGACCATGATAAATAGGGATGCATATGATAATAAATCAAATTTGCTGTATAAAAAGCATCATATATATCTTTTCCTGTAACCACACCGGAAAAATCAAGACATGTTAAACATTCATAAGCTCCAACACAATGATGCTGATAATAGTGACAGTAATCATCCTCTTCACCTTTTCCATTAATTCTTGATTTAGTGAAAAGCTTCCCAATATCATGGAGACAGGCTGCCACCCATAAGGTTTCTTCTCTAGGTACTCCATCTGAAACCTTTTTCAGATGTTCATAAAGAGTCAAAGAGTGATGTGGATTCTCTTGATCGAAGTCACGAGCCATATCTATTAATTCTTTTATATCTTTATGATCATCTTGTACAACTCTAATTTCATTGAACCCTTCATGGTACATTGGTGGAGAAAATACTTTCCTCATTCTGGTAATCACTTCGTCTGGAACTGAATTTTCCCTTTTTGAGTTGTCCTTTAAACATTTTTCATACGTTTTCAAAAACATAACGCATGTTTTATAAACATGTTTAGGAACTGCTTTTAAAAAATGCACTCTTCTTTTCTTTACCAAATTAGTAGCATCATAAATAACCGAATGCATTTTCAAATCTTCCAGTATTCTACGATGCAGTTCTTCAAATACTTTACTGTTGTCTGCATCATCATAATTATCTCCATACATTTCTTCTCTGAGCTTATCAGAAGAGTGCACTATATAATCAGGATGAGTTTCTGAATACTCTTTAGCCCATGTACTTTTACCGGAAGCAGGTAAACCTACCAGCATAATTAATTCATTCATTATGTAATCTCCTCTATTTCTTTGCAAATCTTCTCTGCTATTTCTTTAGATATGTACTTCTGATTAAAGAATTCTTGTCCAATATCTGATCTAATTTGATATTTTTGATTATCTGGATTAGGTCTCCCTTCTCCGTTTACAATTTGAGGCAACGAAGCAGTCTGAAGATAATCTATATAGTATAAATCCTCTTTTATGCTTCTTCGTTTCTCTCTAATCACTTTCCTAATTTTATATGCCCAATATCCAGAAGTAACATTCAGTTTATTAAATTCTATATAGTGATCAAGATCCTGAGATATAAGCTCCAGTTCCTTTAGCTGTTTTTCTAAAGGTTTTCTATTACCTAATATTTCTTTAATAGGCAATATGCTGTCATCTATTTTCTTTTTATAATCACCAATCTCTACAAGAGATTTATTCTGCTGTACAAAACCAACTCTCTCATCAACTGATGTTACTTTCCAAGGGGCGTATATGCTTAAATTTTTAGGAATTGTTGATATCCTGTTTAAAGCTTTCGGTACATTGTCAAACTTCTGAGCAGATTTTAAATCCACTACATGAGGAGGATTTCCATGTTTAAATACCAAATAATTTCCAGGATATTTTTCACTTTCTAAAACATATCTCATTTTCCTCTTCCTTTTGTGATATATGTATTATAACATACTTCGTATTCTGTGTCAACAAGTTTTTTTACAAACTTGTTTATCGGTTGAAACTGTTCTCCTTTCTCTTAACTTGTTCTAAGTATACCATAGTCATTTCACCTTGTCAACACTTTTTTACAAACTTGTTTATAAATTCTTTTTCTGAAATAATCGGGATACCAAGCTGCATAGCTTTCACATTCTTGCTACTCTTTGACAATGTATCATTATTAATAAGGTAGTTAGTTTTTTTAGTTACTGATCCTGTGACTTTACCTCCAAGAGACTCTATTTTTTCTACTAGAGCTGCTCTATTGGCAAACTCGGTGAGTGTCCCAGTAATACAGAATATTGCCCCATTCAAACCATCTTTTACAGTCTCCTGAGAAATTTCTTCAAACTGGAATTCCGCAGCAAGCTCAGTTATGTATCTTTGATTTTCTTCAAAATAATTTTTCAAAGAAGAAGCTTTCGCAAAACCAAAGTCTTCCAAACATGTAAAATCATACTGAGAATCCATATCTTCAATGAAACTATCAAAAGCTGTCTTTAATCCTTTTTCTCTTGCTCTCTTCTCTTCAACAGTGTTTAGCTGCTTACTAACACTTCGACCGATTAAATGTATGGACAGCCCATAAAGGAATTTAGGCAGAGTTGTCTTGCGGCATTTTTCTATTGATTCCAGGATTTTATCAACTTTTTTTGCTCCTAGCCCTTGTAATGTCACTAACATTCCCCGGCAGTCTTTTAGATAAAATAAGTCTAAAGGCCCTTTAATAAATTCTTTCTCTATTAATAGACTCAGAGTAGATTTAGAAAGCCCTGTAATATCATGTGCTTCTTTGCTTACAAAAGTACATAATTCACCAAGAAGTTTCCCTTTACATTCAAGGTTCATGCACTGAAGCTCTTCTGTCTCATTTTCACCTGTAATTTTTACATGACCACCACAAATAGGGCACTTGTCAGGCACAGTAAACAATTTGTCACCGTTTCTGGTCAAATTCTCTGCGATCTGCGGAATGATCATGTTTGCCTTATATACCGTAATCGTATCTCCTACTGACAGTTCATAACTTTTGAAAATACTCACATTATGTAAGCTAGCTCTTTCAACAATAGTATCATCTATTTCAACCGGATCAAAAACTGCCACAGGTGTCAACTGTCCAGTCTTTCCCATGCTCCATTCCACATCTCTAATTACTGTTTCAAACTTATCATCTGCAAATTTATACGCCAATTGTGATCGAACATGATGTGATGTGTTTCCTAAGCTTTCACTATAATCAATGTCATCATATGAAAATACGATTCCATCAATAGGAACATCTTTTTCTCTTGCGATTTCTCTAAGTTTTTTAATATTCTCTTCAATATTATCAACTTTTACCCAAGGGACCACTTCAAATCCTAGCAGATCTAATATCTGTAATCTTTTCATGAAACTATTTCCATCTATTCCACGAACGGCCTTCCAAGCAACGAACTTGATTTTTCTTTCTTTTGTAACGGAGTTATCAAGCTGTCTAACAGAGCCAGCAGTTAAATTTCTGATATTCTTAATACCATTATCTTTAATATATTTTTCTAATTCTTCACCAAAAAGTCCCTTTCTTTCTCCATCTTTTTTCAGATCAATATCTTTTAGCTCTTTAAGATGAGTATAATGATGGATCTCCATGACAGCTTCCCCATCAATTACCACTTCATCTTTATAAGGAATTTTCTTTGGAACATTTACAAAACTGTTTACTGTATGTAAAACATTTTCTCCGATGATTCCATTCCCCCTAGTTTCTGCAGCAACCAATTTACCATCTATATACTTTACTGAAATAGTAAGTCCATCCATTTTTAACATAGCCAATCCTGGCAAACCATTCATAAAACTTTCAACTTCATTTATATCTTTTGTTTTGTCTAAGGACAACATTGGATGATCATGTTCGACTTTTTCTAACTCACTAACTGTTTCTGAGCCAACATTGATAGTGGGACTGTTGGCTAAAATAATACCTGTAACTTTCTCAAGTTCTTTAAGTCGATCATATTTTTTATCATATTCATAATCAGAAATTAGAGAAGTATCTTCCATATAATACGCATGAGCATATATGTTTAATTCTTCCACTAATTCACGCATTTCTTTTAAAAGCACTCTTCTTCCTCCATTTTATACAATATAATATAATCTTTACCATGAACAAATTTTTCCCCTTCTCCAACCGGAACCTCTTCATATAGCTTCGGTTCCAATCTTATGTAGGAATCTCCGGTTTCTACTCTTACAACATCTCCCTCTTCATATATATTTTCAATTACAAAGTTCATCCACCCCATTTCCATGCCATTTATGTGACAAATTAATCCAATTCTCTCCTCAGTTCCAAAACATTCATAAAGTCTCTCTAACACTGCAATCCCTCCAATGTTCGAACGTTTGTTCGTTTGTTATGTTTAAATATTACCACACACAGCAAATTAAGTCAATCTATGTGTGGTATTATCTATTATAAATAACTATAAAATTTATTTTTAAGAGTTCCTTTGCCATAAGAACTTATATTATAATTTGAACTAACCATTTCAACATACTGGCTTTCAAAGATATCTTCCTTAGAAACATTATATTTCTTCATTATTTCTCTAAACTGCTCTACAATTCCGGCTGTATAGAGTCGAGGAATAGTCAGATACGGAATATTAAGCTCTTTTCTAAGCGCAATTAACCTATTTGTCAGTCTTAGATTTAAAGCTTCTAATGAATCACTACGTGTATTATTCCTGGAGTTAACAATATTCCCCTTCATACTTAATAAAGAAGCAGTTCCAGTAAAAGATATATACTCCTCCTCTTGTGAACTAACTTTAGCCAAGTCTACCAGCGTCTCTGACAAAGTTTTTTCCTCTCCGTTTTCGAAAGTAAGGATATTACCATTCAACTTACTTATTTTAGCTCTTAAAAGCTCACCGGGGGCTTCTGTTCTTACTCCTTCAAACAAAGCCAGAATTAAAAATTTATCAGAATAGTTTCTAATTTTAGAAATATCCTTTAAAACCTGTTCTCTGCTGGGACACACCGCTCTCTCCTTATTAAGATATTTCTGTAGACTTTCAATTTCCATATTTATTTCATCATAGTGATTTATGTTGTCTATAGATATGTTGCAGGAACAACACCAGTCAGCATATTTCCGTAAAACACTTATATTTTTCCTTAAGGCATTTATTGATGAGGGTGCAAATGTAGACAACAATTTATCTATTTCAGGAAAAGTAAAATCACATAAGTCCTTGTTAAGTAAGTCCTCATAGTCTTCCGTTTTGTTAAAAAGAGCTTTCGCACTTTGTGGAGTTTGTCCAAGATCTTCTACTACATGTCGCAGATATTCTTTCTTCCGTTCTTCATTATACATAATCACACCTCCTCAAATAAAGCTTTTATTTTATTTACTTTCATGTTTGTAACACTATTAATAATCGGCACATCTTTTCCTAATGCACTTTCTATTTTTTCTGCACATTCATATACATCCTTTGAGATAGATGAACCATATAACACTACTGGCATAGTGGTGTCATCAAATACAACATCTGGATTATTCTCTTGAACTATCTTCAAAATATTTATGATAAATACCGCAGTTTTGATACACTGACTCCGGTTCATATTTTTAGTTTTAAGAATAAACTCCAATAATGAAAATAAAGTAGCTCTGTCTATTTCTCCTCTATGTGCTCTTTCAATTTTACTTCTTACTGGACTATCCAATGTGTTGTTTAGCTTGTCAATAATTATATTAGTAGGAGACGACTTATCCATAGAAGCTAAGTAACTTTTAGAAATCTTATTTCTCTTATCTTCCTGCTCAATATACTGACATGCTTTGTCTTCTGTAAAATTCATGATATTCAGGATAAAATTAAACTGAAAATCAGGATTCTTAATTTTCGTGTTTATTGCAGCTCTAAACCGGTGAAAACCATCAATGATATCAAATTTACCAGAATTAAGTATCAATTCTGATCCAACAATATCAAAATCTACCTCTGGATCATCAACATTGAGATTAAGAGTTAAAGCATTAGGTACAAATTCTCCCTTGCTCATTAAACCTTCAATAGCTTTTACTGATGAAGAAACTATATCAATTGTATATGATACATCTTGTCCTCTACGTCTCTGTTTAAGTTGACGCTGAGTCCTTGGATTGTATATTATAAGCTGGTTATCGTAAAACTCTTTTAGTAAATCAATACTTATTTTTGTCACCCATTGATCTTCAGCTATCTCTATCACTGGACTTATTCTTATTGGATAAATATCTGTTTTTAAATAATCTGCCTTTAGGCTCGAAAATCTTACTATTTCCTTATCAGAAAAATATGTTTTCATTTCCGTATTTGCCTTAAAAACATTATTAAATGCATCAATAAGCCAATACATTTCATTGTCTGAGATCTCATCTTTACTTTTCGCTCCAATGATATACTGCATATATTCAATATCTGAATATTCATATTTTTTCATAAGAAATTTTTGTACTTCTCTCTTGTAATATGAATTTTTCTGGATCTGAGAAAAATACTTATCCAGTATCTCATACAGGTTTTCACTTCTTAACATTTTGCAACCTCCTTTCTTGTATTATATCATTGTTTAGAACTTATTTCAATAAACTATTTACATATTTAGCAGCTTCAGCATTAATGGGCTTTCGAACGATGTATCTTTGTGTCGTGTCAGGTCGAGAATGATTCATTAATTGCTGTACATATGCAATGTCTCCTGTCTGATCATATAATAATGTAGCAAAAGTACTTCTAAATTTATGAGGAGTAATATGTTTTTCAAAATCTGCGGTATATGCCTTAACTAAATCTCTCACTGATTTGTCAGTGATTCTTGTTCGTCTGTTAGAAATAAAAAGAGCATTACAATCTCTTTTATTCAAAAGTTCTGCACGTTTTATTACCCAATTTCTTAAAATATCCATACTATCATCATCAAGTTCACATTCATAAGTGTTTCTGCGCTTATCAGTAACCCTAATAATCTTCTGATCCCAGAATATATCTTCCATATTAAGTTCTGTAAGCGCAGTAACACGAATACCAGTTACCATAAGAAGAGTAAATATAGCAAGGTTTCTTTCCTTCCATGCTTCTCTTCTTGCGTTGGCCCTTTTTGTACCAATAGAATTATCATTTATTCTTTCAACAACTTTTTTCAACTCTGCGGCTGTCATTGCAACTTGTTTATGCGGATCCTTTACAGAGACTCTTTTTATGCCACAGTTAAAAGGATTCTCTGAAATTATTTTTCTGCTTAACAAATAATCAGCAAATGATTTTAATGCCGTATAGGTAGTTGCTTTAGCACTATCTGAACTATATCCTCCATCTCTTCCTCTTAAGCAAGAGAGATAAGAGTTTACATTATCAATAGTCATTGCTCCATTACAATCTTCTATTGACTCTATAAACCCGTTTTCTTTCAAATAGTTCATAAACCTAACAGCCGTCATAGTATAATTTTGCGCAGTAAGATATTCGCATGAATTGAATAGACCATTATAATAACCAGTGAAATATTGTGGCTTATCCCTAAGCAATGCTCTCATCTTGCTTTCTGATTTGTATTTATGTTCTTCTCTTCCTTTCATGCTATTCACCTCACCATCTAAATTTGTGATCTAATCCATCTCCACGAATTCCATGTTTCTCTCTTTCTTCAAGAACTTCCCTTCTAATCTTATTGTGTTTTGAACGAAAATATACCATTGCAAATAACCAAATCATTATTATCATACTCCAACCAGACGGACCGGCTAATAAAAATATGAATGATATTATCCCTAATACAATTAAAGTTTTAATATCAGATTCATCCCATACACTGACATAATTATCTGATTTAGATGCAGTTTCACTTTGTGCTTTTTGCCACGTCCATGGATTAGGAAGTGGTATTGGTGCATAGTCATCCCTCACTATCGCAACTGGAAAAGGATGAGCCTCTTCCATTTCAAAATCCAATGAATCTACTTTCACCCAGATGTGATAATTCGGATGATATGACCAAATTTTATTTCCAGTTCTTACTACTTGAAAGGTTCCTTGTTGCCCAGGTCTCAATGGTTTTTCTGTTAATTCATTTGCTTCTTGTACTAAATAGAGATGAAAACCATATGTATCATCATATGTATCATGATTAATTTTTGAAGTTAAAAATAGTCCTGTATTAGGAACCATATTTTCAAGATTTGCTGGAATGTTATGCTGCTCTTTATATAACTCTTCTATAGTTTTATCAGACATAGTATATGTCCAGCCTCGTTGCATATCTCTTACTTTAACTTTCTTTCCCAAATTCACCTTACCTTTCCTTGGTACAAAAAGATGGCTATTTACAGTTTATAGCGTATCTACATGCTTTTCAATATATCATGAGATTTCTTCTGTATAGCAGCCACTATCATAACAGTTGTCTGGAGCATCTCTTTTCCCTTCAAAAATATCATTTCTTACAATTTCTTCCGCTTCTTCTTTGTTAGCTGCCTCTACTTCATATCCCTTACTATATGCTTCATAGTAAGTAACTATGTATTTTTTTAGCCCCGTCTGTTGTTCTTCTTTACATTCTTTGTACAGATCATCAACAATATTATAATTTTTATTGCTTTTCCCATTGATTTCTATTAATTTGTCATCTAACATAGGAATATGTTCGTTGCTACTTTCTATATCTAACACAAATTCTCTTTTTGAATTCCATTCATAGTTTATATATCTTCCATCACAATTAATTACAGTTATTTTTAACATAGTGATTTCCTCCAATTATACTCGCAATAGTATCTCTTATGTAACTAACCCAAATTCTTTAATTAGTCTCTGAAAGACCATCCGGTTACATTTCTTATAGGCAATAGATAATGTCTTCTTTACACCTTCTTTCTTATAAATTGAATGCCCACCAGTACAATGGTCTAATTCCCAGCCATTCTTTAGAATAATTCTCTCAACCTCTCTTCTGTTATAAGTTTTCATTTATTCACCACCTTGTTGTCTATCTCTACAATAATTTTCTCAGCGCCTTGTCTTAATGCTGCAGCAAAAGCATCTCTGAATATTTTTGTTTCATATTCTTCCAATGTACAGCTGATTGTCACTGTTTTTTCTGATGGAGTAGTTTTATATACCACTAATCAACCTCCTCTGGTATGTCCCACTCAAAATTATCTCTAACCTGTTCTAAAATATCTTTATCAGCTGCCATAGCGGAGCAGCAAAGACAAATCTGGATAGTTTTTTGAACCCGTTTTCCCTTTTTCTTTCCATAATATGTACGTTTTTCAAGAGGTACTCTATTATTAGTAGTACCACAATACCAACAACTTCCTATATAATATCACCCACCTTGAACCGAATAATATCGTGCATATGCCACTGACAACCATCATCAACACACGAATCAAATAAATTAACTTCAAATACATAATCATCAGTTATATCAATGTCATAGTCATTTGCTATTCTGGCTGTAGAGTCTAACATTTGGTTTCTACACTCTTCTAAAGTACCAATTTTTTCTACATAGAATCCGACACCATCATAAGCATGATGATAAATACAGAGATGATCTCCGTCTTCTATTTCGATTTCATGAATAGTATGGACATAGAATTCTCCGTTACTGCATGAGTAGTCAATACGCATAATCTGATCTTTAGAACCATCTACATTTCTGCAATCTTGCTTGCCATTCATCCCATAAGATAAATTATTTACAATCCATTCCTGAGCCCTATGAACAGTTTCAAAAAAGTAAAAGTATGGTTCCCTGTAATGTTCACTATCTAATGTACATAGTAAATATATCTTCATTTTTTCACCTTCGTCTTCCACTGTTTTCTTCTCTTACTCTGCATCTTCCAACCAGAGATTTTATTACATTTGTAATCCCATGAATCTATTCTTCTTTTTGGTTTTATAGGTTTGAAAGAAATACCATATTCATCTTTTATATTTCTTATTTCTTCTGGCGTAATACTTTTTCGCTGATCAGATGTTAATTTCACCCAATGTTCGTTCCAACCTCCTCCACGATGACTATAGATCCATGTTGCTGGTCTTTTCTTTTTATATTGATCTGTAAGCTCACGAAAATTCCTTACATTACCATGATCGTCTATAATTAAATACCGGTGATATTCTTTTGTCATCATAAAGTCACATCTGTCGTATATGTATTCATCTTCAAAATAATTAAACTTATTATAAAATTGTTTATAGTATTTTCTTTTGAAATATATATATACTTCTTTGGTGCCTGTCAGATATCCGAGATATTCCCATGGCAACCATTTATACCTGGCCCATTCACAATGATATTCAATTACTTTTGTACGCTGCATATAAATATAGTATTCTCTCATAATCATTCTCCCATTGGCTCCTCTCATAAAGAGAGAGGCTATTTTTTATATAACGCAAAGAAATTTATGAGTATCTTTTTCATACTTATATATTTTCTTTGTAAGAAAATTTTTTCTAGGTGTAGCTTCCTCCAATGTATCCTGCAAGATTATTGATAAATCTACTGCATCAACATCATCAGCCTTATGAATCATCACCTCATGTACACTGGTAAACACTAAATACAAATCTGAATCCAATACATTAGCAAAGCGTTCAGCCACGCCGGGATAAAATATAGCTACGGCACCGTTTATTTTCTTTGCTGTAGTTAAACAATTTCCAATAAAATCTTGGCTAATTGCTTCTTCTGTACCGGGACTCATAAACTCTTCTCCTTCATATTCCGGACTAAAGAGCATCTGATCCCATCTGTAAATTCTCGGTGGATACATACGTTCTGTATTTCTTAATGCTTCTTCCAGAATATTGCCTTCACTTAAGGTCAAACCATCTTCTTTCCATTTCTCTACTACACATTTAAAAATCTTAGTGCTCATAATGTTTCCATCATTTTCAGATACCTTCATATATAATACCTGAACAATGTCACCAATTCTTTTATAAATAGCATTACTCAATTCTTTAGAATTATCATCATAATTAAGCAGCCTTATAAAAAGAGAATCTTTAACAGTTTCGTAGTTCCAAATTTTCTTTGTTTTTTCATAAGAATTTTGTCCTTGTAACTGTCTAATGTCTCTTACAGTACTATCAAGAATGGTGTCAAACGATGTTCCATTTAAGAATTCTCTAAAAAGCTCTTTTGTATGTATTCCACAGACCTCCCAGGCATCATCATGCTCTGCAAACTTCACCAGCAGTCTGTCT
>ERZ772818.24-NODE-24-length-153844-cov-18.142338_pt1 | contig 153844 bp, 130 predicted proteins | sample MGYA00580837_ERZ772818 | MGnify/ENA primary metagenome ERZ772818 (study PRJEB29015, sample SAMEA2737671) | human gut metagenome | biome: human gut; feature: human-associated habitat; material: faeces | place: China | collected 2012 ...
GCGGCCAGGCGCTCCCGCTCACGTATGTCTGTTGCCGGGAGCAGGCAGAGGACGGCGCCTGCTGGCATCTGCTGACGTCAGAAAAAGTGGCGAGTGCCGCCGATGCGCGACGTATCGTCAGCCATTACGAGCGACGCTGGCTGATAGAGGAATACCACAAGGCGTGGAAAAGTGGTGGTACATGTGTGGAATCGCTGCGAATGCAGACCCGGGATAACCTCGAGCGCATGGTGGTTATCAAGGCGTTTATCGCGGTGCGGGTGCTGGGCCTGCGGCAGGGCGGTATCAGTGAAGAAACACAAAATGACAGCTGTGAGAAAATACTGACGCCGACAGAGTGGAAACTGCTGTGGGTTAAGCTGGAAGGAAAACCGCTTCCGTCACAGATGCCGACACTGAAATGGGCCTGTCTGAAACTGGCGAAACTGGGGCGATGGCATGACAGCAAACGCACAGGTCGCCCCGGTTGGGTAGTCATGTGGGATGGCTGGTTCAGACTTCAGGATATGGTTGAGGGTTACCTGGTGATGAAGTCTCTTGATCAGGAGATCTGATCAAGAGACAGGCATAAACAGGGGCATCAGCTCTGAACCTGGCCTGAACAATACGATCCCCATACGCGGGGCAATTTCAGGGGTCAGTAGTGCTCTCACGGTCACCTCAATGAACGGTATCGAGCAGCTTTAACAGCTCAGGGAATCGGGATTCGAAGAAATGCGGCTGCGTCTCGCGCGGATTTGCGGGACTGGTGATGTTCTTGCCGAACATGCAGCCTTTCGCTGTCAGCGACCAGAATTTTTTGATGTTGTTAATCGCGGTACGGCTGTATCGTTCGCGCTGCTCGACGATCCCCAGCTTCACCATCTGGTGATATGCCTGATTAGCCGTCAGGCGGATACCATACTGTTTCAGCAGTGCACTCAGTGACAGTGTCGGGCGACTTGAGCCATCGTGTGCATCAGCAGGAGCATCAATGGCATAGCGCGGTGCCAGATTCGGTAAGCCAACAGCCTCCTGGAGTTTCTGACAGGCCCCAAGCACTGAAGAGTTAGACAGGTTTAACTCCCTGCGCATAAAGTCCAGCAGAATCACACCAGCCTGCATCTTGTCAGCAGCCTGCCCGGATAATTTTTCCGGTGCGCTGGTTACCATATCGAAAGTACGGATCACCTTCAGATGGAATGACGGGCTGATCCACATTGCATAGGCATACACCAGTTCCTTGCAGACATACGTTCCCCGTTCATTTCCCCCATGAATCACACTCACCGGGTCAACACCCAAATTCTGGGTGTTGGTCAATTCATGAACAAGCTCAACAGTTTGTTGGCTGGAAAGAAACTTTCCTGGCTCCTTGGTTCTGGCATTTGCACCAGATGCTACTGCTGCGCGATGCAGATCGTTCAGGCTGTAACGTCCATAAGCATCACGACGAACTTCAATACCATCAATGACCATCAGATTATTCATACTTCGTTTCTCCTCTTAATCAGGCGGCTGCACCCGCCGTTTTCTCGTACTTACTGATAGTGATCTCGACCTTCCCTTTCGGGATAACCGGTCCCCACTCCACCAGCATTCTTTTCACCTGTCTGTCGTCTTCCCACACACCCGCGTGGGTCAGGGCGTCAAACAGCGCCTTGTTATAGTTGTCCAGATCACGGATCCGGTTATCCGGCGGAAACAACACGATCTCCACTGAAGCAGGTGCCGACGTTGGTTTCGGCAGACGACGTAACTGCTCAACTATTGCTGCGCACGCCGCGCTCTGAAATTTTCGCCCCGCCTCGCTTATCAGGCTCTTACCAGCAAATGCCCCTTTGTTGGGGTGTCGCCAGTACGTGTTCACACTGGGCGGGAAAGGAAGGATCAACTTCATACTTTCAAGCCCCTCTCATGTAACCAGTGGGCTGCACGCAACCTGGCGTTCTCCTCACCGGCAAGCAGTGCGCGGATGATACCGACCGCTTCGCTGTCGTCGTCCTTCACTGCGGTATGAAGCGTGATCCCCCGGGCCACGCCACGCTTTATCGTGATGACGCCTTTTTTCTCCAGTGCGCGAAGATGCTCTACCGCTGCATTCACTGAACGGTATCCCAGCATGGTTGCCACCTCCTGATTGGTTGGCGGAAAGCCACGCTCTTGCTGGTAAGAAATCAGCATATCCAGCACCTGCTGCTGGCATTGAGTTAACGTCGTCATGCCGCCATCTCCCTGACAAGTTTTTCTGCCTGCTGGCGAATCTGCGCCAGAAACGCCTCACCACATGCCTCAAGTTCATCGCGCCCGATGTAGCTGATTGCCGGTCCCTTCCAGGTCTTGTCGAAAACAGCAATAGCACCAGCGAAGAAAGCGCCTGTCGGCACCTGCTTCTCATCCTTCGGGATAAACCAGGCAGGCAGTTCAAAACCAATACGCCCGCGAATAAAAGCAATATGGTCTGCATCTTCCGGCCACCAAACTTCGCTGGTGGCAGCTTTGATCAGGAAAACATAGCGCCCGCCCTTATCACGCATGGCACTGGCATGCTTCATGATGTAACGCATGCCGGTGATGTATTGCCCCTCATGCTGACTGGCGCGGCTGTATGGGGGATTACCAAAGGCAGCACCTTTAAGCTCCGCAAGACGTTCTGACCAGTCATGCGCCAGCGCGTTGTCTTCCGCAGTGTAATAAGCGGCACATTTGGCGTTATCACCATCAGTGAACAGATCCAGAACAAACGGGCCAAACAGGGTGTTAATTCCCCAGAAAATGTTATCCGGCGTGCGCCACTGATCGCCCACTTCCTTCAGTTCATGGGCTGGTTTGTTCCGCAGTTCTACCAGCGCCTGGCAATATTTATTACTCATTAATCCCCCACGTAAAAAGCATCCGCAATGTCTCCGGAAGTACAGCCCGGATGGGCTTCAATGAATTTCTGAACTTCATTCAAAAGACTCATGATCACCCCCTGAATCCTGCCGGGATCTGGCTGTAGTCCACGTTGTCGTAACTGGCTTTGAAGTACGGGTCCTCACGTCTGGCTGCAGATACCGCAGGAACTTCCCAGGATTCTTCGAAATGACGATCCGGACCAAAGAACGTGACAGCCTGTTTCACAAATTGTGTGCCGCTGTTACCCATCGCAGATACCCAGCCCGCATAGCGTTTCACACCTTCCAGCATGGTTTCGGGGTTTACCCCCTCATTCAAACGGGCTTTCCAGGCTTTGAAGGCTGCAGATTTTGAATTGCCACCAGCACGTTTGGGATATGCCAGCCATGCCTGCTCAAACTCCGGAGAGTATTCCGGTCGGTTTGAACGAACTCGCACAGACTCATCAGCAGATGCACCAACAGCTATTGGTTCATTGACTGGTTCTTTGACTGGTTCAAAAGAGTGACTGGTTCTGGGTGAATCTCCTGCACTACCCCCTAGTGCAACTCCTGCACTACCTGGTGAATTTGCTGCACCAGATAGTGAATTATTTGCACTACCCCCTAGTGAATCTCCTGCACTACCTGGTGAATTTGCTGCACCAGATAGTGAATTATTTGCACTACCCCCTAGTGAATCTCCTGCACCATCCAGATGAAGGAGATAGATATTACTTGAGTTACCTTTTTCACCTTTCCGGGTGACTTTTTTTACCAGCCCGGACTCACAAAGGGCCGCAATATGATTCATCACAGAACGTTTGCTAATCTCGCACTGGTCAGCAATATGCTGGTAGCTGGGCCAGCACTCACCCTGATCGCTGGCATTATCAGCCAGCTTGATCAGAACCAGTTTTCGCAATGGATTACCCACTCGAATTTTCATCGCTTTAACCATCAGCTCCATACTCATGCTGCACCTCCGAGATGCTTCATGTTTTTTCCGGAGCGAAAGGCTATAAGCGGCATACTGACGCGGTAATTACGACCAAGCGGTTCACAAATCACCTTCTGACATTCACGGTCCACCAGGCTAACACGTAGAACATGCCCTGCAGGCGTGGTGTACCACTGACCGGGGCGAGGACAACGGAAAGTCTGATTGGTAAATCGTTTGAAAATATTCCGGATCATTTGCGCCCCCTTACCTCTGAAGAGTTCAGCGACGAATGAATAAGACGGGCAAGAAATGCCGCATCGTTAATTCGGTCATACAGACTTACAGCCAGCGGTGATTCAGCTTTTTCCAGCATGGGATAAAGCTGCTGCAACCAGACCTGATGAATTGATGAAATGTAGGAATAGAGAACGCTGGCGTTATGTGCAACGTCGCTCGGTACAGAGGGCTTTGAAAGCTGTTTCTCCATCTGGTTAAAGGCATTGATGTATGCCTCTTTGAACTGGGCAGCACGTTTACCCGTGAAACCCATAGCAAGAAACGCAAAGCCATCGCGGGTTATTTGATAGCAAGGTAGTTTGCGGCCTGAAGCGTCGGTATAACCACTTAACACAAAATTGTGTTCAGCAAATTCAGCGGAGCATTCAAGGTTTCGAATTCTATCTAAAACCCGCTCATGCCGTTTAGTAAAGTAGTTAGCAACTGCAAGAGATGTAGTGACAGCACGACCATTGATGATCGTGATTTCAGGGTGAACAAAGGTTGGGATCGTAGCCATAATGGCAGCCTCGGTAGCAAGCTTAAAAAACTCACCACATAAGACGCCAATCATAGAGGTGGTGAGACGTACAGAGTTGGCGTTACCGGCGGCTACCCTTACCGGCGCATCTTGCGATGCCCCTGTACGCCCCACCATAATTTGGGCGTGACAAAATAATGCGTACAAAAAAACCGCATCTACGCGGTTGTACGCGGTAGCCTTCTCCAGGACGCCAATCCCGGCACCCGCTTTATAAGGTGCCTGAACAGTGTAACGTCCCGGAATGGCAGAATCAATGTGCTGGTGGTCCTTCACACTCAACAAAATCACGCCTGAATTTCCACAAAGGACTAAAGCACTCATGCGGGTAGTCTTTGCGAAGATAGATAACGCGCTGTGTTTCTGGCTCCCAACGAATAACATGGACATAAAGCCCTCTTCCGTCACGAAACCAGCGGTTAAGTTCCTGCACAACTCGCCCCCCACAGTCAGGTAAAGTTCTCTGTGGTTACTTACAGCCAGGTGATTTGGTAATCTGCATTCATGCCGTAACAACAAGTGTTCAGCGACGCTGACCACCAGCTGTTGCGACAAACGGTTATTTGCCGTTAAACTGTTCATGCGTTAGTTTCTCCACAGACACAAAACGCCACGACGCCCGGAGCTGCACACTCGCGGGCGTCACTCTTTTCTGGAGCGCAAAAGATTTTGTAGACCAGTGCTGCATGCTCCTGGAGCTTCGAAATTGACAGATACAACTCATCATTAATTGCTGTCTGCTCGTGTGGCTCCACTACCCCATCTTCGATTGCCGAACGAATCTGCTTTGAGTAACTCCCGATCTGTTCGATGACTTCCAGCAGGCGCTGGTTTATATCGGCGTTCTCTACTTCCTCAATTTCAGGAAGCGATACAAACACCCCACCAGCAGACTGTGCGACAGCATCCGCAATGTAGTGAGTGCCAGCCGCGCGCTGTAAAATCATTGCCCATCCCAGCGGGAAAATCTGATCGCCATCTGCACGAAGGCGGTTGAATAAAGCGTTCTCTGTTACATCCAGCCACTCAGCAGCTTCAGCGTAACCCCCCGGCAGCGCCGCGATAGTTTTTCTGACAGCTTTCACGTACCACTCAGGCTGTTTTTCTACTTTCCAGTGATGCTTACCCACGGTTAGCCTCATCGTTCTGTGGTTAAAAATTGAAGGTGTTCTGTTAATCTTTCGGATAGATATCCGGTCTTAAGTCAGATTTCGTAATTGCACCTGACGTGCATTGCTCAAGTTTTTTAGCCAGCACAAAACTGGCTTTTTTATAACCATTGAAAACCAGCCGTAAGTAGCCTGGTGTTGAGCCAACTTTTCCGGCCAACTCGCCCTGCTGTTCTTTGGTTAAAGAGTCCCAATACGCTTTCATACAATATGTACCTCCGATATACATATTACATGATTGAGATGAACCTTCAAGATACTTGTACCCTATCGGTACAAAGGTTTTAATTTCGTTATGAAAACAGTCCATGACATCCGGCGGTCTAACGCCAGAAAACTGAGAGATGGTGTTGGCGGGAATTCTTCCTTTGCCACCATGATTGATCGCGAGCCAACCCAGACCAGCAGGTTTATGGGAGATGGTGCTACTAAAAATATCGGTGACAGCATGGCACGGCACATCGAAAAATGTTTCGACCTGCCTGTCGGATGGCTTGATCAAGAACACCAGACAACAAACATCACAAAAAAACCTGATGTTTCAATTACTAACAAACAAATAACGTTAGTCCCTGTCATATCATGGGTACAGGCCGGAGCATGGAAAGAAGTTGGCTATTCTGAGGTTGATTTGAGCACAGCAGAAACTTATCCCTGCCCTGTACCCTGTGGCGAAATGACTTATATCTTGCGGGTGATTGGTGATTCAATGATTGATGAGTACCGCCCGGGAGACATGATTTTTGTTGATCCCGAAGTCCCTGCCTGCCACGGTGACGACGTTATTGCATTGATGCACGATACAGGCGAAACCACCTTCAAGCGATTGATAGAAGATGGAACACAGCGTTATCTCAAAGCATTAAACCCAAACTGGCCTGAGCCTTACATTAAGATTAACGGTAATTGCTCTATAATTGGTACAGTAATTTTCTCAGGAAAACCAAGAAGATACCAAATAAAGGCCTAATCAATATTTATAACCTGCTTCGGCAGGTTTTTTTATACTTGACAATGTACCCTTGAGATACATAATGTATCTAAAAGAAACATGCCACAGGCAAGATTAAACAAAATTTGGTTGTAACACGGCGTATGGCACATGCGTCGTTAGCGGTCTGGGGACGTTAAAGGGGACAATCCACTCCTTGCTCGGGCAAACAAACCAGGTAGCCGGAATGTGCAAGTCAATGATGATGCTGATAAGACGCCTAACCAGCGTGGCGATTCGGTTTGACGCCTGGGAAGAGACCAGGGTGCAACGATGAGGGCATTTATGGAGCCGCGACAAAGTGTGGTGCCGTAACTGGCTAAGTGCTCTCAGCGTTGTGGTAATCCGCGAAATGGCGCGGCGGTAAGTATGGCGGGGTTACTCTTTCCCCGTTGAGGACACCGGATTGTCAGGTTGACCATACGCCTGAGTGACAACCCCACCACAACAGCCACTGCTTTGGCGGTACCAGTTTGTACACTTGCTTCCGGCTGGTACCGCTCTTTTTACAAAACAGAGAAGAGCATCGCCGGACGACGGGCTCATAACCCAATCCATCCGGGCGGCTGCCACCGCAGGTGTTCTTCTCTGTTTTGTGGAGAAACCAACCGACCTTGCAGGGTCGATATGATGAGGAGCAGCAAAATGGCTAGCGAACGCAGTACTGATGTGCAGGCATTTATCGGGGAGCTGGACGGCGGCGTATTTGAAACCAAAATCGGCGCTGTTCTCAGTGAAGTCGCTTCCGGTGTGATGAACACGAAAACCAAAGGTAAGGTCTCGCTCAACCTGGAAATCGAACCGTTTGATGAGAACCGAGTGAAAATCAAACACAAACTCTCATATGTTCGCCCGACTAACCGCGGGAAAATTTCCGAAGAAGACACCACCGAAACGCCGATGTATGTCAATCGCGGTGGTCGCCTGACTATTCTGCAGGAAGACCAGGGACAATTACTGACTCTTGCCGGTGAACCTGACGGAAAACTCCGCGCAGCAGGTCGTTAATATCGTTGTTAATAAACTAATTATTCATCTTATCACTGAATATCTTTAATATAGTGAGGACTTATTATGTCTCAAAACTTAGACGCAACCGCAATTAATCAAATCCATGCCCTTATTTCTGCTCAGGGTGTTAATGAAATTATCAGTAAGATTGGTGCCGATGCTGTGGCATTGCCTGAGAATTTCCGCATTCATGATCTGGAAAAATTTAATTTAAATCGTTTCCGTTTCCGTGGTGCGCTTTCCACTGCCAGCATCGATGACTTTACCCGTTATTCTAAAGATCTTGCAGATGAAGGCACCCGCTGCTTTATCGATGCTGATAATATGCGTGCCGTCAGTGTGCTTAACCTGGGTACTATTGATGAACCAGGTCACGCAGATAACACCGCCACTCTCAAACTGAAAAAGACAGCACCGTTCTCTGCTCTGTTGTCTGTTAATGGCGAGCGTAACTCCCAGAAATCACTGGCAGAATGGATTGAAGACTGGGCCGACTACCTTGTGGGCTTTGATACTAATGGTGACACCATTCAGGCAACAAAAGCGGCTGCGGCGGTCCGTAAAATCACGATTGAAGCGAACCAGACCGCTGATTTTGAAGATAATGACTTCAGCGGCAAACGCTCTCTGATGGAGTCTGTCGAAGCGAAAACCAAAGACATTATGCCAGTGGCATTTGAATTTAAATGCGTTCCGTTTGAAGGCCTGAAAGAACGTCCGTTTAAATTACGCCTCAGCATTATCACTGGCGATCGTCCTGTACTGGTTCTGCGCATTATTCAGCTGGAAGCGGTGCAGGAAGAAATGGCTAACGAATTTCGTGATCTGCTTGTTGAGAAATTCAAAGACAGCAAAGTAGAAACCTTCATTGGTACTTTCAGCGCCTGATTTCATTACTGCAAATGCCCCTGCGGGGGCATTTATGGAAACATAATCGACTCAATAATCGCCGGATGGTGAGGGCTTCCTTTTACCAGAATTCAGCGTGGTGCAGCACATATACGTGGAGAACAAAATGTCATTTATTAAAACTTTTTCTGGGAAGCATTTTTATTATGACAAGATAAATAAAGACGACATCGTGATTAACGATATCGCGGTTTCCCTTTCAAATATCTGTCGCTTTGCAGGACATCTTTCACACTTCTACAGCGTCGCCCAACATGCGGTGCTTTGCAGCCAGCTGGTACCGCAGGAATTTGCTTTTGAAGCGTTAATGCATGATGCAACAGAAGCGTATTGTCAGGACATCCCCGCTCCACTGAAACGCCTTCTTCCTGACTATAAACGGATGGAAGAAAAAATAGACGCCGTAATCCGTGAGAAATACGGGTTACCCCCGGTTATGAGCACGCCTGTGAAATATGCCGATCTCATCATGCTGGCAACTGAACGCCGCGATCTCGGGCTTGATGATGGCTCTTTCTGGCCAGTACTGGAAGGTATCCCGACAACAGAGATGTTCAAAGTTATTCCACTGGCTCCGGGCCATGCCTACGGGATGTTTATGGAACGTTTTAACGAGTTATCGGAGTTACGCAAATGCGCATGAATGTTTTCGAAATGGAAGGGTTTCTTCACGGGAGATGTGTACCACGAGACCTGAAAGTGAATGAAACGGATGCTGAATACCTGGTGCGTAAATTCGATGCGCTTGAAGCTAAATGTGCAGCACAGGAAAACAAAGTAATACCAGTATCAGTTGAACTGCCACCAGCAAATGAAAGTGTTCTGTTATTTGATGCTAACGGAGAAGGCTGGCTGATTGGCTGGCGTTCTCTCTGGTACACCTGGGGACAAAAAGAAACCGGAGAATGGCAGTGGACATTTCAGATCGGGGACCTTGAAAATATTAATATCACTCACTGGGCAGTAATGCCAAAAGCACCGGAGGCTGGAGCATAATGACCACTTACACCGATAAGGAACAGATTAAAGAAATCAAAGAACGAATCGGCAGCCTAGACGTGCGAGACAATGTTGAGCGCCTTGCTTATGAAATTGCTCTGGCATCACTGGAAGCAGAGCCGGTGGCGTGGCTTCATTCAGACAATGGCTTAGGTATTCCGGCAATAACCAGGAGCAAAAACATTGCTGACAGTTGGTTATCAAAGGGCTGGTATGTTCAGCCGCTATATATGGCTCAGCCAGTGTCGGTGGTGCCGGATGCTCTTCCGTCTTTAAATAATGGCATAGTCGGCTTTGATGAAGGCTGGAACGCCTGCCGCGCCGCCATGCTTCATGGTGCCAAACCTGTAAGCCAGACTTACAAGTTGAACGAGCTGTCGGGCAACTCTCCGGTAACTCCGGATGGTTGGATAAGCTGTAGTGAGCGAATGCCGAACGATAAACAGTATGTTTGGTGTTGGGGGAAGTCTTACGGCTGGACTGAGTGCGATACCTTCGAAGGGTATTACGATTGGTCGAGAAACAAATGGTGGGCAGTTACTGACGATGTGGAAGAACCGGCATCGAAAGTAACCCACTGGATGCCGCTACCGGAGCCGCCGCAGGAGGTAAAGTAATGAACAACTTAATGACAACTAAACAAGTCGCCAACTTCTGTGGAGTTTCAGTATCGACAGTTCTTCGCTGGAACAGCGTAAACAGGAGAACTGGCCAGAAATACAGGCCAGACTTTCCAGATCCTGATATTAAATCATGCCCAAATAAATGGGCATCACGCAAGATTTACAAATTTGCGGGAGTTATTGAGTAACGAGCATTAGCTCAGATGAGAGTTGGTACACCTATGGCACAGAGCTAAACCTGATCTGTTATATTCGCTCTGTGCCGGAAGTATGCCATATTTATTACATACAGTTGTCAATCTTTAAGACTAATTGTGATTGCATCTGGAAATCCAATTTGGCTATAGCACATAGTTTCGGTTATGAATAATTTTCTATCGATAAAATCAAGTACATCTTTTTTCGTGAGCCCCGTTAACATCGTCAATTTGTTAATTACATAATCATACCAATCATGGTGAAGCATGTTTATATACATGTTAATGTCAACTGCATCTTTCTTCCATGAATTATTCGGTATCAAATCTTCAGATAAAAATCCTCTTATTAAATCGCTTGCATAGGACATCCTAAGAAAAACAGAAAGAAAAAGCCTTACATTAACATGTGTAAAATTTGTAGATAGCGTCGAAGGAAACTCGTAAAACCGGTAGATCAACCGACTTACAAAAATAGCAGAGTCTATCGCATTTACAGGCAGTAATGTTCCGATGACACTTAATGCACCACTTATAACGAAGCCATTAGCAACAGAGGCATGAGAACCACTTAGGGCAGATGTTAAACATGCACTCAGAATTACGATAGGAGGAATTCTTGCTATTTTTCTCAAACTCCAAGTGTCCACTTTATCCTCACCTATTATTAACCATCCATGACTCCCATTGCCATCATGGTTTCCATGACAATCCATAACAAGAATATGACCTTGATATTGATTTAGAGCATCAATAAACTCAGCTTTCGATCTAACATCAATAATCTCGCAATCAAGATCTGGCATCTGTTTTTTAAATATCTCAATTGCGTTCTCTAATATGAACTTTAAGTGATCATCAGGCTCAAAAGAACGTATAACTAAAACCTTTCTCAACTCAGATGCTTTTACTAAAACGCGCGGAAAAGCAGAGGTGCTCTGTAGAAGAACGTTACCAGGCGTAGCATTTATTCTTGATATCTCATGACTGAACATTATAGGTATGTTATTAAACCTAATCCAATCCAATGGTACATCACAAACAAAGGACAAATCGCTATAGTTTTTACTTATATATGTTCTCAACTTGCAACCAAGGGCTCTTCGAATAACAGTATTGAATGCTTTAGATTTAGTGATGAATGCTTCACTATTTATCCCAGAAGAAGTTGCAAGATCTTCAAGATTTTTCAAATAATTGGAGTAATGATTTATTGCATTTGGCAATCTTATTGCTGGGATTTTTTTATTTATGCTAAATAAAGTAATCGCAGCTGTTGTTAATCGCATTTCAGCGCGTCTTAGTGAGGTGAGGTAACGGAAAGCAGGACTTTTAAAAAGTTCTTTTCTATCTGAATTTATATCAAGTCTAATTCCAGAATAGCCTGGATTCCTCAACACTCCATCAATAAGGAATTTTTTCTCAATTGTGGATAAATTTTCCGTTATTAACTCATAAAAGTCATTATTTTTATCATATAAAAAAGAGTGCATACCCGGAGCAAAAAGTAAGACTTCCGTTGGAAGTGGTATATCTAATTCCTTTAAACATTCGGTGTATGCATCAACGCTATGAAGTATTATTTCTATAAACTCTCTTTTGCTACTACCATCTTTAATTCTTTTTGGTGGAGATAGCATATAGCCAAGTGATTCAATTAACAACTCATTGGGTAGTGTTGAATTGTTAAGCGTCGATCTCCAAGGTGATTTATTAAATAAAGCCCCTCTTCGCTTCAACTTCGTTGATATTTTCTTTTCACTGTGATTTTTTCTTATTTTATCCTCAATGAATTTCAACCGAGAGAAGAGCACCTTATCAAATGAGTATATACTATTAATCTTATTAAGTGGTAGATCAGCGCGTTTAGAATTGCAACAAATTATAGGTGGTATAGCAAAATGTTTTTTTAAAGCACAAACATACGAAAAATCTTCTTTAGCACAAAAAATTAAGCAAAATGGCGTTTGATAAATATTTGGTATTTTTTCAAGATTTTCTTTAGATATTAAAAAAATAGGATTTAGCCCGCTTAGAGTAGGCTGAAAGTTATCATTTTCATTGACAAAAATCTCACTAATTTCTTTTGGTGTTTTGGCCAATAAAAAAAGAATGTTGGATATCTCTGGGTTGAGGAGGCCAGTATCGAAACCTTGGATTATGGTTTGTTCCCCAGTAGTAGGCATGATTACAACTTTAAGTATCGCCCCGTGTTCCTGTAACAGTTCCATCAAAAATCCTAATAAACAAATAAAAATGTTATAATCAAAAACTGCAAGGATTAGCAAGCAATTCTTACAGTTTTAAGAAGGGGATTATACCGCAATATGCATAATTGCGTTCTGCCTATGCAAAATGTCAGTTCTAGTCTGAACAAGTACAAGTAACTATCGATTCAACTCTCTCCCACCATGCCTGGTAAGCTTTACGCTGTTCATCTAAATAATCGCTCTTGTCATAAACCTGCCATACCCCTGGCAGTTTATGACCGAGCATTATTTCTGCAATATGAGGTGCAGTAAGATCAGAAAAGTTTGTTCGTGCTGTTCGTCTCAAATCATGAAGAGACCAATGAGGGAATTGATACCCCAAACGCCGCCATGCGTACTGCATTAAATTGTAAGGCAGCGACTGCAATGATGTCCGGCCAACGGGTTCCCTGCTTCCTTCCTTAGTAAAAAGCATATCGGAACCATTGTTCATAGAGATAACGTACTTTATAAGCTCTTCAACCGGTTCAATAATGGGGCGCTTTAGCGGTTCGCCTGTTATATCCCCTGTCTTATGTCGTTCTGGCGGTACAGTCCATACCTTATTAATGAAATCAAAATCATCCACCCTAGCGGTAATTAGCTCTGAACTACGGCAGCCAAAATGCAGCAATAGTTTAATGAAGGCCCGGTATTTAGGAACCATTCGAGAACCATCGATCGCAGCATAAAGGATTTTAATTTCATCATGTGCCAGAAACCGTTTCTTCTGACCTTTACGGATATCCATATCTTTACCCGTGATATCCGACAGCGGGCGAGTTTCAATGAGCTTTCTCTTATACGCCCAGACATGGGCCTGCTTTGCGTTAATTAGCAATCGGTCTGCTATTGCTGGAGTCTTAGTGCTAAGAGGCTCCAGGACTTCTAACCAATCATGCAATGTAGCTGCATCGTGAGGGATATTCCCGATTTTAGAGAACAGGTGCAGCTCAAACGAGCGGAGTATCTGTTCAGAACCTTTTTTATTTTTTACACAATATGCTTCATACCAGGCACGGATCACAGACTCTACCGTCATGGCTTCAGTAGCTTTTCGTTTTTCAGCCTGCTTGACTAATCGTGGATTGCGGTTTGACTCGAGTTCACCACGGAGACGGATAACTTCTTCTCTGGCCTCTTTTAATCCAGTTGCCGGGTAAGTTCCGATATCAAGGCGCTCACCTTTCCCTGCCCATTGATAACGATATTGGAACACTACGCGACCTTTCGGTGATACTCTGACAGACAGACCATCACGATCGGATTTAACCAAAACCTTATCACGTTCCTTTCCAACGACTGAACGCAACCACGCATCAGACAGCGCCATTACTCACCTTGTACAAATAAAAAAACACCTCTGCTGTTTTGTACATTATGTACAAGCACATGTACAGATTTTTGATGAAAGCAACCTGATCGATTTAAAGTTACATGAAAGAATTTTCAATTAAAGAAACCACATAACATCATGTTATTAAATGAGTTATATGATTAGCACTCAATTAACTGAAAGGACTTTGAAAGAGTAAAAGAGCTTTAATTTGGGCTTAATTATTGGGGTGAGAAATAATGGCAAAAGTGCGGCGCTTCGCCACCTCTTGCAAATAAGGAGACAACGTCATAATTCTTTCTTCTTGAGTAAGCGGCATCGCGCCGCGCTTGTTGAAAACGAAAAATTGCGGCTATTTTACCCATCAACGGGGGGGAGGCAATCAGTGTTTACACAGGAGCTGCTCCAGTTCGTGCAACGAAGAAACGGTCCAGGTGGGCGCGATGCCTTCTGGTTGCTCGCGATTGTGCGCATTCAGCCAGCAGGTCGCAAGCCCGGCGTTGATGCCACCGAGAATATCGGACTCAGCTGTGTCGCCAACCATCAGCACACGTGAACGGTCAGGATTGCCTGCCTGTTCCAGCGCATAATCGAAAATTTTCTTATTCGGTTTGGCAACGCCAACTTCTTCGGAAATCACCAGCAAATCGAAATAATCACGCAGGCCCGTGCGTTCCAGACGCACTTGCTGCAAGGCGCTAAAGCCGTTGGTGATGATGCCAATTTTAGCGTTGCCACGAATGGCGTTAAGCAGAGAAACCGCGCCCGGCAGTGGCGTACAGATTTCCGCCATCGCATTAATAAAGGCTTCGTTGAGTTTACCCGGCTCGACGTTCAGCCGTTCGGCCCAGCTCTCAAACCGCCCGTGCTGAAGCTGTAATGAAGTGATCGCGCCGTTTTGATAATCCACCCACAGTGGCTTGTTAACGGCCTGATAGTCCTGAAAATCTTCAGCGGTAAAGGTGACGCTGTAATCAAGAAACATCCGCTGCAAGCCGGTGAATGAGTCAAAGGTAAACAGCGTTTCATCGGCATCAAAGAAAATCCAGTCCCACTTCATTATTCCACCTTGTCTTACATACTGATTGGCAACGCCATGATGATGGCGTCTTCGCGACCGTCCTTGGTGGGGTAGTAATTGCGGCGAATCGTCGCCTCGTTAAAGCCTAAACTTTCGTACAGGGCAATGGCGGCAGCGTTTGAGGCACGGACTTCCAGCCATAGTGTCGCCACGCCGCGTTTTTCCAGTTCGTCGATCAGATGTTCCAGCAGCGCCCTTCCCAGCCCCTGACGCTGATAGTCGGGATCGACCGCAATATTGAACAATGTAGCTTCATCCAGCACCACTTGCGTAATCGCAAACGCCGCCATTTTGCCGTTTTGCGTTAACTGAAAGTTGAGATAACGCTCGCCCTGATTACTGGCAAAGGTTTTTTCACTCCACGGAAAGGCGTGGGCGCGTTGTTCAATGTGGTAAGCCGCTGGTAAATCAGTCGTTTCGAGGGAAGAAATCGTGTTCATATGTGCAAATTTGTTGCCATAACGCGGCGCGTGCCGTTGGGTTTGCCCGTAATTCGGTGAGCGCCGGTGATGCCACCTGAGCGCCTTCCAGTGATAGCGGTTCGTCAGTACCCAACCGCCAGCTGTTGCAGCGACTGCCTTGCGGCAGCATCGCGATTTTTTCTGGCGTCAGTTGCAGCACTTGATCGGGGCTGACGGTTAATGCGCGCAGAACATCGCTCACTAAAGGATCGGTCAGGGCGGGAAGATCATTTGCCACCATCACCAGACGGACGTGTGCCGGGATCGCAATGGCAATCTCCCCCTGCAACGCGCCAGGGCGACGCAGCGACCACTGGGTAATGCCCAGTTGCTGTAACTGCCAGTCTCGTCGGGATGTCATAGCGAATCGCTCCTGTTGTCAGGGGCGCAAATATAGCAAATTCGTCGATACCGCGCCAACATATGGCTATAATCGCCGCCAGTATCAATTGAGGAGCATTCCATGTCTGCATTTACCCCGGCAAGTGAAGTCTTGCTGCGTCACAGTGATGATTTCGAACAAAGCCGTATTCTGTTTGCCGGAGACTTACAGGATGACCTGCCCGCGCGTTTAGATACCGCGGTCAGCCGTGCTCATACCCAGCAATTCCACCACTGGCAGGTGTTAAGCCGCCAGATGGGGGATAACGCCCGTTTTAGTCTGGTCGCCACGGCGGATGATGTCGCAGATTGCGATACGCTGATTTACTACTGGCCGAAGAACAAACCGGAAGCCCAGTTCCAGTTGATGAATTTACTTTCTCTGCTGCCGGTGGGCACGGATATTTTTGTCGTTGGCGAGAACCGCAGCGGCGTGCGCAGCGCCGAGCAGATGCTGGCCGATTATGCGCCGTTGAATAAGGTAGACAGCGCCCGTCGCTGCGGCCTCTATTTTGGTCGTCTGGAAAAGCAGCCGGTATTTGATGCCAATAAATTCTGGGGCGAATACAGCGTCGATGGCTTGACGGTCAAAACGCTGCCGGGCGTGTTTAGCCGCGACGGTCTGGATGTCGGCAGTCAGTTGCTGCTCTCGACGCTAACTCCACACACGAAAGGTAAAGTGCTGGATGTCGGCTGCGGCGCAGGCGTTCTTTCCGTTGCCTTTGCGCGCCATTCACCGAAGATCCGCCTCACTCTGTGTGATGTTTCTGCACCAGCGGTAGAAGCCAGCCGCGCAACACTTGCGACCAACGGTGTTGAAGGTGAAGTCTTTGCCAGTAACGTCTTTTCCGAGGTGAAAGGTCGCTTTGATATGATAATCTCCAACCCGCCGTTCCACGATGGGATGCAAACCAGCCTGGATGCGGCGCAAACGCTGATTCGCGGCGCGGTGCGTCATCTTAACAGCGGCGGCGAGTTGCGAATTGTAGCGAACGCCTTCCTGCCTTACCCGGACGTGCTGGATGAGACATTTGGTTTCCACGAAGTGATTGCGCAAACCGGGCGCTTCAAGGTGTATCGCGCCATTATGACCCGCCAGGCGAAGAAAGGTTAAGTATCTCGCCGCATGCCTTGTCGGATGCGGCGTACACGCCTTATCTGACCGACAAACGAATTATCCACAATCCGCTGATGGACATTTTTCCAGCAATTACACCTCCGTCGATAATTAACTATTGACGAAAAGCTGAAAACCACTAGAATGCGCCTCCGTGGTAGCAATTCTTTTTAAGAATTGATGGTATGCGAAGGTGGCGGAATTGGTAGACGCGCTAGCTTCAGGTGTTAGTGTCCTTACGGACGTGGGGGTTCAAGTCCCCCCCCTCGCACCAAACGAGGCGATATCAAAAAAAGTAAGATGACTGTGCGAAGGTGGCGGAATTGGTAGACGCGCTAGCTTCAGGTGTTAGTGTCCTTACGGACGTGGGGGTTCAAGTCCCCCCCCTCGCACCAAACGAGGCGATATCAAAAAAAGTAAGATGACTGTGCGAAGGTGGCGGAATTGGTAGACGCGCTAGCTTCAGGTGTTAGTGTCCTTACGGACGTGGGGGTTCAAGTCCCCCCCCTCGCACCAATTATCTTTACTTCTTTTCTTGTCTCTTCACTGTTTTATCACCCCTGATTCAAATTCATTATCATCAGCATGATGCCAGCAATAAGCGCCAGGCACGATGGTAGCAAAACGTAATGCCGTAACTGTTTGTGATACAGCATCACCGGCGTCAATACCAATCCCATCAGAATGACAATCCGCCATTGATCCGGCGATAAATCCGCATACATCAGCCCTGCAATCAGCAATCCCGGCAGCAACACTCCCCAGCCACTGCCCAGCGTACGTTGCAACATGGTTTCATCTCTTTCATTGATAATGATAACTAATATCATATGATAATTCTTATCATTTGCAAGCCAGAGAAATCCCTTGCTATCGGGTAAACCTATCGCTAGGATTAGAAATCATTATCATTTAGATTACTATCCCGATTATGGCCTATCGTTCCGCACCGCTCTATGAAGATGTTATCTGGCGAACGCATCTCCAGCCGCAGGATGCTGGGCTTGCACAAGCCGTGCGGGCGACGATCGCCGAGCATCGTGAACATTTGCTGGAGTTTATCCGCCTGGATGAACCCGCCCCACTTAACGCCATGACGCTGGCGCAATGGTCATCACCTAATGCGCTAAGTTCTCTACTCGCGGTCTATTCCGATCATATCTACCGCAACCAACCTTTGATGATCCGCGAAAACAAACCGCTGATCTCACTGTGGGCGCAATGGTATATTGGCCTGATGGTACCACCATTAATGCTGGCGCTGCTGACTCAGGAAAAAGCATTAGATGTGTCGCCGGAACATGTCCACGTTGAGTTTCACGAAACCGGACGCGCCGCCTGTTTCTGGGTCGATGTGTGTGAAGATAAAAACGCAACACTACATTCGCCGCAGCAGCGAATGGAAACGTTAATCAGCCAGGCGCTGGTTCCGGTTGTGCAGGCACTAGAAGCAACGGGAGAGATCAACGGCAAACTTATCTGGAGTAATACCGGTTATTTAATCAACTGGTATCTCACTGAGATGAAGCAGCTGCTTGGCGAGGCGACGGTTGAATCGCTGCGCCATGCCCTCTTTTTTGAGAAAATGCTCACGAACGGTGAAGATAATCCACTCTGGCGTACCGTGGTACTGCGCGACGGCCTGCTGGTGCGCCGCACTTGCTGCCAGCGTTATCGCTTACCGGATGTGCAGCAATGTGGCGATTGTACGCTGAAATGAAAACACTGCCGGGGAAGTAAACCCGGCATCATGTGGATTAATAGGGATGCAACACATTACTTGCTTCGCAATGCCGCATACATAACAGAATATCTGCGGCCTCCAACAACCCTGCATCAGAACTGACGCCCAGTTTCGACATCACATTAAATTTATGTGCACGGATCGTTTTGATATTGCGTTTAAGCTGCTCGGCAATTTGTATCATTGAGTAGCCACGCGACATAAAGCGCAATATTTCTCTCTCCGTCGGGCTTAGCGTTCGGCTTTGATTAATGTACCACTGATTGTTCAGTCGGTCGGTCGCCTGACGTACACCATTTAATGACAAAAAGAGTTCCTGATGAAAAATCTCCAGCGTTGACGCTTTACTTAATACACCGTCCAGCGGTGATGGCGACAATGAACCAATCAGCCGAGCTTCAATATCATCATCCGCAATAACTAAACGCCGGGTACGCGGGAACTTAATCGCCAGTTCAGTCAGGCATGATAATCCCTCTCTGCGCTCACTTCTCATGGCAGAAAAAGAAAAAATGACCGCCGCAAACGAGATCCGCGACATGGCATCCTGAAATGACTCCTGACTGGTATAGGTATGGAGCTTATAAGGGTTACCCGCAAACTTTCTGAATAAACTCTCAATACCGATACTACTCATGACGCATTTTTCTATGAGTGCGACATTTCTCTTCTTAATTCGGCTGTGTTCCATTCTGCGGCATCTCCATAAACAGAAGGCAAGTTAAGTTCTCTTGCACCCTGCGCGCTATTTATCCATGCATACATTTCAGCGTTACTGTGAATTGCCAGTCGACGCATCGCACTGTTTTTTTGGGCGCTGATAGTTTTATTACTTTTCTTAAGCAATGAAGCTATCTGGTTGATGCCCCATCCTTTACCTAATAGCCGCAGTACCTTGCGCTCTGAAAGAGTGAGAATGACTGAGCGATAGCTAAAATCATGAGTTTCAGTCATTGCCGGAGAGGTCAGCATGGCGCTGATACGCTCTGCGTGCGTATTGCCGGAACGTACGGTCTTGACCAGATTCTCAATGGGTTCAACATCAGACAATAACGTCGCCGTAGGGCACATGAGCAGTTCTACTGCCTGGGAATACCAGGAGCGTGACACCATGAAAACCCAGTGAATTTCCCGATATTGCGAGATTAAAGAATAATAATGTTCACAAACAGAACGTGGATCTTCACTTTCACCGGCTAAATCAGCAATGACTAATCCGGAACGACGTAATTGTAATAAGGTAAGGTCCTCCGCAGAGGCGCTGGATATTATTTCATATTCAGGGAAGTGAGTCCTCATGATCTCTTTTAACCCTGCTTGCATAACAGGTATTTTACTGATAACAATTCCATTTTTGCAGCATCCTGGCAACATATTTCCTCCACATCCACTTTCTAAAAATTACGATGGTTTATTCAGGATATTCATTCCTTAAATGTTTCCAGCAAATTAATAGATTAAGCGAATAAATTATCCTTAGCATTCACTTTCATATCAGCATACTCCTGCTGCACAACAACTCCACTGCATGTGTCAGAAGGTTAGCATCAAATGATAACCTGGTGAAATAGCCTGGAGACATTTAAAATATCTACATTAAGTTGTTAGAAATACTTAATGAAAAACAGAATTCTCATTCGTTTAATTTATAATTAACTGATATCCCTTCCCGTAGAATGCAAAATCACACAATCAATATTTATTCAATAAAATCTGATAGTTTTAACTTGTAAAAATTAAAAAACGCGCCCAGTTATCTTTTATCCTGATTCGTAAAGGCTAAACAATAAATTCATTATAGTGATAATATTCATGTGATAATTTGTTTGCGGCGAGAGATAATTCGCTTCTTATCACCGAGCTTCTCCCGATAACCAGGATTAATCAGCGCAATTTTGATCTTAACCTACCGCAAAACAACCGTGCTTCATGATACAAATGGATTCTCATTATCTGAACAATACGCAGCACGTCTATGACAAAGGGCGAGTTATGCAAACTGAGCAACAGCGAGCCGTAACACGGCTTTGTATCCAGTGCGGATTATTTCTTTTGCAACATGGTGCGGAAAGCGCGTTGGTTGATGAGCTTTCCTCACGACTGGGTCGGGCGTTGGGAATGGACAGCGTCGAAAGTTCTATCTCTTCGAACGCCATAGTGCTGACAACCATTAAAGATGGGCAATGCCTGACATCGACACGAAAAAATCACGATCGCGGCATTAATATGCATGTGGTGACTGAAGTCCAGCACATTGTGATTCTGGCGGAGCATCATCTGCTGGATTACAAAGGTGTAGAGAAACGATTTAGCCAAATTCAGCCATTACGTTACCCGAGATGGCTGGTAGCCTTAATGGTCGGCCTTTCTTGCGCCTGTTTCTGTAAACTCAATAAAGGTGGCTGGGATGGTGCCGTCATCACCTTCTTTGCCAGTACGGTCGCGATGTATATCCGCCAGCTGCTGGCACAACGTCATCTTCATCCACAGATCAACTTTTGCCTCACCGCTTTCGCCGCCACCACCATTTCCGGTTTGCTTTTGCAACTTCCCACTTTCAGCAATACACCCACCATTGCGATGGCCGCCAGCGTTCTGCTGCTGGTGCCGGGCTTTCCATTGATTAATGCCGTCGCCGATATGTTTAAAGGCCACATCAATACCGGACTGGCACGCTGGGCGATCGCCAGTCTGCTGACACTGGCTACCTGCGTCGGCGTGGTGATGGCACTGACGATTTGGGGGCTACGCGGATGGGTGTGATCGAATTTCTGTTAGCGTTGGCGCAGGATATGATCCTCGCCGCCATTCCTGCGGTCGGCTTTGCGATGGTGTTCAACGTTCCCGTTCGAGCGTTACGCTGGTGTGCGCTGCTTGGTGCGATAGGTCATGGTTCCCGAATGATCTTAATGACCAGCGGGCTGAATATTGAGTGGTCAACTTTTATGGCTTCTATGCTGGTCGGCACCATTGGTATTCAATGGTCGCGCTGGTATCTGGCACATCCGAAAGTGTTTACCGTGGCGGCGGTTATCCCTATGTTCCCTGGCATATCAGCTTATACCGCAATGATTTCGGCGGTAAAAATCAGCCAGCTAGGTTACAGCGAACCGTTGATGATTACCCTGTTAACCAACTTTCTTACAGCTTCATCGATTGTTGGTGCGTTATCCATCGGTCTTTCCATTCCTGGATTATGGTTGTACCGCAAGCGCCCTCGCGTATAAAATTGCCTCACTTAAAGCACGCGGATGAGAGACAGCCTCCTCTCCTCCGTGTGTTACTATAAAAGTTATCTCCCTTCTCGTTCATCGTTCCATATTTGAGAAACAGTATGTCTTCCAGAGTTTTGACCCCGGACGTCGTTGGTATTGACGCCCTGGTACACGATCACCAAACCGTTCTGGCAAAAGCAGAAGGCGGCATGGTTGCCGTATTTGACAACAACGCCCCGGCGTTTTATGCCGTTACGCCTGCACGCCTGGCTGAACTGCTGGCGCTGGAAGAAAAGCTGGCGCGTCCGGGAAGCGATGTCGCTCTGGACGATCAACTCTATCAGGAACCGCAAGCCGCTCCCGTTGCTGTACCCATGGGGAAATTCGCCATGTATCCGGACTGGCAACCCGATGCCGACTTTATCCGCCTGGCGGCGCTATGGGGCGTGGCGCTAAGAGAGCCGGTGACCACCGAAGAACTGGCCTCATTCATTGCCTACTGGCAGGCGGAAGGTAAAGTCTTTCACCATGTGCAGTGGCAACAAAAACTGGCGCGCAGCCTGCAAATCGGCCGTGCCAGCAACGGCGGACTGCCGAAACGAGATGTGAATACGGTCAGTGAACCTGACAGCCAAATTCCACCAGGATTCAGAGGGTAACGATGAAAAACGTTGGCGACCTGATGCAACGCCTGCAAAAAATGATGCCTGCCCATATCAAACCTGCGTTCAAAACGGGTGAAGAACTACTGGCCTGGCAGAAAGAACAAGGAGCGATCCGCTCCGCCGCTCTCGAACGTGAAAATCGGGCGATGAAAATGCAGCGCACCTTTAACCGCTCCGGTATTCGTCCACTGCATCAGAACTGCTCCTTTGAGAACTATCGCGTTGAGTGTGAAGGGCAAATGAATGCGTTAAGCAAAGCGCGCCAGTATGTCGAAGAGTTTGACGGCAACATCGCCAGCTTCATCTTTTCTGGCAAGCCAGGAACCGGCAAAAACCATCTGGCGGCGGCAATCTGCAACGAGCTGCTGCTACGCGGTAAATCCGTATTGATCATCACCGTGGCCGATATTATGTCGGCGATGAAAGATACCTTCAGGAATAGCGGTACCAGCGAAGAACAACTGCTTAACGATCTGAGTAACGTTGATCTGCTGGTGATCGATGAGATCGGCGTGCAGACCGAATCGAAATACGAAAAAGTGATCATCAACCAGATCGTCGATCGCCGCTCTTCTTCCAAACGCCCAACCGGGATGCTGACCAACAGTAATATGGAAGAGATGACCAAGTTGCTGGGCGAACGCGTGATGGACCGTATGCGCCTGGGTAACAGTTTGTGGGTGATCTTTAACTGGGATAGCTACCGTAGCCGTGTAACAGGTAAAGAGTATTAATCCCCGTTTCTGGCGGTATACTGCGACACAATTCCACCTTGAGTAATGATGATGAAAACGATTAAACATCTTCTGTGCTGTGCCATTGCCGCCAGCGCATTAATTTCCACCGGGGTGCATGCTGCGTCCTGGAAAGATGCACTCTCCAGCGCCGCCAGCGAACTTGGCAACCAAAACAACACGACACAGGAAGGCGGTTGGTCGCTCGCGTCATTAACTAACTTGCTTAGCAGCGGGAACCAGGCCTTAAGCGCAGATAACATGAACAACGCCGCAGGCATTCTGCAATACTGCGCGAAGCAAAAGCTGGCTTCGGTAACCGATGCCGAAAACATCAAGAATCAGGTACTGGAAAAACTGGGCCTGAACAGTGAAGAGCAAAAAGAAGACACCAACTATCTGGATGGCATTCAGGGTTTGCTGAAAACCAAAGATGGTCAGCAACTCAATCTGGATAATATTGGAACGACTCCGCTGGCAGAAAAGGTGAAAACCAAAGCCTGCGATCTGGTGTTAAAGCAGGGGCTGAACTTCATTTCCTGAACCGCGAAACGCCGCGTTTTAGCTGTTACCCGGCTGACGCGGCTCTCTCCTGCCCTTTTCCCTGCTCCTGGACGGTTTTACCCCTGTTACACGGGAAGCGACCGCGATCAAAAAAGTCTGTTTATAAACTAATTCCTAACAACATCGCATTTTTTTGACACTAGAATTGCAGCAATATGGCGACGCCATTACATTGTGCTTCTCAAAAAGCTTAAACGTTGGCTAAACGGCCCGGTTTAGTGAGGATCGCCCGTTGTCAGAACTACTCTCTTTCGCCCTTTTTCTCGCCTCTGTGCTGATTTACGCATGGAAAGCGGGACGTAACACCTGGTGGTTTGCGGCCACATTAACGGTACTGGGGCTATTTGTCGTTTTAAATATCACCCTGTTTGCCAGCGACTATTTTACTGGCGATGGTATTAACGACGCGGTTCTCTATACCTTAACCAACAGCCTGACCGGTGCTGGTGTCAGCAAATACATCCTGCCTGGTATCGGCATTGTGCTGGGGCTGACGGCGGTGTTCGGTGCGCTGGGCTGGATCCTGCGCCGTCGTCGTCGTCATCCGCACCATTTTGGTTACAGCCTGCTGGCACTCTTACTGGCGCTGGGTTCAGTGGATGCCAGCCCGGCATTTCGTCAGATAACGGAACTGGTGAAATCCCAGTCACGCGACGGCGACCCGGACTTTGCGGCTTATTATAAAGAGCCGTCGAGAACTATCCCTGACCCGAAACTCAACCTGGTTTATATCTACGGCGAAAGTCTCGAGCGGACCTATTTTGATAACGAGGCTTTCCCGGATCTCACGCCTGAACTGGGCGCGTTGAAAAATGAAGGCCTGGATTTCAGCCACACGCAGCAGCTGCCGGGAACGAATTACACGATTGCGGGCATGGTGGCTTCTCAGTGCGGCATACCGCTGTTTGCCCCATTTGAAGGCAACGCCTCCGCCTCTGTCTCCAGCTTCTTCCCGCAGAACATCTGTCTGGGCGATATTCTGAAAAACTCGGGTTATCAGAACTATTTCGTGCAGGGCGCGAATCTGCGTTTTGCCGGTAAAGATGTGTTCCTGAAATCGCACGGCTTCGACCACTTATACGGCTCAGAAGAGCTGAAAAGCGTGGTGGCCGACCCGCACTATCGCAACGACTGGGGATTCTACGACGATACCGTTCTCGATGAAGCGTGGAAAAAATTTGAAGAGCTTTCCCGCTCAGGTCAGCGATTCTCACTGTTTACCCTGACAGTCGATACCCATCACCCGGATGGTTTTATCTCGCGCACCTGTAACCGCAAAAAATATGATTTTGACGGTAAGCCGAATCAGTCATTCAGCGCGGTAAGTTGCAGCCAGGAGAATATTGCGACGTTTATCAACAAAATCAAAGCGTCACCGTGGTTTAAAGATACCGTCATCGTCGTCTCTTCTGACCATTTAGCGATGAACAATACGGCGTGGAAATACCTTAATAAGCAGGATCGCAATAACCTGTTTTTTGTCATCCGTGGCGACAAGCCGCAGCAAGAGACGCTGGCAGTGAAGCGTAATACGATGGATAACGGCGCGACGGTGCTGGACATTCTCGGTGGCGATAACTATCTCGGACTTGGCCGTAGCAGTTTATCCGGGCAGTCGATGTCGGAAATCTTCCTCAATATCAAAGAGAAAACATTGGCGTGGAAGCCGGATATCATCCGCCTGTGGAAATTCCCTAAAGAGATGAAAGAGTTCACCATCGACCAGCAGAAAAACATGATTGCCTTCTCGGGTAGCCATTTCCGTTTGCCATTGCTGTTGCGGGTTTCAGACAAACGCGTGGAACCGCTGCCGGAAAGTGAATACTCAGCACCGCTGCGTTTCCAGCTGGCCGATTTCGCTCCACGCGACAATTTCGTCTGGGTTGACCGTTGCTACAAGATGGCACAACTTTGGGCTCCGGAACTGGCACTCTCCACCGACTGGTGTGTCTCGCAAGGGCAGCTTGGCGGTCAGCAAATTGTCCAGCATGTTGATAAAACAATGTGGAAGGGCAAAACGGCATTTAAAGATACGGTCATCGACATGGCGCGTTACAAAGGCAATGTCGATACGCTGAAGATTGTTGATAACGATATTCGCTACAAAGCCGACAGTTTCATCTTTAACGTCGCCGGTGCGCCAGAAGAGGTGAAACAGTTTAGCGGGATTTCTCGTCCGGAGTCGTGGGGCCGCTGGTCCAACGCACAGCTGGGCGACGAAGTAAAAATCGAGTACAAGCATCCGCTGCCGAAGAAATTTGACCTGGTGATTACCGCCAAAGCATACGGCAATAACGCCAGCCGTCCTATTCCGGTACGCGTAGGCAATGAAGAACAAACCCTTGTGCTGGGCAATGAAGTGACCACCACCACACTGCATTTCGATAACCCAACCGATGCAGACACACTGGTAATTGTGCCGCCGGAACCTGTCTCAACCAACGAAGGGAATATCCTCGGACACTCGCCGCGTAAGCTCGGGATCGGCATGGTGGAAATTAAAGTGGTAGAACGTGAAGGGTAATTCCTGACTGATGTGTAGGTTGCATAAGGTGCGACCTACACGCCTTCTACGGCTTACAACACATTATTAAGAAACAAAAAAACAGCGCCCAACACTTCCCCGGACGCTGCATGGCAACTTTAATAATCTCGCCTTATCAGAAAGTAATTACACCCTTAATCAACTCACGATTGTTAATCACATCGCGCTCGTAGGTTTCTGCCAGCGTGGCGAACGGATAGCGATGGGTTAACATCATGTCGGCAGTGATTTTCCCTTCCGCCATCAGTCGACCGACTTTAGCGAAATCTTCCGGCGTGGCGTTGCGGCTACCCATCATCGTCGTTTCTTTTTTATGGAATTCCGGATCGGAGAACTGCAACTCACCTTTAAACAGACCGACAAATACCACCGTGCCGCCGTGACGAATCAGATTCACGGTGTTATTCATCGCATGTTGATTACCTGTCGCGTCGATCACTTTCTGCGCCAGCGAACCACCAAACTGCGCCCGCAGCTGCGCGTCAAAATCTTCGGCTGATGGGTCCAGCACAGGCAACTCCAGACGCGTTGCCACATGTTCACGGCGCGCCGGACTGGTATCCGCCACCGCTACCTGTGCGCCATCGGCTTTAGCGATTGCCGCCGCGCCCAGACCGATTGGCCCCGCCCCGACCACCAGCACCTGCTCGCCGGAAGCAATGGCTGCGCGACGCACCGCATGAGCGCTAATAGCGAAAGGTTCAATCAATGCTGCCGCCTGTGGGTCAATACCGTCTGCGGGCAAAATGTTCGCCACCGGCACGCTCAAATACTCACTAAAACCGCCATCCTGATGCACGCCAATGACTGAAATTTTTTCACAGCAATTGGTACGCCCGCTTTTACACGCCGGACATTGCTGACAGGCAACATAAGGGATCACAGCAACTTGCTGACCATTTTTAAGATCAGCAATATTTTTACCCAGCCCAACAATCTCCCCACATATTTCATGGCCTAAAACCCGTGGATAACTAAAAAATGGTTGATTTCCACCCCAGGCATGAATATCGGTACCGCAAATCCCGACAGACTTAATTTTTATTAATGCTTCATTGTCACCCGGAATAGGTATCTCGCGTTGTTTCCAGACTAATTCTTTCGGCTGCTGGCAAATTAAAACATTCATCGCAGACATGATTCGGCTCTCCATTTTTTGTTGCCTTAGATATCAATGAAAATGAAAAATGGCAGCGGAACGGAAAATCTGTTTTGTGAAAACACACGCATAAAAATGTTTTAAATCGGGTTTTAATGGACTCACAAGGAGGAAAATATGAGTCGTTCACAAAATTTACGCCACAATGTGATTAACCAGGTCATTGATGATATGGCGCGGGGTCATATCCCTTCCCCACTTCCATCGCAAAGTGCGCTGGCGGAAATGTACAACATCAGCCGCACTACAGTGCGTCATATTCTCAGCCACTTACGCGAATGCGGCGTCTTAACGCAGGTTGGAAACGACTATGTGATTGCGCGTAAACCTGACCATGATGACGGTTTCGCCTGTACTACCGCTTCAATGAGTGAACAAAACAAAGTGTTTGAGCAGGCTTTTTTCACGATGATAAACCAGCGCCAGTTACGCCCAGGGGAAACTTTTTCTGAACTGCAACTGGCTCGGGCCGCGGGTGTCAGCCCGGTTGTAGTAAGAGAATATCTTTTAAAATTCGGCCGTTATAATCTTATTCAAAGCGAAAAGCGCGGCCAGTGGAGCATGAAGCAATTCGATCAATCCTACGCTGAGCAGCTGTTTGAGCTACGCGAAATGCTCGAAACACATTCACTTCAGCACTTTCTCAACCTGCCTGATCATGATCCCCGCTGGCTGCAGGCGAAAACCATGCTCGAACGTCATCGGTTACTGCGTGACAACATCGGCAATAGCTTTCGCATGTTCTCGCAACTTGACAGAGATTTTCACTCCTTACTGCTTTCAGCTGCCGACAATATCTTTTTTGATCAATCGCTTGAGATCATCTCAGTCATCTTTCATTTTCACTATCAATGGGACGAAAGCGATCTTAAACAGCGCAATATCATTGCCGTCGATGAGCATATGACCATTCTCAGCGCTCTGATTTGCCGCAGTGACCTTGATGCCACCCTTGCGCTCCGTAACCATTTGAATTCAGCTAAACAATCAATGATTCGATCCATTAATGAGAACACGCGTTATGCTCATTAAGTACGGATTAAAAACAGCAAACTATTAGCGGGTGCACGGTTTTATCAAAAGATAAATACCGGGAAATTCCCGCTTACCTATGCTCACAATCAGTCGACTAAAAATGTTTTTGTGAGCGGTAGTAAAGTCCTAAAACTTTAACCTGCCGTTAATGTCAACCTTGCGTAATGCACAATTACGTAAACAATTAAAATTATAAATACAGGAGTCCGGCGTGGAAAAAGAAAATATCACCCTCGATCCGCGTTCTTCATTTACTCTATCTTCGTCGGCAGATATTCCCGTGCCACCAGATGGATTAGTTCAACGCAGTACCCGAATTAAACGCATTCAAACCACCGCCATGTTGTTATTATTTTTTGCGGCGGTAATCAATTATCTCGACCGCAGTTCGCTGTCGGTAGCAAATTTAACGATTCGTGAAGAATTGGGATTAAGTGCCACCGAAATCGGCGCTTTGCTCTCCGTGTTTTCACTCGCTTACGGGATTGCGCAACTTCCTTGCGGCCCACTATTGGATCGTAAAGGCCCGCGCCTGATGCTGGGACTGGGGATGTTCTTCTGGTCACTGTTCCAGGCAATGTCTGGCATGGTTCACAGCTTTACGCAGTTCGTGTTGGTGCGTATCGGTATGGGGATTGGTGAAGCGCCGATGAACCCATGTGGCGTAAAAGTCATTAACGACTGGTTCAACATCAAAGAGCGCGGACGCCCGATGGGTTTCTTCAACGCAGCTTCTACCATTGGCGTTGCCGTAAGCCCACCGATTCTGGCGGCGATGATGCTGGTGATGGGCTGGCGCGGGATGTTTATTACTATTGGTGTACTGGGGATTTTTCTCGCCATCGGCTGGTATATGCTCTATCGCAACCGCGAGCACGTAGAACTGACTGCCGTTGAACAAGCTTATCTCAATGCAGGTAGCGTCAATGCCCGCCGAGATCCGCTCAGTTTTGCCGAATGGCGCAGCCTGTTCCGTAACCGCACAATGTGGGGAATGATGCTCGGATTCAGTGGCATCAACTACACTGCGTGGCTGTATCTGGCCTGGCTTCCTGGTTACCTGCAAACAGCCTATAACCTGGATTTAAAAAGCACAGGGTTGATGGCGGCTATCCCTTTCCTGTTTGGGGCTGCCGGGATGCTGGTCAACGGTTACGTTACCGACTGGCTGGTCAAAGGGGGAATGGCTCCGATTAAAAGCCGTAAGATCTGCATTATTGCCGGGATGTTCTGTTCTGCCGCCTTTACGCTGGTCGTACCGCAAGCGACAACATCCATGACGGCGGTTCTGCTGATTGGCATGGCACTGTTCTGTATTCACTTTGCCGGAACATCCTGCTGGGGCTTGATCCACGTCGCAGTTGCTTCTCGCATGACGGCATCGGTGGGCAGTATCCAGAACTTTGCCAGCTTCATCTGCGCCTCTTTCGCGCCGATCATTACTGGTTTTATTGTTGATACCACCCACTCATTCCGTCTGGCACTAATCATCTGCGGTTGCGTCACTGCAGCGGGGGCACTGGCGTACATCTTCCTGGTTCGTCAGCCGATCAACGACCCGCGTAAAGATTAATCTCCCTATGCCCGATAACATTTTGCTTATCGGGCATTTTTATGGCGATTAAAACGTTTCCCAGTTCTCCCCGCTATCTGCCACAGCCATTTTACGCGGCGTAGCTGGCGTCACGGTTTTTACCACAGCCGATGTTTCACGCTGATGTTGCTGCTGTTGCTGCTGTTGCTGAATCCGGAACACTGCCACTGCTTCGGTCAGGCGACTGGCCTGCTCTTCCAGCGCGGCGGCGGCAGCGGCAGATTCTTCCACCAGCGCGGCGTTTTGTTGGGTTACCCGGTCCATCTCAGCAACCGCTAAGCCAACCTGATCGATACCACGGCTCTGCTCATCAGAAGCAGAAGCAATTTCGCCCATAATGTCCGTCACGCGGGTCACGGCACTGACAATCTCCGCCATTGTTTCCCCGGCGCTTTCGACCAGCGTAGAGCCAACATCTACTTTCCCCACCGAGTCTTCAATCAGGCTTTTAATTTCACGAGCAGCCTGAGCGCTACGCTGGGCCAGATTACGCACTTCTCCCGCGACCACCGCAAAACCGCGCCCTTGCTCACCCGCACGCGCAGCCTCAACCGCCGCGTTCAAAGCCAGAATATTGGTCTGGAAGGCAATGCCGTCAATTACGCTGATAATATCGGCGATTTTCTGCGAACTGGTGGAGATATCGCGCATGGTCTGCACCACGTTATCCACCACTTTGCCGCCGCGTTGCGCCGTTTCGGAAGCACTTAACGCCAGATGGCTGGCCTGGCGCGCATTTTCGGCATTCTGTTTCACCGTTGCGGTCAGTTGCTCCATGCTGGCTGCCGTCTCTTCCAGCGAAGCGGCCTGTTGCTCGGTGCGCGAAGAGAGATCGTTATTGCCGGTGGCGATTTCGCTGGCACCGCTATAGATGGCATTGGCCCCGTTGCGCACATCACCGACGGTACGCATCAGCTCTCCCTGCATATGGCGCAAACTCTCTGCCAGTTGCCCCATCTCATTAGAGCCATCCACCTCAATCGGTTTCACCAGATCGCCGCCTGCAATATGACGAATGCTGTCAATCAGGCGATTCATTGGCGCGACCAACGAGGCTTTAATACCGAACCAGACGGCGAGGATGACCGCCAGTACGACGATCATCACGCCTACCAGAATCCACATCGCCTGGCTGTAGGAGGCATTGTTATCGCTGACGGCGATATCATAGAGCCGATCGTTTTGCTCCATGTAAGCCACATACTGCTTCTCGAAACCGTCCTGATATCCCTGGGTCGGCTGATCAAAGAACTCGTTGATTTTGCCTGCACCTAACAGTTGTATCAGCTCCGCCAGCGCATTGTGATAAATATCGTAATTACGTTTGATCTCTGCCGCTGCGGCGGTGCTCTGACGCGGGTCACGCGGCAACGCTTCGTAATCCGCCCAGTTTTTTTCCGCCTGTTTCAGCGAAATACTGGCACTCTGCATCAGCTCAGCAACGGTTGAACCGCTACCAATATTGTTCTGATCCATCATGTAGCGGATACCCGCGCGGTTGAGGGTGTTACGCGTCTGCAACAACGCGACCCAGCTGCCATTCAGCGTGGATTGCTGCTGGCGAATGGTTTGTAAAACAGTGAAATTTTCTTTGTCGTTCTTTAAGGCATTAAAGAACAGACCGCCTGAAGTCAGTTGTAAAAGGCCAAAAACGGCCAAAACCAGCAGTAAGCTGGTCACAATTTTGATACGTTTTAACATGGTTTCTCTTTCCTGTGGACCGATGCAAGATTTTCGGCCTGGAAAGGAAAAACTTTATGAATATCCCGCGAAGATGACGCCGAGTAATTTTATTCACCCCCTGAATTTAAAAAGCCATTATTTACATAAATTATTCGCAATATAAATATGTGATATAAATCACATATTTATGGTCACTTAAACGACGCCTTTGCCGCTCACCGCCATTCCTGACCGCTTACGTCCCTAAAATAACCACTCAGTTATTTACCTTACTTTACGCGCGCGTAACTCTGGCAACATCACTGCAGGATAGCGGTCAATTTACCTCCTCAAACGCAACGCAAACCTAGAACGGCTTCGGCCAACTATTAATCAATACATGCCAGGTTTTACTATGGATACTAAAAAGATATTCAAGCACATACCCTGGGTGATTCTCGGAATCATCGGTGCATTCTGCCTCGCGGTAGTTGCATTACGTCGGGGGGAGCACGTCAGCGCCCTGTGGATCGTGGTCGCCTCTGTGTCGGTGTATCTGGTGGCGTATCGCTACTACAGTCTGTACATCGCCCAGAAGGTGATGAAACTCGACCCCACGCGCGCGACGCCTGCGGTTATTAACAACGACGGTCTGAACTACGTTCCGACCAACCGTTACGTGTTGTTTGGTCACCACTTCGCCGCTATCGCCGGTGCTGGTCCGCTGGTGGGTCCGGTTCTCGCCGCGCAGATGGGCTACCTGCCTGGCACGCTGTGGCTGCTGGCGGGGGTCGTGCTGGCCGGTGCGGTTCAGGACTTTATGGTGCTGTTTATCTCCTCTCGCCGTAACGGCGCATCTCTCGGTGAGATGATCAAAGAAGAGATGGGACCAGTACCGGGGACTATCGCGCTGTTTGGCTGTTTCTTAATCATGATCATCATCCTCGCCGTTCTGGCGCTGATTGTGGTTAAAGCCCTGGCCGAAAGTCCGTGGGGTGTCTTCACCGTTTGCTCAACCGTACCGATTGCGCTGTTTATGGGTATCTACATGCGCTTTATTCGTCCGGGGCGTGTGGGTGAAGTCTCTGTCATTGGTATCGTGCTGCTGGTTGCCTCTATCTACTTCGGTGGCGTGATTGCTCACGATCCGTACTGGGGTCCGGCACTGACCTTTAAAGACACCACCATTACCTTCGCGCTGATTGGCTATGCGTTTGTTTCCGCACTGCTGCCAGTGTGGCTGATCCTCGCACCGCGCGACTATCTGGCAACCTTCCTGAAAATCGGCGTTATCGTCGGCCTGGCGCTAGGTATCGTGGTGCTGAACCCGGAACTGAAAATGCCTGCCATGACCCAGTACATTGACGGTACTGGCCCGCTGTGGAAAGGCGCTCTGTTCCCGTTCCTGTTCATCACCATCGCCTGTGGTGCGGTATCTGGCTTCCACGCGCTGATCTCTTCCGGTACGACGCCGAAACTGCTGGCTAATGAAACCGACGCGCGTTTCATCGGCTACGGCGCAATGCTGATGGAGTCCTTCGTGGCGATTATGGCGCTGGTTGCTGCGTCCATCATCGAACCGGGTCTTTACTTCGCGATGAACACCCCGCCTGCTGGCCTTGGCATCACCATGCCTAACCTGCATGAAATGGGTGGCGAGAACGCGCCGATCATCATGGCACAGCTGAAAGACGTCACCGCACACGCGGCAGCGACCGTCAGCTCCTGGGGCTTCGTGATTTCGCCAGAGCAGATCCTGCAAACCGCGAAAGACATTGGTGAGCCTTCTGTCCTGAACCGTGCAGGTGGTGCACCAACGCTGGCGGTAGGTATCGCTCACGTGTTCCACAAAGTGCTGCCGATGGCTGACATGGGCTTCTGGTATCACTTCGGTATTCTGTTCGAAGCCCTGTTCATCCTGACCGCGCTGGATGCGGGTACCCGTTCTGGCCGCTTTATGCTGCAAGACCTGCTGGGTAACTTCATCCCGTTCCTGAAAAAAACCGACTCTCTGGTTGCTGGTATCATCGGTACTGCGGGCTGTGTGGGTCTGTGGGGCTACCTGCTGTATCAGGGCGTGGTCGATCCGCTGGGCGGCGTTAAGAGCCTGTGGCCGCTGTTCGGTATCTCCAACCAGATGCTGGCAGCCGTAGCGCTGGTACTGGGTACCGTTGTACTGATTAAGATGAAGCGCACCCAATACATCTGGGTTACCGTTATCCCGGCGGTATGGCTGCTTATCTGCACCACCTGGGCGCTGGGCCTGAAACTGTTCAGCACCAACCCGCAGATGGAAGGCTTCTTCTACATGGCAAGCCAGTACAAAGAGAAGATTGCTAACGGTACTGACCTGACGGCGCAGCAGATTGCCAACATGAACCACATCGTTGTGAACAACTACACCAACGCAGGCCTGAGTATTCTGTTCCTGATTGTGGTGTACAGCATCATCTTCTACGGTTTCAAAACCTGGCTGAAGGTGCGTAACAGCGACAAACGTACTGACAAAGAAACACCGTACGTTCCAATCCCGGAAGGCGGCGTGAAGATCTCTTCGCACCACTAACCGGTTGCCTTATCCGGCTTACAAAATGTCTATCGTAGGCCGGATAAGGCGTTTACGCCGCATCCGGCAAATCCCCAGCCCGGACCTTCCGGGCTTTACGCATATCTGGAAGGCAAAATGTTTGGTAACTTAGGACAGGCAAAAAAATATCTCGGCCAGGCGGCGAAGATGTTGATTGGCATTCCAGACTACGACAACTACGTCGAGCATATGAAGACCAACCATCCCGACAAGCCGTACATGAGCTATGAAGAATTCTTCCGCGAACGCCAGAACGCGCGCTACGGCGGCGATGGTAAAGGCGGTATGCGCTGTTGTTAATGGAGAGAGCATGAACCCGATTGCAGTTACCCTACTCACCGGTTTTTTAGGCGCAGGAAAAACCACCCTGCTGCGCCATATTCTTAACGAACAACACGGCTACAAGATTGCCGTGATTGAAAACGAATTCGGCGAAGTCTCCGTTGATGATCAACTGATTGGCGATCGCGCCACGCAGATCAAAACGCTGACCAACGGCTGCATCTGCTGTTCGCGCTCCAACGAGCTGGAAGACGCCCTACTCGACCTGCTGGACAATCTCGACAAGGGCAATATTCAGTTCGACCGTCTGGTCATTGAATGCACCGGCATGGCCGATCCCGGCCCGATTATTCAGACCTTTTTCTCCCATGAGATTTTATGCCAGCGTTACCTGCTGGATGGCGTGATTGCGCTGGTGGATGCGGTACATGCCGATGAGCAGATGAACCAGTTCACCATCGCCCAGTCCCAGGTTGGCTACGCCGACCGTATTCTGCTGACTAAAACCGACGTCGCAGGTGAAGCAGAAAAACTGCGCGAACGCCTGGCGCGCATCAACGCCCGCGCACCGGTCTACACCGTCACCCACGGCGACATCGACCTGGGCCTGCTGTTCAACACCAACGGTTTTATGCTGGAAGAAAACGTCGTCAGCACCAAACCGCGTTTCCACTTTATCGCGGATAAACAAAACGATATTTCGTCGATTGTGGTGGAACTGGATTACCCGGTAGATATCAGCGAAGTTTCCCGCCTGATGGAAAACCTGCTGCTGGAATCGGCGGATAAACTGCTGCGTTACAAAGGGATGCTGTGGATTGACGGCGAACCTAACCGCCTGCTGTTCCAGGGCGTCCAGCGCCTCTACAGCGCCGACTGGGACCGCCCGTGGGGCGATGAAAAACCGCATAGCACGATGGTGTTTATCGGGATTCAGTTGCCGGAGGATGAGATTCGGGCAGCGTTTGCGGGGTTGAGGAAGTAATACCCTTAACCTACTAAAACGAAGCGGACGAGGATAAAACCCTATCATTTTCCGTTCGCTTCACTATTTTATTTCGTTCCAACACCCATAAAAATTAAAAATATAATTCTGCCATAATTTCCTGAACACAGATGTAATTACATTGCCACCACTCATACTTTTAAAAATAATTTATATGATAGACGTCCTATTGAGGCGTAATAGATGTATTAATTTCCAAATATGCAAACATTCTGGTACAGTCCAAAAAAGAAAAATCATCAACCAAAACAATCAGCAAATAAATTAACAACGATTGAATCATAATCAACACGAATACAAGAGATTAACATGGCAACAATAATCCCAACAATCAGTAGCTGCAACGATAAAATTACTGCCGGAGAGAAAAGGCTGGCAAGAATTCTGGAAAGAGGACTAGGCGAAGAGTGCTGCTGTTGGTATGACATTCCCACGGGTGATAAGCATCTTCACCCAGATTTTATGATACTTTCGCCAGAAAAAGGCATTATTTTTCTCGAGATAAAAGATTGGTTTATTACAAAAATAAAAAAAGCCAACAAGTCTAATGTGTTGTATGAGACACAAAATGGTATTCAATCTTTAAAGAATCCGATAGAACAAGTTAGGCGATATGCTTTCGAAGCTGTAAACCAGTTAAAAAAAGCCCCCCTATTGTGCCAACAGGATGATCGTTACAATGGCAATCTTCTTTTCCCCTATGGATATGGCGTCTACTTTAGTAATATTACACGAGAAGCATTAAATAATAAATTTACTCAAGAAGAGCTGCTCGGGATTCTTCCCATCAGATCTCATCATCTGCAAAGACGAAATAAATGAATTCATGTCAAAAGAGGATGTTTCATCCAAAATACATTCGTTGATTAAATATGACTTCAAATGTCATGCTACACAAGAACAGTTGAACAGGGTTAGATGGCACTTATACCCCGATGTCAGAATAGAAAGGGAAAAGAGAAGTAAAAACCGTGATGAATTTAGTGTCGATGCACCAACCATCATTTCTATCCTGGATACTCAACAGGAACAACTTGCCAGAAGTATGAGAGATGGCCACCGGATCATTCATGGTGTTGCAGGTTCAGGGAAGACATTGATCCTCTATCATCGCTGTCAGGAATTAGCGAAAAAAAATGACAGCGAAAAGCCAATACTTGTCATTTGCTACAATATTACTTTAGCCAAAAAACTTCGGTCGATGTTCATCAATCATCCCTTTGCAGAGAAAATAAAGGTTAAAAACTTTCATGCTTGGTGTTTCCAACAAATTAAAGAAAACAAGATCACTATTCCAGAAGGGGATAATATTTTTGAAAATATGGAGCTAGCGTTGACTGATGGTTTCAAGACAGGAAAAATAAAACCAGAACAATACAGCGCTGTATTAATTGATGAAGGACATGATTTTAAGCCCGAATGGTTAAAAATCCTGGCAAAAATGACTGACTCTCAGGACGAGAATTTGCTATTCCTTTATGATGATGCTCAGTCAATTTACCAAAAAAAGAAAGCATTAGACTTTACACTGTCCAGCGTAGATATTAAAGCGACAGGACGCACAACCATTCTTAATATAAATTATAGAAACACACAGCAAATCCTACACTTTGCCAGTTGTATTGCATTTAATTATCTTAATAGCCATATCGATAGTTCTTTAACCTATCATAAACCTGCTGCGGGAGGAATGAATGGCGATTATCCCAACCTTGAACATTTCGACACACAGGACGAAGAAATAGCAAGAGCAGTCGAATGGATTACAGAGCAAAATGAACAAGGGATTCCATGGTCTGAAATTGCTATACTAAGTCCATCAACTCACACCCTTTCTAACTCTCTAAGTTCTGTACTTGAATCGAAAAACATCCCCTTTAATCTTATTGTAAGCTCTGCAGATAAAAAGTCCTGGACGCCAGAACAAGAGCGTATTTCTGTTATGCCATTACCCAGCAGCAAAGGACTTGAGTTTCACTCAGTTGTCATTATTGATGCAGCGAGAACACGGGATAATAGCGATGATTTGAGTGAGGATATAAAGAGACTCTATGTAGGTTTTACCCGAGCACGTTGCAATCTCTTGGTAACCTTGCACGGTGAAGGTGCGTTAAATGAGCATCTACTAAAAACCTATGAGCAAAGCCCACAATATATGTAAAAATGATAAATTATCTCCATAACGCCCGGTAACGCTGTACCGGGCGTTATGAATGTATATCTAAGATATTAGTCACGCCTGATAGCCGCTACCAAAAACGCCATCATCTCCCTCTCATCTTTGCTGTGATAAAAGCGTACCATTTTGCTGTTAAATTCCAGCGCGTTAGCCACTGGAATTAACAAGTTCAAACTTCCGGCAACGAAGTTCCAGTTATTACAAAAATTACTGGCAAAAGAGATGAAAAGCGTGGTTGACAACACATCGAAGTATCCTGACTGGAGTAAACGCGATGATATTAAAGCGAAACTGAAAGTTGAACTTATTCTGCTTCTACACAAGCATAAATTCCCGCCAGTAGCAAATGATGATGTTTATATAGGTGTGCTGGCACAGGCAGAGAATTTTAAAGAACATCATATGAGTGCTTTAAATTAATTATGAAGGCCGGATACACTTTGTTATCCGGCCATTCTGAATTAACGTTAATTTCTCTTCCAGATCTTTCCAGTAACGCTTTTATTATTTTCTATTTTTAGCTGGACTTTCCCTGTATTTACTGATGATATATCCAGGTATTTAGCGCGGTGCGAATGTGCGCCAACACACCCGCACCGCTCATCACAATCCCTATTTCACGAGAATAGTAATCATGACTGACACGCATTCTATTGCACAACCGTTCGAAGCAGAAGTCTCCCCGGCAAATAACCGTCAATTAACCGTGAGTTATGCGAGCCGCTCCCCGGATTACAGCCGTATTCCCGCCATCACCCTGAAAGGTCAGTGGCTGGAAACCGCCGGTTTTGCCACCGGCACGGCGGTAGATGTAAAAGTGATGGAAGGCTGTATTGTCCTCACCGCCCAACCACCCGCCGCCGAAGAGAGCGAACTGATGCAGTCACTGCGCCAGGTGTGCAAGCTGTCGGCGCGTAAACAAAAGCAGGTGCAGGAGTTTATTGGGGTGATTAGTAGCAAAACGCCACGCTAAGTTTCTCTCCCCTTCCCCATACGGGAAGGGGAATTGCCCTCTCACTCCACATCCTCCCTGCGTAACCCGATATCCCTCAACCGCTCATCACTCATCTGCTGTAACACCCGTCGGGTCTGCATTTGCCGCCACCAGCTCCTCACCGCTTGCCAGAGTTGTACGAAACCGATAAACGGCGCTTTGGCTTTGTTTTAGTGAAATTCCATCTGCTGCCTCCTCATCTTTCAGAGGCTTAATCATCCGTCTTCTGGCAGTTCACAATACAGATGCAAATATTAGTTTTATTTAACATACAGACAGGTTAAAACAGCATCTGCATCCGGTTTTTTAGCCTCATCTGTACTGGTTTTTCTCTCTGTATGGTCCAAATAAGGAATACAGCATGACGCGTTATCAACATCTGGCAACTCTGCTTGCCGAGCGGATTGAGCAAGGGCTGTATCGTCACGGGGAGAAATTGCCGTCGGTGCGTAGCTTGAGTCAGGAGCACGGCGTCAGCACCGTGCAGCAGGCGTATCAGACGCTGGAGACGATGAACCTCATCACTCCGTAGCCGCGTTCGGGTTATTTTGTCGCGCAACGTAAAGCCCAGCCGCCAGTACCGTCGATGACGCGTCCGGTGGAAATTACCCAGTGGGATCAGGTGCTGGATATGCTGGAGGCACATAGCGATAGTTCCATATTAGCTCTTGAGCCATGAATAAGGCTCACGGTCAGGCAAGGGCTGCTCTAATGCCTGTATTTGCTCTGCCGAAAGTCCGGTAATCTTTTGTATCCATTCAGGATCTACCCCATTCTGCAAAAACAATCGAAGAATGCGCTGTTCCCCTTTTATATATCCATCATTATGAATTCGCTCTGCAATCGTCATTATTCGCTCCCTTTGTTGTGGCAGTCGACGGGTAATTTCACTGATAAACTCATTAAAACGCGCTTCATCACCAGTCAGTAAAATGTAATTTAACAGCGCAGTTATCTGGCTGTCATTAGCACACTCTGTAACCAGTAATACTACCAGTTGGTCAATAAGCCCCATCAGATCGCGCTGGCGAATATGCTTTTGGATCAACTCCAACAGGGCAACTCTGCGATGCTGCACAATCTCGTCGTCTGGCACGACAGTGATATCCACCAGCGGGAACGCGGCGGTATAAAGCTTCCGTGCGGTAGTCGGGTCGGCAAATTCGTCCAGCCAGCACAGGGACCAGGGATAAGGACTACGGCTACCGTGATAAAACAGCATCGGGATGACCAGCGGTAGCTGCCGGCGTTTATCATGTTCGATATGGCGCTGCATCACCGCCATGGAATATCGCATCAGACGAAAGGCCATATGAATATCCTCACGGCTCTGATGTTCAATCACTACATAAATATAGCCATCGCCTTCACGGGTCTTTACCGACCACAGAATATCGGAATGTAGCGCCCGCAATTTTTCATCGACAAAGCTGGCGGATTCCAGTTTTAAGCTATCGAGATCGCACAGTTCACGTAAATCTTTGGGTAAGTGGATCTCCATAAAATCCCGCGCGGTGTCAGAGTGTGTGAGAAAGGATTTAAATAATGCGTCATGCGGCGTGCTGGTCGTGAAGTTTGTCATGGCGATCCGTCACCTGTAGATAAGATGGCCCAACTTTAGCGACTAACAAAGCCATTCACACCTGGCTATTTCCTATTCCCCGAGGCGGTTTCCAGGCTATTTTTATTCTTCTGCAAACGATACATTTTTATGGAAGATATCTCGCTTTTTGCGTTTTCTTACCGTCAGGCTCTATTCTTACGATATGAATAAACTCATTGAACTCAGACGCGCCAAAATGTTGGCGCTCTCTTTACTGCTTATCGCCGCTGCTACCTTTGTCGTTACGCTGTTTTTGCCGCCCAATTTTTGGGTGAGCGGCGTGAAGGCGATTGCTGAAGCGGCGATGGTCGGCGCACTGGCGGACTGGTTTGCGGTGGTGGCGCTGTTTCGCCGCGTGCCGATTCCGATCATTTCTCGTCATACGGCGATTATCCCGCGTAATAAAGACCGGATTGGCGAAAATCTCGGCCAGTTCGTGCAGGAAAAATTTCTCGATACCCAATCGCTGGTGGCATTGATTCGACGTCACGAACCGGCGTTGTTGATTGGCAACTGGTTTAGTCAGCCGGAGAACGCCCGCCGCGTTGGTCAGCATCTGTTACAGATCATGAGCGGTTTTCTCGAACTGACCGATGATGCGCGTATTCAGCGCCTGCTTAAGCGCGCGGTCCACCGGGCGATTGATAAAGTCGATCTTTCTGGCACCAGTGCGTTGATGCTGGAGAGTATGATCAAAAACGATCGTCATCAGGTGCTGCTGGATACGCTGATCGCACAGTTGATCGCCCTTCTCCAGCGCGATAAATCGCGCAAGTTTATCGCCCAGCAAATTGTTCGCTGGCTGGAGAGCGAGCATCCACTGAAAGCCAAAATTTTGCCCACTGAATGGCTGGGCGAACATAGCGCGGAGTTGGTTTCTGACGCGGTGAATTCTTTGCTTGATGATATCAGCCGCGATCGTGCGCATCAGATCCGCCATGCGTTTGATCGCGCCACTTTTGCTCTGATCGACAAGTTGAAAAACGATCCGGAAATGGCAGCGCGAGCCGATGCCGTAAAAAGCTATCTGAAAGAAGATGAAGCTTTTAACCGCTATCTCAGTGAATTGTGGGGGGATTTACGGGAATGGCTGAAAGCGGATATCAACAGTGAAGATTCTCGTGTGAAAGAACGTATCGCGCGGGCGGGTCAATGGTTTGGCGAAACGTTAATTGCCGATGATGCCTTGCGGGCGTCGTTAAATGGTCATCTGGAACAAGCCGCACACCGCGTTGCGCCTGAGTTTTCCGCATTCCTGACTCGCCACATTAGCGATACGGTAAAAAGTTGGGACGCACGGGATATGTCGCGGCAAATCGAGTTAAATATCGGCAAAGATCTCCAGTTTATCCGTGTCAACGGTACGCTGGTTGGCGGTTGTATTGGACTTATTTTGTATTTGCTGTCGCAGCTCCCGGCCTTGTTCCCCCTCGGCAATTTATAGAAATCCATGAAAAACTAAGTGGCTAACCGCGAGAGAGATCAAATAAACCACACTAAAAGAATGGTAATAATGTGGCCTCTTTTCATTATCTCCCGTGGTACGGGGAAGGAAAATCATGTCACTTGTCACCGATCTACCCGCCATTTTCGATCAGTTCTCTGAAGCTCGCCAGAAAGGCTTTCTCACCGTCATGGATCTCAAGGAGCGCGGCATTCCGCTGGTTGGCACCTACTGCACCTTTATGCCGCAAGAGATCCCGATGGCAGCCGGTGCGGTTGTGGTTTCGCTATGTTCCACCTCTGATGAAACCATTGAAGAAGCCGAGAAAGATCTGCCGCGCAACCTCTGCCCGCTGATTAAAAGCAGCTACGGCTTCGGCAAAACCGATAAATGCCCCTACTTCTACTTTTCTGATCTGGTGGTCGGTGAAACCACCTGCGACGGCAAAAAGAAAATGTATGAATACATGGCGGAGTTTAAGCCCGTTCATGTGATGCAACTGCCAAACAGCGTTAAGGACGATGCCTCGCGTGCATTATGGAAAGCCGAGATGCTGCGCTTGCAAAAAACGGTAGAAGAACGTTTTGGGCACGAGATTAGCGAAGATGCTCTGCGCGATGCCATTGCGCTGAAAAACCGCGAACGTCGCGCACTGGCCAACTTTTATCATTTGGGGCAGTTAAATCCTCCGGCGCTTAGCGGCAGCGACATTCTGAAAGTAGTCTACGGCGCAACCTTCCGGTTCGATAAAGAGGCGTTGATCAATGAACTGGATGCAATGACCGCCCGCGTTCGTCAGCAGTGGGAAGAAGGCCAGCGACTGGACCCGCGCCCACGTATTTTAATCACCGGCTGCCCAATTGGCGGCGCAGCAGAGAAAGTGGTGCGCGCGATTGAAGAGAATGGCGGCTGGGTTGTCGGTTATGAAAACTGCACCGGGGCGAAAGCCACCGAGCAATGCGTGGCGGAAACGGGTGATGTGTACGACGCGCTGGCGGATAAATATCTGGCGATTGGCTGCTCCTGTGTTTCGCCAAACGATCAGCGCCTGCAAATGCTCAGCCAGATGGTTGAAGAATATCAGGTCGATGGCGTAGTTGATGTGATTTTGCAGGCGTGCCATACCTACGCGGTGGAATCGCTGGCGATTAAACGTCATGTGCGCCAGCAGCACAACATTCCTTATATCGCTATTGAAACAGACTACTCCACCTCGGATGTCGGGCAGCTCAGCACCCGTGTCGCGGCCTTTATTGAGATGCTGTAAGGAGTGGCAGTGACATATTCGATTGGCATTGATTCCGGCTCAACCGCCACCAAAGGGATCTTACTGGCTGACGGCGTGATTACGCGCCGTTTCCTCGTTCCAACACCCTTTCGCCCGGCAACAGCAATTACTGAAGCCTGGGAAACTCTGCGCGAAGGGTTAGAGACAACGCCGTTTCTGACGCTCACCGGCTACGGACGGCAACTGGTGGATTTTGCCGATAAACAAGTGACGGAAATCTCCTGTCACGGGCTGGGCGCACGGTTTCTTGAGCCAGCAACGCGCGCGGTAATCGACATCGGTGGTCAGGACAGCAAAGTGATTCAGCTTGATGATGACGGTAACCTGTGCGATTTCCTGATGAATGACAAATGCGCGGCGGGCACCGGGCGTTTCCTGGAGGTGATCTCGCGCACGCTTGGCACCAGCGTCGAGCAACTCGACAGCATTACCGAAAATGTCACGCCGCACGCCATCACGAGTATGTGCACAGTATTTGCCGAATCAGAAGTGATCAGCCTGCGCTCAGCGGGCGTCGCGCCAGAAGCGATTCTCGCCGGAGTGATTAACGCGATGGCGCGGCGGAGTGCCAATTTCATTGCTCGTCTCTCCTGTAAAGCGCCGATTCTGTTTACTGGTGGCGTTAGTCACTGTCAAAGGTTTACCCACATGCTGGAAAGCCATCTGGGAATGCCGGTACAAACTCACCCTGATGCGCAATTCGCTGGTGCAATTGGCGCGGCGGTAATTGGTCAACGAGTGAGGACACGCCGATGAAAGAGTTTTTATTTTTATTTCACTCCACGGTCGGCGTCATACAAACCCGCAAGGCGTTGCAGGCAGCGGGCATGACTTTTCGCGTCAGCGATATTCCCCGTGATTTACGCGGCGGCTGCGGGTTATGCATTTGGCTGACCTGTCCGCCTGGCGAGGAAATTCAATGGGTGATCCCTGGGCATACGGAATCAGTTTATTGTCAGCAGGATGGTGGCTGGCGCTGCATTGCACATTACGGGATTTCTCCGCGTTAAGGATTCATTAAGATCGCTACGTATACTTCTCGATATCTTATTGATTTGCCTTAAAGGGATTACCGTGACAAAAAGTATTTCGTTAAGTAAACGCATCTTCGTTATTGTGATTCTTTTTGTCATTGTGGCAGTGTGTACTTTCTTCTTGCAATCTTGCGCCCGTAAAAGCAATCATGCAGCATCATTTCAGAATTACCACGCCACCATTGACGGCAAAGAAATTGCAGGCATAACGAATAATATCTCTTCGCTGACTTGGTCGGCACAAAGCAATACTCTTTTTAGCACTATCAACAAACCTGCCGCCATTGTTGAAATGACCACCAATGGTGATTTGATCCGCACAATTCCTCTGGATTTTGTTAAGGATCTCGAGACGATCGAATACATTGGCGATAATCAGTTTGTCATTAGCGATGAGCGCGATTATGCCATTTATGTGATTTCACTGACCCCAAACTCGGAAGTAAAAATCCTCAAAAAAATAAAAATCCCGCTGCAGGAATCCCCAACCAATTGCGGTTTTGAAGGATTGGCCTATTCTCGCCAGGATCACACTTTCTGGTTTTTTAAAGAGAAAAACCCGATTGAGGTCTACAAAGTTAACGGGCTGTTAAGTAGCAATGAATTGCATATCAGCAAAGACAAGGCACTACAACGGCAATTTACTTTAGATGATGTGTCCGGCGCAGAATTTAACCAACAAAAAAATACGCTTCTGGTGCTGTCTCATGAATCTCGCGCACTCCAGGAAGTAACGCTGGTTGGCGAGGTTATCGGTGAAATGTCACTAACCAAAGGCAGTCGAGGTTTGTCGCATAACATCAAACAGGCCGAAGGGGTTGCGATGGATGCCTCTGGTAATATTTATATCGTTAGCGAACCAAATCGTTTTTATCGCTTTACCCCTCAATCATCGCATTAACAGGCTGGCATGTTTCACCTTTTTGTTATTAACTTGTTAACAACAAAAATGACAAACAAGGTTAAACATGCCTTCGTCCACGCATCCCGTAGAACGCTTTTCTTTCAGCACCGCGCTTTTCGGGATGCTGGTTCTGACCTTAGGTATGGGTTTAGGCCGCTTCCTTTATACGCCTATGTTGCCCGTCATGATGGCGGAAGGATCGTTTTCATTTAGCCAGCTCTCGTGGATTGCCAGCGGCAACTATGCGGGGTATCTGGCTGGCAGTCTGCTATTTTCTTTTGGCGCATTTCACCAGCCATCGCGCCTGCGCCCATTTCTGTTGGCTTCTGCCCTGGCGAGCGGGTTGTTGATCCTCGCAATGGCATGGTTGCCGCCATTTATTCTGGTGTTATTGATTCGCGTCCTGGCGGGTGTCGCCAGCGCCGGTATGCTGATTTTTGGTTCGACGCTGATTATGCAGCACACGCGCCATCCTTTTGTGCTGGCAGCTTTGTTTTCTGGCGTTGGCATTGGCATCGCACTGGGCAATGAATATGTTCTGGCAGGCCTGCATTTTGACCTCTCCTCGCAAACGTTATGGCAAGGCGCCGGGGCGCTTTCTGGCATGATGCTGATTGCACTTACGCTTTTAATGCCCTCGAAAAAACACGCCATCACACCAATGCCATTGGCAAAAACGGAGCAACAGATAATGAGCTGGTGGTTACTGGCTATTCTGTACGGCCTGGCGGGATTTGGTTATATCATCGTCGCGACTTACCTGCCGCTCATGGCGAAAGATGCAGGCTCACCATTGTTAACCGCCCATCTCTGGACGTTAGTCGGCTTATCAATTGTGCCTGGTTGCTTTGGCTGGCTATGGGCAGCAAAACGTTGGGGGGCTTTGCCCTGCCTGACGGCGAATTTGCTGGTGCAGGCTATCTGTGTGCTGCTTACTCTCGCCAGCGACTCGCCTCTCTTGCTTATCATCAGCAGTCTTGGTTTTGGCGGTACCTTTATGGGCACGACATCTCTGGTGATGACTATCGCCCGCCAACTGAGCGTACCGGGAAATCTCAATCTTTTAGGCTTTGTGACGCTCATTTACGGCATTGGGCAAATCCTCGGCCCGGCGCTGACCAGTATGCTCGGCAATGGAACATCGGCGCTTGCCAGCGCCACTCTCTGCGGCGCGGCGGCGTTGTTTATTGCTGCGCTTATCAGCACAGTGCAATTATTTAAGCTACAAGTGGTCACTTCATGAGGGAAGTTTCCCTTACCACTCAAGAAACTCAACCGCAACCGTTGATGTCAGCCAGACCCCGTTTTCCGCTTGCCAGAAAGGGCTCCCTCGTTTCGCCATTTCCTGTGCTTTGACGGTTAAGATAACCGGCGAACCGTGTCTTGCCCCAACTTTGCGGGCCGTTGCTTCATCAGCAGAGAGATGCACGTAATGGCGCTCCCCTGCAATCAGCCCCTGTTTTTTTATCGCCTCAAGGAAACGGCTTGCCGTACCGTGGTAGAGAAATTGTGGCGGTGTTTTTTCGATGAAGGCAATGACGACCTGCGAAGTCGAATGCCCCTGAACGGCGCGAATACACGTACCATCACTGGAATAACTAAAGCGCTTTTTATCGCTGGTGGCGACAACGATATCCAGTAATGCGCGGGTTAACCGCTTGCCCGCTTTTTGGGCACAAAGTATGAGCTTATCGATATCCGCCCATCCTTCACGGTCCAGCACGATGCCAATCGCCTCTGGTTTATGTCGGAGGACAAAACTTAAAAACTTGCTCGTCTCTGCCAGCTCTTTGTCGTTGTATTTTGCCATCGCGTTTTCGTCCCTGAATTTTCTGTTTTTATTTACTGATGTCATTGTCACTGGGTTTATGAATTTTCTACAACTCAATCCTGCGCAGAACTTTTGCCACACAGCGTCATTTTTCCGCTATGCAAAAAACGCATAGCAAGAAACATACTTGCATTTTCCCCATACCCACATGGCTGATAAGGTTTTTCAGCTCCAGGAATTTTCCTGGCTCAAGCAACACACATACACAAAAAAACAATGGGGATTGTTATGACACAACAAGGGGATGCTGTAGCTGGGGAGCTGGCGACAGAAAAAGTGGGTGTTAAAGGGTATCTGGCCTTTTTTCTCACGATTATCTTTTTTTCCGGTGTTTTTTCCGGGACAGACAGTTGGTGGCGCGTTTTTGACTTTTCCGTTCTGAACGGATCGTTTGGGCAACTGCCTGGTGCGAATGGCGCTACCACCTCGTTTCGCGGCGCAGGTGGCACAGGAGCTAAAGATGGCTTTCTCTTCGCGCTGGAACTGGCTCCGTCAGTGATTCTCTCTCTGGGAATTATCTCGATTACCGATGGTCTTGGCGGATTGCGCGCCGCGCAGCAGTTAATGACGCCCGTGCTAAAACCGTTGTTGGGCATTCCAGGCATCTGCTCGCTGGCGCTGATCGCTAACTTGCAAAACACGGATGCCGCCGCCGGTATGACCAAAGAGCTGGCGCAGGAAGGTGAAATTACCGAACGCGATAAAGTGATTTTCGCCGCCTATCAAACCAGCGGTAGCGCCATTATCACCAACTACTTCTCTTCCGGCGTCGCGGTGTTTGCCTTTCTGGGCACGTCCGTAATCGTACCTTTAGCAGTCATCCTGGTGTTTAAATTTGTCGGAGCCAACATTTTGCGCGTCTGGCTTAACTTCGAAGAACGTCGCAACCCAACGCAAGGAGCGCAAGCATGACAACTCAGGTCCGTAAAAACGTCATGGATATGTTTATTGATGGCGCGCGCCGTGGCTTTACTATCGCTACCACCAACCTGCTGCCAAACGTGGTGATGGCCTTTGTCATCATCCAGGCGCTGAAAATTACTGGCCTGCTCGACTGGGTGGGACATATCTGTGAACCCGTAATGGCGCTGTGGGGATTGCCCGGTGAAGCGGCAACCGTCCTTTTAGCCGCATTGATGAGCATGGGCGGCGCAGTCGGTGTTGCCGCCAGTCTGGCAACCGCTGGCGCATTAACCGGCCACGATGTCACCGTTTTACTGCCCGCGATGTATTTAATGGGCAACCCGGTGCAAAATGTCGGTCGCTGCCTGGGGACAGCCGAAGTGAATGCCAAATATTATCCGCATATCATTACGGTCTGCGTGATTAACGCATTGCTGTCGATCTGGGTTATGCAGCTTATTGTTTAACAAGGAGTTACCATGATTGATTATTCCGCAGCCGGTTTTACCCTGCTGCAGGGAGCGCATTTGTATGCGCCGGAAGATCGGGGAATTTGCGATGTCCTCATCGCTAACGGCAAAATTATTGCCGTTGCCAGCAACATCCCTTCTGACATTGTACCGGACTGCACGGTTGTCGATCTCAGCGGGCAGATCCTCTGCCCAGGTTTTATTGATCAACACGTCCATTTGATTGGTGGTGGCGGCGAAGCAGGTCCGACGACACGCACACCGGAAGTGGCGTTAAGTCGTCTGACGGAAGCGGGCATCACGTCAGTGGTTGGTCTGCTGGGTACCGACTCTATCTCTCGCCACCCGGAATCCCTGCTCGCCAAGACCCGTGCGCTCAATGAAGAAGGCATCAGCGCCTGGATGCTGACCGGCGCTTATCATGTCCCTTCCCGCACTATTACGGGTTCCGTGGAAAAAGACGTGGCGATTATCGATCGCGTGATTGGTGTGAAATGCGCCATCTCTGATCACCGTTCTGCCGCACCGGACGTTTATCACTTGGCTAATATGGCGGCGGAATCCCGCGTTGGTGGTTTGCTCGGCGGTAAACCTGGCGTCACCGTGTTCCACATGGGTGACAGCAAAAAGGCGTTACAGCCCATCTATGACCTTATTGAGAACTGCGACGTCCCTATCAGCAAGTTGCTGCCGACCCACGTTAACCGCAACGTTCCGTTGTTTGAGCAGGCGCTGGAGTTCGCGCGCAAAGGCGGCACCATCGACATCACCAGCAGCATTGACGAACCGGTCGCCCCTGCCGAAGGTATTGCCCGCGCCGTTCAGGCGGGTATTCCGCTGGCACGCGTCACTCTCAGCTCCGACGGCAACGGTAGCCAGCCGTTCTTTGATGACGAAGGAAATTTAACCCATATCGGTGTTGCAGGTTTTGAAACATTGCTGGAAACCGTGCAGGTGCTGGTCAAAGACTATGATTTCAGTATCAGCGATGCCCTGCGCCCGCTCACCAGTAGCGTAGCCGGTTTTCTTAACCTGACCGGGAAAGGCGAAATTCTGCCAGGCAATGACGCAGACTTACTGGTCATGACGCCTGAATTGCGCATTGAGCAGGTATACGCTCGCGGCAAACTGATGGTCAAAGACGGCAAAGCCTGCGTGAAAGGAACGTTTGAAACGGCATAAACGGTTGTCAGCCGCCCGAATGGACGTAGAATGCCCGCAAGGGCGGCTGACAGAGTATAACGTAATGGATGACTGTGGTGCGGTTTTGCATAACATTGAAACCAAATGGCTTTATGATTTTCTGACCCTGGAAAAATGTCGCAATTTTTCCCAGGCGGCAGTCAGTCGCAACGTCTCGCAACCAGCATTCAGCCGCCGCATCCGTGCACTGGAACAGGCGATTGGTGTTGAGTTATTTAACCGCCAGGTAACGCCGCTGCAACTCTCAGAACAAGGGAAAATCTTCCATTCGCAGATCCGCCATCTGTTGCAACAGTTAGAGAGCAATCTGGCAGAGCTGCGTGGCGGTAGCGATTACGCGCAACGTAAAATCAAGATAGCCGCTGCACACTCTCTTTCCCTCGGTCTGTTACCGTCCATTATCAGCCAGATGCCGCCGCTCTTTACCTGGGCAATTGAAGCCATTGATGTCGATGAAGCGGTCGATAAACTGCGTGAAGGGCAAAGTGACTGTATTTTTTCCTTTCACGACGAAGATTTGCTGGAAGCGCCGTTTGACCACATCCGCTTATTTGAATCTCAATTGTTCCCCGTCTGCGCCAGTGACGAACACGGAGAAGCACTTTTTAACCTCGCTCAGCCACACTTTCCGTTACTGAATTACAGCCGCAACTCCTACATGGGACGATTGATTAATCGCACTCTGACGCGCCACAGTGAGTTGAGTTTCAGCACCTTTTTTGTCTCTTCGATGAGCGAGCTTTTAAAGCAGGTTGCCCTCGACGGCTGTGGAATTGCCTGGCTACCGGAGTACGCCATACAACAAGAAATTCGCAGCGGGCAGCTCGTTGTACTGAATCGGGACGAACTGGTAATCCCGATTCAGGCCTATGCATACCGGATGAATACCCGCATGAATCCAGTTGCCGAACGCTTCTGGCGTGAACTGCGCGAGCTGGAGATTGAACCTGGCTGAAAGTTTTCTGCAGAAAATCTTCCGGCGCTGGGAATTATGATTGAGGTTCCTGCCGCAGTCATGATTGCAGAAAAATTAGCCAGTGAAGTCGATTTCTTTTCCATCGGCACCAACGATCTGACGCAATATATTATGGCGGCAGACAGAGGAAATAGCACCGTCGCGAAACTGGTCGATTATCGTAATGACGCGGTGATTAACGCTATTGCTATGGTGTGTCAGGCCGGACGTAATAATGAAATTCCGGTCAGTATGTGCGGCGAAATGGCTGGAGATATCCAGCAAACAGCACGACTGCTCACCATGGGGATTGATAAGCTCAGTGCCAGTCCATCCCGGCTTCCGGCCTTGAAAGCAGCAATCAGAACCTCCCACTAATTGTGACCTAACGCGATACGTCTTGCGCGTATCGCGTTTCCCGTCATTTACTGCGGCATCGTGCGATGCCAGCTGCCCTTCTGCCAGACCAGGTCAAACGTTAGCGGCTCATCATCGTGGTACAGCATCATCTCCAGACTAATGGCCAACTCGTAGCAATAGACTGCTTTCAGATTGACCTGCAATGCCGCAATACGTGGCTCATGAAATAAAAGCGCGGAACGTAACTGGCGGCAATACCAACTCTGGAGAAGCTTGTCGCTCTGATTATGCCCTTGCCACTCAGGCATGCCTGAAACAAGTAATATTGGTAGCGGTGAATGGGGAGAACTAAAAAGTTGAAAGAGATCCCGGCATACGGAATCACGCAGCGATAACGTATTGTTTCCTGTACTTTCAGGTAATACCGTCTGAACTGATTGGCGCATCATTTTGCGCACTCCTGACGTTTAGTGGCATCTGTATCCTGCCCTGGCTGCCGGACACCACTGGGTTGATGCTCATATTCCATAATCATTCCTTTATGCTCATTGCGTCCCTGGCACTTTCATAAGGGATTTATAAGATCCGCCAAAGATAAAACACTGTACAGAAAAGAATATCCACTGACTTTTAATTTAAAAAGGTATCATTTGACAAAAGTCATTAAACATAACGGAAATACGTTAACATATTCTGATTATTCCGAATAATTTCTCAGCGTTAAACTGATATATAATTATTCCAAAACAATATATCGTACGTAATGATTAAATTACGCATAATATATTCTGCAGAACATAATTAACTATTCAGGGAACATACATAGTGCAAAGCGGTTAAACTTTGCACCAGAAATGAGGGATCAGGCGTCGACTTTATCCAGCGGCCATGAATCAAACAGATAGCCATCGAAATAGATGTCATCAACATTAGAGAACTCCAGCAAGCGCTGCTTCACATTCTCCAGATGCTGCCACATTGCCAGCTTCGCCGCTCGGGCATCTTTTTTGATTAACGCGGCGAGGATCTGTTTGTGATCGCCCAACCACTCTTTGCGATACAGGCTGTCATCCAGATGGCTGTGCAACTGGATCCACATTGGATTGTTTTCCCGCCACTGCCAGGACTGACGGAATAACTCCACCAGCATGCTGTTATGCGTTGCTTCGGCAATGGCGAGATGGAACTGCATGTCACCGCTTTCGCTGCTGCCCGGCGCGCTGGAAGCCAGTTCACGCTCTTCCAGTTGCAATGCCTGGCGCATTTTGACGATATCTTCGCGGGTAGCCTGCAGGGCGGCAAACTCGGCGATGTTACTTTCCAGTAACTGCCGCGCCTGTAACAGCTCAAAAGGACCGGCATCGTTGCAGACGTTGGTATCCGGACTGTCTGCGTTGTGGCTGCCTGAGCTATCAAGAACATAGATACCTGCACCCCGACGCACTTCCACCAGCCCTTTGATCTCCAGCATGATCAGCGCTTCACGTACCACCGTCCGCGTGACATCAAGCATTTCTGCAATTTCACGCTCCGGTGGCAGCCGTTCGCCAGGATTGTACGGCGTCTTTATGATCAGATCGCGGATCATCGCCCCGACTTCCTGGTAAGGTCTTTGCGCAGAGGTGGCAGATTTCATGGTGTTGTGTCCGTTAGGTGCGGTTAATCAAATTTTTTCCGGATGCGGCGTGAACGCCTTATCCGACCTACAACGGGCAATTTTACGGCACCCGTTAAGCTCAAACTATACCATTAGCACTGGATGTTGGCACGTACAGGTGGGCAAAAAAACGAAAACTGGTCAACCAAATATTAGTTTGATTGACCAGTAAGTCTGTAGGGTAATCAGTTAGTTACAGCGCAGCCACACACTCGCGCGCACCGCGCTCACACAGCTGCTGATATGCCGCCGTCACCTCGCCAACAAAGTCGGCGTTCTGCGGCAGATCATCGGCAAAGATACCGCTCAGGCCCAGCAGTGCTTTCACGCGGTCTGCCCCCTGATACTGCGCGTTGATCTTCTGGAACTCCGCCAGCATCGGGTCAACCACGTCAATGGCATTACCCTGCTCATCCACGCCCTGGGTGTAGCGCATCCAGCCCGCCACGCCCAGCGCCAGGTGACGCCAGCTACCGCCGTTTTGCAGGTGCAAACGCACCGGATCCAGCAGACGCTGTGGTAACTTCTGGCTGCCGTCCATTGCAATCTGCCAGGTACGGTGACGCAGAGACGGGTTGCTGAAACGCTCGATCAGCAGCGCCGCATAAGCGTTCAGGTCTGTACCTTCCGGCATCGACAGCGTTGGCGCTTGTTCCTGCATCATCAGGGCAAAGGCCGCTTTGCGATAAGCCGGGTTAGTCATGGTGTCGGCAATAGTTTCATAGCCGCCGAGGTAACCGAGGTACGCCAGGAAAGAGTGGCTACCGTTCAGCATACGCAGCTTCATCATTTCGAACGGTACAACATCCGCAACAAACTGCGCGCCGACTTTATCCCAGTCCGGGCGACCATTAACGAAGTTATCTTCAATCACCCACTGACGGAACGGTTCGCAGGCAATGGCGCACGGGTCGTAAACACCCAGCTGGTCAGCAATTTCCTGTAAGGTTTCTGGCGTCGCCGCCGGAACGATGCGGTCAACCATGGTGCACGGGAAGGTGACGTTTTCTTCAATCCATGCCGCCAGTTGCGGGTCACGCGCCTGAGCCAGCCCAAGAACGGCGACCTTCGCCACATGACCGTTTTCACGCACGTTATCGCAGGACATCACCGTAAACGCTTTCAGCCCTTTTTCACGACGCAGACGCAGGGCTTCTACGATGTAACCAATCGCAGACTTCGGCGCAGTCGGGTTTTCGAGATCGTGCTTGATCAGCGGGTTATTGAGATCCAACTGACCGCTTGCCGCATCGGCACAGTAGCCTTTTTCCGTGACCGTCAGGGAGACAATCGCCGTCTGCGGACGCGCCATCGCGTTGAGAATACCTTCGCAGCCGTCGATTTCCGGATGCAGCGCTTCTTTCATCGAACCGATAATTTTCAGCTCGGTGCTTTCTGCGCCTTTTTCCGCTACGGTGTACAGCAGTTGCTGTTTTTTCAGGTTTTCGATCAGCACGCGGTCGTTGCCTGGCATCAGGTTAACTTCGCAGATGCCCCAGTCGCTGTCGGTGCTTTCCAGCAGATGATGGGTATACAGCGCCTGGTGCGCGCGGTGAAACGCCCCGCAACCGAGATGCACAATGCGTGATTCCAGACGAGAATGATCCCATGACGGGCGGGCAACCGGCAGATTGCTGTCAACAATAGTAGTCATCGTAAACTCCAGAATCCGTCTTCAGAGAGTGACGGCAAGGAAGAAGGAACCGGCACGGCGCGCAGCCATGCCGGTGGGTATTAACGGCTAAAGAAAGCGCGCTGGATCGCCAGTTCGACACCGCGAACTTCGGCCAGGCCTTTCAGACGACCAATTGCGGAGTAACCAGGATTGGTTTTCTTCTTCAGGTCGTCCAGCATCTGATGACCGTGGTCCGGACGCATCGGGATCAGGTCTTCTTTGCCTTCCGCTTTACGACGGTGTTCTTCTTCAACAATCGCTTTCACCACTTCGTACATATCAACGTCACCGTTCAGGTGCGCCGCTTCGTGGAAGGTTTTCGGGTTATCTTCACGCATGGTGGAGCGCAGATGGGTGAAGTAAATACGCGGACCGAACTGCTTGATCATATCAACCAGATCGTTGTCAGCACGCACGCCGTAGGAACCGGTGCACATGGTGAAACCGTTCGCCATGCTGTTTACGGTATCAACCATCCACTGCATATCTTCAATGGTGGAAACAATGCGCGGCAGGCCGAGGATCGGGCGCGGCGGATCGTCCGGGTGAACCGCCATACGCACGCCAACTTCTTCGGCAACCGGAATAATCGCTTTCAGGAAGACGGCAAAGTTTTCGCGCAGTTTGGCTTTGTCGATATCTTTGTATAGCTCCAGGTGCTTACGGAACTGGTCGAGGGTATACCCTTCTTCCGCACCTGGCAGACCGGCAATGATGTTACGGGTCAGACGCGCTTTGTCTTCGTCGCTCATGGTAGCGAAGCGAACTGCGGCCTGAGCAATTTCTTCTTCGGTGTAATCCGCTTCCGCGCCTGGACGCTTCAGGATATGCATTTCGAATGCAGCGAATTCGATCTGGTCGAAGCGCAGAGCTTTGGAGCCGTCTGGCAGCACGTATTCGAGGTCAGTACGGGTCCAGTCGAGCACCGGCATGAAGTTGTAGCACACGGTGCGAATGCCGCACTGCGCCAGGTTGCGCAGAGTCTGCTGATAGTTAGCGATCCACTGCTCATAGTTGCCGGTGTGGGTTTTGATATCTTCGTGAATTGGCACGCTTTCTACGACAGACCATACCAGGCCTGCGTCTTCAACGATCGCCTTGCGTTTGAGGATCTCTTCAACGGACCATACTTCGCCATTCGGGATATGGTGCAGCGCGGTAACCACGCCAGTTGCGCCCGCCTGACGGACATCAGCTAAAGAAACCGGATCGTTTGGGCCGTACCAGCGCCAGGTCTGTTCCATGATTTTTCCTCTTTCACATAGTGGGTTCAACAGCGAAGAGACGCGGAACCCCGGAGTTGTTTAGGTATCCGGATGAACAACCCGGCCACAGCCGTAGCGTCGCATCGGATGAGATGGCGTATAAGTTCTACCTTTTGGTAAGACATGTCAACCCGAATTCTAAAATTGGTTAACCACATCACAAGAATTTCACTCTCCTGGTTGTTGCTGCAAATTGCAGCAAAGGGTAATCGATGGTTATTGATCAGAGGATGTGACATTCATTGCAACAATGGTTGACCAATTTACATAACATGTCGCCCAAAATAACAACGGTTCAACCAGGTAAGGTAAAACGCTATGCATGTGCTTAACATTCTCTGAGTGGTATTCGGCATTGGTCTGATGCTGGTACTGACAATGACCGCAGGTTCAGACACATTCCCTACATTAGCAATGCCTCTTAGATTACTTTGACCTGTCAGTAAAAGACACGTTGAAAACCTGGGGTCTGCTGGAGCTGGTCAACTCCGTGGTTGGGCTGATTATGGTGTTGATTATTAGCATGGTAGCGTAAAAGAACACCGGAGCCTGCCAATGGCAGGCTCTGTTCGGATTGTCGGCAAAGTGCGCTTTGTTTATGCCAGATGCGACGCTGGCGCATCTGGCCTACAAAGGGCTAACGTGCAGGTTTTGTAGGTCTGATAGCGTAGCGCCTCAGGTACCAGCATTAGCAATGTCCTGTGATTTCTTTATTGATAAACAAATGTCACGCCAATAATCGATTGCACATTCCCTGCAGTCACCTGCCCTCCGGTACGTGCGTAATTTGCCGTTAATCCCAGACTTACCGCCGAAGTCTCTACTGCTCCTAACGATACCGTGTTATTCGCTGGAATAATCGTACCGTTGCGCGTCAACTGTACGCCGACGCCCTGCGCGGGTGAAAACGACGCGGTATTGGTGAAAATCGAGTTGCCCGCATCTGCGGTTGTGCCGGAGAGGTAATACCCCAGGTTTTGGCTTTTCGCACAATAAACGGTAAGAGGAATCGGCACTGAACCAGGGTAGTCCGGCAGAGTAACGGTGACATCACGAGCAGAAACATCGCAGCCGCCAGTAGGCACCACCACATCATTATTGGCGTAAATATTCCACACAAACTGGAAATCATCGCTGTTATAGTTGTTGGTCTGTCGCAAAATAAGCATGGCAATTAATGAGCCAGCTTTAATCGCCACCCCGCCCGCACTGCTCACAGGCGTCAAATAAAGCGCCACCGGCCACGGCTTATCCGTTCTCGAATTATAAACAACCCGCGGCGTTTCACTGGTGGTAGGAAATGGATAGCTACTGCCACTATATTTTACGGTCCCGGAAAAATTAGATAACACGCCGCCATAAGCCGAGCCTCGTTGCAGTGTGACATAATCTGTAATGGTTTCCGGGTAATCGTTATGGCAAAAGATTTGCGTCGAAAGATCCACGACCAGGTTTTGCCCCACATTCACGGCAGGCGCAAGGTTTACATAAACATTGGCGCTGCCACCGCCAATAGGGATTGCGGTACCATTGGCGGTTTTACAGGCGAATGACCAGGCATTTACCGACCAGCCCATCAGCAGTACAGCAAACAGGGTAATAACTCGTTTCATTACAATCATCTCTTTGGGTTCAGCTGTAGGTATAGGTGATGCTAATCACTGCCTGAATGGTTCCCTGAGTGGCTCCGCCATTTACCGTCAATGCTCTGACCTGTAACGGGAAGTGCGCTGATTGTGAGGAATCATCCACCTGAACTGTTTTGGTTGCGCCAGTATTCAATGTGTTGCCACTGTCATCCTGTAGCTCTAACTGGATGTTTTGCGCGGTCCCCTGGTTTTTATAATATCCGGTACTGTCGGCTGCCCCGCTGAAGCTGGCAGTGACCCTCGACGTTCCCACCGGACAATTAGTCAACTCAAGCGCAACATCATGCCAGGCCGATGCCGCCCCGGCAGACATCAGACTGAAAGAATAAAGATCGCCGAGATCTACCGTGGCATTGGTGGTGGAAACCGTACACGGTTTGGCGACGACCTTACCGTTAACCGTGATGGTGACATCGGCTGCCTGTATCGTCGCACTTGCGAACGCCAACATTGCCGCCAATAAATACCCACGTTTGCGCCATTTCATGAGCATCTCCAGTTACTGATATTCAAGAGTGAAGGTAGCCGTGGCATTGATATGCCCCGCAGTGACAGGCACCTGTGTCGCCATTAGCCGGGCGTAAAAATTCAACGTATTTGGTTTACCCGGCGTCAGGGTCGTCCACGAAATCGCGGACGATGGGGCATTAAGGGGTATCTCATTTTGCTGCTCATTCAGAAGCTGTATTCCCAGTCCCGCAGCCGCTGACACCGTATTTTCAAGTGCAAGCAGGTTGGCATTGTGGCTATCTGCAACGCCAGTAAACCCAACCTTTACGGCAGAAACAGCGTTACCACAGGGTGACAGCAAAATACGAAATGGAACGACAGGAGTCGTCGCGCCAATGTTGTTAAATTGCTTCGCCGCGTTTTCCATCAGATCAACAGTAAAATTGGTTGATTCAGCGGCCACACTACAGCCATTATCTCTGACATAGCCGCGGATAGTAATCGTGCTATCCGCAGCCAAAGCGTGACTTACCGCCAGCCACAAAAAAGCGCAAAGAAGATAAAAAGGTTTGTTTCTCATCACGCCCCCTTAACGACATTCAGCTGATAGCTGGGTTAATAACTGCTGCTGACTCTCTGGTGGCAGTTGATAATTGGCGACACAGTGAGCATTTTCCTCTTCTCCCCATTTCACCTGAACTTTTCCCGCTAAAGGCATTCCGCTGAGGTAAACCTGACCATTATCCGCAACAATGCCGCTACTCTGGCTACTCTCTGATGTCACCATCGCCCCAAACGGCAGCGGCTTATTATTGTGGGTTAGCGTCATGAGCAGTTTTATCCCAACGCGCGCTTTAAACTCTGCTCGCACGATCGCCCCACGGGTGGGAACAACGTTAGCGACCGCATTATCTAAATCGACGTTATCAGCCAGGGTATTGGTATCCAGCGCCACTCTGTTTTCCCGATATTCAGTGGCATATGGCAGCACGGCATAACCCCGCCAGTCGGTACGCACTCCTGTCTGGTTTTCGACTTTTGCATCTTTTGCGCCAGGCGCTTTAACAAGCACCACCGTATCGTTTAACGGCTGCCCCAGCGTTACGCCATTGGCATGAGCCAGTACCCCACCGCTGACTCCGTAATAGAGCTGCTTAATATCATCGCTATGGCTGTAACCGATATTGGCATTGCCGTAACCACCGCGATAATTCAGCGTGGCGTAGCCTGTACTTCCGCTATTTCCATCGCCTCCCCCGGCATAACCGGTTTGCACGCTATAGCTGAGGTTGTTGTCTTCCAGCAACGTACCGTATACACCGGCCAGATTGGTCATCCGACCGTTGAGATCGTGTGACATGCTGTAGCTGGCACTGGCATGTCGCCATTGAGATTTACTGTCAGAACGCAGCCAGTGGCTGAAAGGAATATTGACGTTAAGAGCTAACATCTGATCCCGTCCTTTTTGCCAGGCGTTTTTCGTCAGGCTATAGCTGAGCGTCCAGTTAATATCTTCGAACGCAGTATTTAATCCTGCCTGGAATTGCTCATCGACATTACTCGTTCCCCAATAAGTTTGATGGCTACCACTCAAATACAGTGTTGATGTGCGCCCGAGTTGCTGAGTAACGGTGAGTTGTAATTTCCCGCGTTTGTTATAAGCGAGATTGTAATAGTCGGTGAATTTCGGCTTAACCTGAATAACACCATCCTGTGTTTCGATGTTGTAGCCATTCATTCGACTGTATGTTGTATCAGCGAAATTAAAATACCCACTGGTCGAATAACGGTAACCCACTAACTGAATATTCGTGCCTGACTCATTGAGCGATTTGTTATAAAGAAAACGCACCGATTGTCCGTCATGCTGACTGTCATCGGGAAGTGTGGAATTAGCCTGCGTCATATCCACAGACAGAGCGCCCAGTGCCCCCATATTTTTCCCGATACCGAAATTAAACGCATGATAACGATCCGCCAGTTGCGTTCCACCATATATTGTCCAGCCAGCCGGAAGGCCGTGGAGTAATGTACTCTGGAAAAAGCGGGGTTTTTCCTGTTGCGCATTTCCACTACGGTATTCTCCTGCCGTAATGGAATAACGTGTATGCCCTTCACGTTGCAAAAGCGGGACTGACGAATAGGGTACGGTAAAAATCTGCGTACTGCCGTCAGCCTCTTTAATCGTTACCTGCAAGTCACCACTATTACCTGCGGCATAGATATCGTTGATGGTAAAAGGCCCCGGTGGCACCGTACTATTATAAATGTCATACCCATTTTGTTTAATAGTGACCTGTGCAGTACCACGAGCAATACCGTGGATCACCGGGGCAAATCCTCTTTGGCTATCGGGTAACATATTGTCATCTGAGGCCAATTGTGCGCCGCGAAAGTTAATACCATCGAAAATATCGCCCTGAGTATAACCATCACCCAGCGTCAGCCGGGAACGTAACGGAATTATGTCTCGCTCAAGCCAGGTATTGATATGCTGCCATTTATTTTTGCTACCTGATGAACTGTCGCTACTGTTATAACTCCAGGTGGTATTGTCGCGTAAACGCCACGCACCAATATTTAACCCACTCTGTAGGTTTAAATATGCATAATGGCTGTTACTACCAATCCGATTCTGTACACTATTTCCGCTGAAATTATAATTGAGCAATCCGGCATTAATACCGGGATCCCATAACTCAGGAGGAATATAACCACGCGCGCGATTACTCATAAATGCCTGAGGGATCGTCAGGTTGAGTCGCTGCTGACCCACATCCAGTTGCGCAGTAGCGTCATGGATCATTGAGGTTAATGGCACGCAGGCATCATCCGCCAGCAGATTCATACCGGAGACAGAAGCCGTATTCAGCCCCATACTGGCAAGTTGCGCGCGTGTCAGGCAGGGAACAATCCCTTGTTCGCTGTCGCCCGTATTAAATGTGACATCACGCGTTGCCATATAACCATTATTCAAATAGATATCAACACGATACGTCCCTGGCGGTAATTCTTGCCCATTTTCAAAACGCGATAAATCAGCCACAGCCTGGGGATCATCCGCTAAAAAACGCGGGTTAAAATAGAGTTCGGCAGATGACAAAGGTGCCTGTGCGGTAAAAGCACAGGCAACAAAGAGTCGGACAAAAAAACCAGCCAAACGATGCTTACGAATATGCAAGCATTGTGTATTTCGCTGGTAAAGTCTTAAATTCAGATATGACATTATTCCTCCGGTTTAAATCACCCGGCAGTCAATTCTTTTTATTCAGGCGAAAAAATCCCCCTGCGTTATTCCATTACGCCCGTCATTTTGGGGGTAAGTGCGCCATAATCATTTATTGTTCGGTAAGTAATATTGCTTCCTGCATCAGAAGGCAATTTAACCGCACTTTCGCCCATTGGAGGCACCAATGCATTTTCAAGAACCCGAGTTCCGGCATTCAACTCTGTTACCGTCAGGTAATAGGGTGTCGGGTTAATCAGCGTCAGAGAATTCGCGCTACGACGAAATCTTAATTTTTCTGCGGCCTGATCGGGTGGCAACGCTAATTTAGCCGGACGATAGTACAGTTTAATGCGGCTGATAATTGCGAGCTGTAGCGTATTCTCAGTCAATTTTGATTTATCCATTGACGGAATCGCTTTAACATTCATCCAGAATAAACTTTCCCGATCCTGTGGCAATTGGTTATTTGTTGCATCAAGAATACGCAAGGTATTCTCTTTTTTTCCCTTCATCGCAAACAGAGGTGGCGTCACAATAAAACGGCCATCCTTTACACCATCGGCATTTTCTACCCATGATTGAATTAAATAGGTGCTATTTTCATCATTATTTGTCACGGCAAGTTGCACTTGTTTTTGCCCTGCCGGATAAATTACGCGAGTCGCACCTAAGGCCACTCCCGCTTCAGCGCGTCCGGCAACCATCATTGCCATGAACATCAGGATACCTGCCAGCAAGCAGAATGTTATTTCCTGCGATTTCCTTACATTGACGTTTTTATTACTCACTGTCCTGTTCCTGTTATCACATTATCTGCTGAACAATTACTGATAGGTTAAAGAGAACCAGGCCTGGGCATTGGCGATGCCGCCAGTAACCCGACGCCCGGTAGCACGATATTTGGCGATGAAATGTAGCGAAGTAGAGCCTGAGTAAAGCCGTTTCCAGTTTACTGGAGGACGGTTAATCGGTACGAGGTTTCCTTCATCATCAAACAACGCTACGCCAATATTGGTGGCTATCCCTGGCCCCTCTCCCACGGAAAGTACATCCGGATTTTTACCATCCGCGACACCGTGAAACGCCACACCCACACGTTCACTCACCACCGTGCTACATTCCCGTAAATGAATAACAAAAGGCACCGGTGCGCTATCTTCCCCTACCGCATGAAACCGGTTACTGCTGATTTGCCCCATATTGACCGTCATTTGTTTATCGCCGGCTTCAATCCGGCAAGTTTCCGCAATAATGACGCCCTGAAATTGCATATTTCCGCCGGGCAGCGTGGTATTCCATTTATTTCCGGCCAGAGCAAACATTGGCAGCAACGACGCTAACAGAAATAATCTCTTCCTTTTCATCGTTATTTTTATCGCACAAGGGTGGGCATCCCTGCCCGTAATGACGTCCCTGAACCTGGGTAGGTTATTGATACTGAACCTTGAAGGTCGCATCCGCATTAGCAGCACCTGGGGTTGCGGCACCAATGGCATAATAACGCGCCTGGAACGGAATGGTGTTGGCTCCGTTATTCAGGGTGGTTTGTGCACTAAATGACGCACCATCCAAAGCCAACGCAGTCCCTGTTTTATCTAGGATCTGCACACCAACGTTTGTTGCGCTACCCGCAGCAGAACTTTGCAGAGCCAGTACGTTGGTATGATTCGTGTCAATTGTTGTACCTAAGAAGGCAACAGCAGCTTTACTTGCAACATCGGTATCGCAATCATTCAGTTGAATGTTAAAACCGACAGCAGAGCTGGTTGCTCCGTCCTGTGCCAGCGATGCGGTACGAACCTGTCCTAACTGAACGGTTTGATCAACAGAGCCTGCATCAACTGCGCAAGCGGCGTTAACAACTTCCCCTTTAAAGTGAACGGTCCCACCATTAACCGTCGTGGCAGCGGCCAGAGCCGCTGTGGAACTGAGGGACAGAGCCGACAGAACAACGATTGCCAGAGTTTTAATTTTCATGCTGCTTTCCTTTAAAAAAACTATTTCTAAATCGACATGGGCAGTCGTTCTGTACACTTTGTTTTGTCAACGAGTTTGACTGCCAACACTGCACAGTTTTCCCCCAAAAGATGAAACATTTGGGGCCATTTTGACTCATAGAGGAAAGCATCGCGCACAAACTTTTTCAGTTTATTTGTTGGCTTAATGTTCTATGGTTATCTTTATTTGCAGTTTTTTATATTGTATGAGGTGGTTTTTGGAGAGAAGAATGAGGAAGTTGCGTCGAGCTACAGAAACGTTAGCTTTACATATAGCGGAGGTGATGTGAAATTAATTTACAAGAGAAATAATTTATATATCAAACAGTTAGATGATTTTTGTCGTTTTTTAATATTTTTATGCTTGAGAAAAAATACGTAACTTATTTATGATATAGACAGTTTGGCCCCAATTGTCTTGTATTTATTTATTTTTTAAGTTTATTATCAATAAGTTAAATCAAACTTCTTCTCTTTTTAATTTTTCGTTTATGAGATTATTTCTTTCCCATAATCCGGCAAAACGAGCAGCATTACTGGCGGTATAACGCACAGTATGGCGAATATTTCGATGCCCGAGATAATCCTGAATTAAACGGGTATCTGCACCACGCTCCGCCAGTTCATAACCGCAAGCATGCCTTAACATATGAGGATGAGTCTGCGTTACGGTTCCAGCTTCAATACCGGCATCGCGAATAATGCGATAGGCCTGCTGGCGAGAAAGCCGACTCCCGCGGCGAGAAATAAATATAGCGTCGGTCCGGTCAGCACCTTTCCAGTTAGCACGTTCCTGGGTCCAGCGTTCCACAGCTTCACGCTCATCAAAACGTAACGGGTGAACGGTAGAAAATCCGTTCTTCAGTCGGCGAATATTTATTCGACCTTCATTAAGGTCAAGATCCTGATAATGCAGATCAAGCAGTTCACTAATACGCATCCCATGCCGATATGCCAACAGAATAAGACAATAATCTCTTGCTCCCGTTGCCCCGTAACACACCGCCTGCATCATGGCCTGAACTTCTTTACCGGTAAGATAACGACGTTTACTCACAATAGTAGTACTCCTGACTGAGATATATTTGAATGAATACCTACAGGAAACCTCAATCGGTCAAAATTAGCCCAATAGATAAAAAGATAACCACACACGAAGTGATGTGGCTATCAGTCAATTACATTAAATATCATACAAAAATAAAATATCACTGATGTGACAATATCTATTTTCATTGATTTGATTCAATATAACAATAGATTGCAGTGGATTAACTTCCAGTTGCTTAAAAAATAAAGAAAAAAGTATGGAAACAAGCAAATTTAAGTGATGTGTAAATTTATGAATGATTTTGTTTATTTATTTTGAAGAACATAAACCATTGTATTTTGTATGGATATGGTTAACTTAATGTTTATTATGATAATTAAGAATCATACTTACAATAACATCAATTAATAAATGGTTAATCATTTTTGATATATCGTAAGAATAATGTAGTTTTTAACACCATCCCTGGTATCTCAACTATCTCTATAAAACAGCGTGACGCTGTCGTCCTCTGGCTCTATCCCAGATGCCGTAAAAACGCCCTGCATTGCTGGCTGTATACCAGACAGTATGACGAATATTGCGATGCCCAAGATAATCCTGGATAAGTCGCGTATCTATTCCCATATTCGCCAAAGCAAAACCACACGAATGGCGTAACATGTGCGGATGAATCTCCAGTGACAACCCGGCATTACCACCGGAAGTCGAGATAATATGGTAAAACTGTTGCCGAGAAAGTGGATTCCCCTTACGTGATAAAAATACCCACTCGCTCTCAGCATGCGGATAAGAAGTACGGATACTCAACCAGTTTTTTAAAGCCTGAATTTCTTTGTTCAATAGCGGGTGCGTTGTTGAAAAGCCTTTTTTTAATCGATGGATATATATACACTTTGCCTTAAGATCAATATCCGAAATCCTCAATCGGCAAATTTCACTCGCCCGGAAACCATGAATAAAACAAAGTAATGTCAGACAATAATTACGTGCAGCATGAGGCCCGGTATTTGCTGCTTTAAGGAGTGATTCTATTTCACTATGGGTCAGGAAGTTCCTTTTTTTGTTATCAGCCTTATTCTTCATCGTTTTCCCTTATAATTACAGACGCGCACTAGCTGTGCTGGGTTAGCAATAATCCAACATTTTAATCCTGATTATGTTTATAAAAGCGAACGTTTGCTTAATAACTAACGTAAGTGGACCAGTTCTTCTGAGTGAACTTAAATGGAGTAGCGATAGTTACTTATAATAACTTTGCCATACAAACGCCATGCTCTTGCATGCTATGTACCTTTATATATTTATAAATCTGATACGAATCGAATAATAACCCTCATCATTAATGCAACTAATCTTATCTATATATCATGTGATATGTTCTGTAACAAGTAAAATCAACATAAAAAATCCAGCAAAATTTAATATTTGTTCAACTAGCCGTCTCACACATGACATTATTAGTCAACTGCATTTGCCACAAAATGGCTATTTCATGGAACGCAGTAATTTCTTAGTGGCTATTATCATGCTAATGCTTAGGTCCCTAGCGATTATTCCTGCCTGGTTCGTCAGCTTACGCCATGAGATTGTTACATTCCTTTTTCAGACTGTGTATTTCCTGGAGATATGGGGGAACGCAGGAGACGCCTTTTCATCTACATTCGTTGGTAAATATGGCTTTGGTCACTGCGACTTAAACCTTCCTCAATCACAGCTATTCGCCGGGCGATACGGCAAACAACCTATCTGAAACATCATCCTGAAAACACCAACATCTACAAGCCTTTCCAGATCGACTTCAGGGGTGACCACTTACAAGCCAAAAACCAGGATACATATTTCATGATGAGAATTATGATCAGCCTGATGGCGGGTAAACACTTATTTTCACCACGCTCACTGAGTTAGCTTGTAAAGCTTCCCTTGTTTAGACTCTAAATAAATTATTTATAAAACAAATGGTTAAAAGAAAGTATTTAGTTTTTGAAGACCACCGCAAGTGTTCGTCTGGCTTCACATGCCATCTTCCTCTTAGAAAAAGATCGACATATTTTGTGACACGAATTACAAATCTCGTTTTGTTGTATGGATTGCGTGATTTTTTATCTGGTATAACAGGTATAAAGGTGCACCGCGATAGTCAATGAGACAGGGCATCTCGCAATCTATGGCAAACATCACTTCAGTTCTTTCTCATCGGGTGATGAAAACGCACTTCAGTCTGAAAGGAATATGAAAATGAGATCAACAGACACTCTATTTTATGACTCTGGGTAAAATGGATTGAGTAAGTGATATAGCTTACGAACATTCAAATCAATTAAACATCAGAAGAGATTTTATACTCAGGTATTTAATCTGGTTCTCTGTTTATTTAAATAATGTGGAAAGAGAATTTTCACAGGAGACCTTATACAAAAAATATAAAATACAGCTACTCGTTGCCAAAGACACTATAAGCCTGGCAAAAAATATTACACAACATAAATGCTAATTGTTTATGCGGGCTTTGTATTGCTTTCTGTATCCTACAAATGAGTGAAATATATGAAAAAGGCTAAAATACTTTCTGGCGTATTATTACTGTGCTTTTCGTCACCACTGATTTCTCAGGCTGCGACACTGGACGTACGTGGTGGATATCGTAGTGGAAGCCACGCCTATGAGACTCGACTCAAAGTCAGTGAGGGATGGCAAAATGGATGGTGGGCAAGTATGGAAAGTAATACCTGGAATACCATTCATGATAATAAAAAGGAAAATGCCGCACTCAATGATGTTCAGGTTGAAGTTAATTACGCGATTAAACTTGATGATCAATGGACGGTGCGCCCGGGAATGTTAACGCATTTTAGCAGCAACGGCACACGCTACGGACCCTACGTAAAACTGTCCTGGGACGCGACAAAAGATCTTAATTTTGGCATTCGCTATCGTTACGACTGGAAAGCTTACCGACAACAAGACTTATCCGGTGATATGTCTCGTGATAACGTTCATCGTTGGGATGGATATGTCACTTACCATATTAATAGTGATTTCACCTTCGCATGGCAAACGACGCTATACAGCAAACAGAACGATTATCGCTATGCAAACCATAAGAAATGGGCGACGGAAAATGCATTTGTTCTACAATACCATATGACGCCCGATATTACGCCATACATAGAATATGACTACCTTGACCGTCAGGGTGTTTACAACGGCAGAGATAATTTATCGGAAAACAGTTATCGCATTGGTGTGTCATTTAAACTGTAGTAGACAGGAGACAGTCACAATGAATAAAACAATAACAGCGCTTGCTATCCTAATGGCTTCATTTGCCGCAAACGCGTCTGTATTACCGGAAACTCCTGTGCCATTTAAAAGTGGTACCGGAGTAATTGATAACGACACTGTCTACATTGGTTTAGGTAGCGCAGGTACGGCATGGTACAAGCTGGATACACAGGCCAAAGATAAAAGATGGACAGCGTTAGCTGCATTCCCTGGCGGACCGAGAGATCAAGCAACCTCTGCATTTATTGATGGCAATCTGTATGTGTTTGGCGGCATTGGCAAAAACAGCGAGGGCTTGACTCAGGTATTTAATGACGTACACAAATACAACCCCAAAACCAATAGCTGGGTTAAATTGATGTCGCACGCGCCGATGGGCATGGCAGGCCATGTGACTTTTGTACACAACGGCAAGGCTTATGTTACTGGCGGTGTTAACCAGAATATCTTCAATGGCTATTTTGAAGATCTCAACGAAGCTGGAAAAGATTCAACCACTATAGATAAAATCAACGCCCACTATTTTGACAAAAAAGCAGAAGATTATTTCTTCAATAAGTTTCTGTTGTCTTTTGATCCCTCTACACAGCAATGGAGTTACGCTGGCGAATCTCCCTGGTACGGAACGGCTGGTGCGGCGGTTGTGAATAAAGGTGATAAAACCTGGCTTATTAATGGCGAAGCCAAACCAGGATTGCGAACGGATGCCGTATTTGAACTTGATTTCACCGGTAATAATTTAAAATGGAATAAGCTTGCTCCCGTCTCATCACCAGATGGCGTCGCTGGCGGTTTTGCGGGGATAAGCAATGATTCTCTTATATTTGCCGGAGGGGCCGGATTCAAAGGTTCACGAGAAAATTACCAGAACGGTAAGAACTATGCGCATGAAGGCCTGAAAAAATCATATAGCGCTGATATTCATCTTTGGCATAACGGGAAATGGGATAAATCGGGCGAATTATCGCAAGGTCGGGCCTACGGAGTATCACTGCCCTGGAATAATAGTTTATTAATTATTGGCGGTGAAACTGCAGGCGGCAAAGCGGTGACGGATTCAGTATTGATCTCTGTGAAGGATAATAAAGTCACAGTGCAAAACTAACGCTTCAGGGCCCCAGTAAAGGGGCTCTGCTATCAATTTATCATTTCAATTACGCGAAAATTATATGAACGCAATAATATCGCCCGATTATTACTATGTTCTTACCGTTGCCGGTCAGTCTAATGCCATGGCGTATGGCGAAGGACTGCCATTACCGGACAGGGAAGATGCGCCTCATCCCAAAATTAAACAATTAGCGAGATTCGCGCATACGCATCCCGGAGGCCCCTCATGTCACTTTAACGACATTATTCCACTGACTCACTGCCCACACGATGTTCAGGATATGCAGGGTTATCACCATCCTCTGGCAACGAATCATCAAACACAGTACGGCACCGTTGGCCAGGCACTGCATATTGCACGGAAATTACTGCCCTTTATTCCTGATAACGCGGGGGTTCTCATCGTTCCATGTTGCCGTGGCGGATCGGCTTTTACTGCGGGCAGAGAAGGGACATATTCAGAACGGCACGGAGCCAGCCATGATGCTTGTCGTTGGGGAACGGATACTCCGCTGTATCAGGATTTAGTCAGCAGAACGCGAGCCGCACTGGCAAAAAATCCGCAGAACAAATTCCTCGGCGTATGCTGGATGCAAGGCGAATTTGACCTAATGACCAGTGACTACGCGTCACACCCTCAACACTTTAATCATATGGTTGAAGCCTTTCGTAGGGATCTAAAACAATACCATTCTCAGCTTAATAATATTACTGACGCGCCGTGGTTTTGCGGCGATACCACCTGGTACTGGAAAGAAATTTTCCCTCATGAGTATGAAGCTATTTATGGCAATTATCAAAATAATATTTTAGCCAATATTATTTTCATCGACTTCCAGCAACAAGGTGAAAGAGGGCTGACGAACGCGCCTGATGAAGATCCGGACGATTTAAGCACGGGATATTTCGGTTCAGCGTACCGGTCAGCGGAGAACTGGACGACGTCACTGCGAAGCAGTCATTTCAGCGCGGCAGCCCGTCGGGGGATTATTTCTGACAAGTTTGTAGAAGCAATTTTGCAGTTTTGGCGCGAAAGGTGAGCGTTCATTAATTTGATTTATTTGCATCCATCAACGCTTTTAACTGCTCCGGCGAAAACGGTGGTTTGCGTCGGTGCAACATCGCATGGCAATTAGGGCACACAGGAAGCAAAAAAACAAATGAGATCAAAGTAATATATCTTCACTTGCAGGCTTGAACAGCAGAAAATTTGCGAGCATGATCGCAACTATTTCACTGCCAGGGATATCAATGGCTTCCAGTAAATCGCTACAGCAGGCAATTGCCAATATAAAAATCTGGCACAAGGGTGAACAGCGCGCGCCGCATAAGCCATTGTTATTGCTATACGTATTAGCGGGATACCTGAATGGACATCCGCGCCTTTTCGATTATGGCTCGGAAATCTACGAACCTCTGCACAGTTTACTGGAACGTTTTGGGCCACAGCGTTCACAGTACCGACCTGATATGCCGTTCTGGCGATTACAAGGCGACGGATTCTGGCAATTACACAATGCCGAGCTTTGCTCAACAGCAGGGAGCAGCCGACAACCGCCAGTGAAGGAACTGACCGAACACCGCGTTGCAGGCGGTTTCGATGAACAGCACTATGCCCTGGTAACTGGCAATAAAAAACTCATCAATACCCTGGCGCAACAGATACTCGAAGCGCATTTTACCGAGAGTATTCAGGAGGAAATTGCTGACGAATTGGGTTTTGACCTCCAGCAAATCCGTAAACAACGCGACCCGTTATTTCGCAAAAATGTATTACGCGCTTATAACTACCAGTGCGCGATATGTGGCTTTAATATGCGCCACGATGACACCACCGTCGCGCTGGAAGCAGCACATATAAAATGGAAACAGCACGGTGGCCCTTGTGAAATCTCTAATGGCCTGGCGCTTTGCGCAATTCACCATAAAGCCTTTGATAAAGGATCGATTGGCCTGGATGAAAATATGCGGGTACTGGTCTCGGATGCGGTAAACGGCGGAGGGATCGTTGAGAGGTTATTCTGGGATTTTGACGGGAAAACTATTGCGTTGCCGCAGGTGCGTAAAAATTACCCGTATGAGGGATTTGTAGAGTGGCATCGGAAAGAGGTTTTTAGGGGGTGAGGTAGGCTATCTTGTGCATACAAATAGACAAATAAATTGTATAAAGAGATAGCCTACAAATACTAAATAAATTCAGCCCCACCAGGAAAACGCAACTCTGATGTCTGTAAACTCTCGCCAATAAAGAAAGGTACAACCCATAAACGTAACCTATTTTCCTTCTGATGGCTAAATTCATAAGGATGAGGAGATGGCTGATTAAATCCGTTATGATAGGGGTATATCAAAATCATATCACCTTCCCCCTCCTGGTAATTCAATCCATAGGCAAGCATTTGGTAGAGATCGGCTTGAGATTGCTCAAGACTGTCCTTTCTGCCATTAACTATCTTCCATTTAACATCACAGGTAATAACTGAACCAGTAGTACTTTTACGAGGCCGTAAACAAATATCAGGCCGCAGCTTAAATAAAGCTTTACCGTTATAACTAATCAGATTTTTTGAACTTACCTGTGCGTCCACTCGCCATTTCTCATAATAACGATAACGCATCCATGTCGTCACAAAAGATTCAAAAACAGCCTCCATCGGGAAAAGCAGTGAAAAAGCATTAACATCCCCATACATACAGTGTGGAGAATCACCCAACAAAATCATCTTCGCCCACGCTAACGCTTGTGCATAGTGATGCATGTGTCTATCAAGGTGTAACTGCTCGAAAGCTATATAAGCATCATGAACTGGCGTGATATTTTCAAAGTGAAACTGCAGCTGTGTTATCTGCTGTAATAATTGTGGATTACTTGTTTGGCGATTAATCTTATTGATTGCAGTTTTGAGTATCCGGTTTTCCAGACGATTGACGCTGTACTCGTCATACTCCACCTGAAAACGATCCCGCCTAATACAGTTTTTGCTTAATTGTGCAGAGATCCGTAATCTTCCTTTCATCCATGGAAGATTATCTTCCTGACGTAAATAGTCACGTTTTAACCCTCTCTGCACAATCTTACGCACGCTCTCTATAAATTGTTGAATAAAAATATCCATCAGAGGCATTTTAGATATTTTGACGCCAGATTCAGAGGAGGCAATATGACGAAATGATTTTAACGTACGTAACATCATTAGTAATTGTTGACGAACAGTATCCTCATTATCCTGACCTGTTTTAGGCAGGATTTCGAGAAATCGCCCCCCTGGCAGTGAGATTACTCCTGCATAGTTTTTTACCTGCAGCGTTTTTACTCCATTCCGGCTGCTAAGGGTGAGCAGACGATGAGTATTATCAGCATCGTCTTTCAGACAGCGCAGCTCAAGCCATTTAAATAGGTCTGCAGGTAGCACTACTGCATTATTTATACGGGCATCACCTTCCTCACTCACTAAATGCCCGTATTCGAACACAGTGAAATGACTGGAAGATTTCATTCCGCACTCCTGCGTTTTTCTTTTTGAGGTGCATAAATTTGCTGCCAGGCGATTGGATTGTCCCAAACGTTGTCATCCTCTGCTGCCAGGTGAAAACTGGTTCCCAAGTCATCTGTTCCGTTATCACCAAAGAGATCGGCATACTTTTTCTGGTATTTCACCTCACGTACAAATTGAAGATCTGGTACTTCCTCTTTTTGGTTATCAGCCAGTACCATGCGAATTTTTTGCCAGTCATTGTAAAAATATTCTTCCAGCAATGGTAGTATCTTATTTCGCATAATCCGTTTGAATCTTTCAAATGCCAGAGCTTCGTCTTCTTTTGCCTGCACAACAGGGATAAAAAAAGCATGCCCCAGCATATGTTCTCTATCGTATAAAACCTGGATGCGATCGTTAAGCGTCTGCAATAGACGAGGCAGATCAATACCTTTAATGACAGTATCTTTCAGAACAGTAATATCTGGCAGCATCGCTTCAAAATCAAATCTGCGACGTAGTGCAGTATCAAGTGCAGTAAGCGAATGATCAGCAGTGTTCATGGTACCAATTAAATAAAGGTTATTCGGTACACTAAATGGAGTGGAAGAGTATGGCAGCAATACGCTAAGCGATTCTGGCTCACCAGCCCGTTTAGATGGCTCAATAAGGGTAATTAGTTCACCAAAAATTTTTGAAATATTACCCCGATTTATTTCATCAATAATGAGAACATAGTTTTCCTTTTTTTCTGAAGCTACGCTCTGAGTATTCAGAGGCAGATAACGTTGATTAATTAAATAGTTAAGGATACTGCGTACATAAGATGGATTATGTACTTTTGCTCGTGGATCCTGATAAACTTGCCGAATATCCTTCAAATAGGCATTGTAACCCTGTCCTAAATCCTCTTTTTTCGATTGTGACGGGAAAATTCCAAAGTTGGTTTGACTTTTATACGTCAGCTGGAAGGCCTTACCCTGTTGTGTTTCCAGCGTGATATTTTCACCTTCAGATAAACGTTCTTGTAGGCGAGTAAGTGCGCTATCCAACATTTCCTGCACACCAGCATGACCAAAGGCGGCATCCTCGCATATCTGTTTAAAAATACCTGCCTTTATTTCGTATTTTACATTACCGTCATCAGTAGTCTCAGCTCTTAAACCTTCAATAAACTCTTCATAACCAAAGCTCTGATGAAAGGTGATAAAACGCACTCGATTATCTTTGATAAGCTGATTATAAATCTTTTTCAACTCGCGACGTTTTTCACTCTCATCCTTACCCTCCTGCAGGGAGTAAGCGATCGGATCACAAATTTGTACAGCAATCTCAATAGTACGATATGTTTTACCTGTACCTGGCGGGCCATAGAGAATTGTGTTTTTAGGCAATGGCGAACTTATAACATCATCTTCTTGCTCATTTTCTTGTAAAGCACTTTCGCTTCCAACTAAACCGATAGCATTTTTATCCTGAATTTCATACGCATAGAGATGCCAAAGTGACATATTCAGCTCAATAGGGTCGATATCATCACCCAGCGCACGATTTAGCGTTTCTTTAAGATCAACATTGCGAGCCAGCCACTCCCGTTCTCCGGAAAGACCTAGCTGGAAATGGTTGTTGCAATAATTGTAGCAACTAAAAAAATTATTAACATTCACGACACTGCTAATTTTTGATGGGTATATTGCTGCAAAAGCACGATTACAAAGAGCCCTATATACCTTATTTAATACTCCGTCCGCTTTAAGTTTGATAAGGCGTTCAATGACCCGATTATAATTTTCTTGTGTACACTCTTCTGCTATCTGACGGGTGAGCGTTAGAAGGTCTTTTTGTGCATTTTCAAATTCAACCAATGACATCCCTCCTTGCATCAGGCTGGAGACACCATTGTCACGTTCATACCATACCTGCCGAATCGTGGCTTCAGAAAAGTTTGGTTTTTCGGCCTGAATCTGTTCTACAAGCTGGCGGTAGTGTTTGCCCCAAACTGAATTGTATTGATTATTTTTTTCAATTTGAGCACGAAAGAAGGGGGCTAATGCTGATGAATCCTGAACCATCTCTTAATCCAATATGTAGGGGGGAGGGAAATTGGGATAGCCTTATCTTATCGGATTAATCTCAAAAATGTTAAATTTTGTGATAAAAAAATAACTTTTATCCTGAAATTACCTTCTGCCCTGGAGCCACCACATTTATCTGATGACTTAACTGCAAAACGCATGATGTTGATGGCTCTCAGAGAAGGCTATAGCATTCTTTCATACGTAAAATCGCTACTCGTTTTTCAACCTGTGTGAGGTTTCTAGTTGCATAGGGAATCAACTGTTTTTAGGTAAACATCGTTTCCAGTAAATGGATATGCCGAAATTCAGAGGGTTCCAGTAACGACATTATTGAAAGCAAACATACGACATTCATTTTGCTGATAACGCTGACGGATAGTGCTTCGCCACAATGTCATTCATCTTATCCACCAGATCCAGTCGCTTGAATGTGATGTGTCCACTGCCTTTCTGAAAGTAGCGAATAGTGAACAACTCATCTTCGAAAATCTGCTGATGCGGATTATCGCGCACAAAATCCATAAACCGGATGGAGACATCATGCCGGTTATCGGGAATGGTCTTCCCATCCAGCAGGTAGAACATCCGTTCCAGATCGGCAAGCTGATCTCGCCGCCAGCCCCAGTTCAGGCTGTAGCCCCATCTGTCATGCTTCACCAGATTGTTAACGATAATCTTCTTACCGAAATAACAGGGATTATTGGTTTTGTAGTCCCAGCTTAACCCTTTAAATACATTGATAATCCCACGTTCGAAAACATCCCGTTTATTGTGGTGGAGTTGTTCAAAGGTACTCAGGATGTTGGCTTCGCTAATAGCCGGGAGATCGCCCTCCTCCAGGTTCTTTGCCCACTGACTGCGGGCTTCGGCATCCATCAGGGTCAACATCCCGGACTTCAGCATGAGATCGCGCCAGATACCGCGGTCGATATTTCGGGTGATCGCCGGCATCGCTTTGTCGGTTGGCTGCATCAGCCAGCAATCAAAGGCATATCCATTCCGCATTGCCCAGGTTCCAGCCACATTACCGCCAATACTGGATGTCAGGCTGGAGATATCATCAAGTTTTTGGATTAACGTCGCTATCTGGTTCAGTGCACTATCACGACCCGTCACGATACGCTCAATACTGGTCGAGCAAATTAGCTCGTTATGATCGGTTAAGACTTCAGCTTCTGTTTGCATAATCTTTCATCCGTAAAAAAATACACTCGCCGTTAGTAGCAAACGGATTATCCACTGGTGAAAGATTGGGTAAATAATGAGATTGAAAATTGGGAAGATGACTCGCAATAAATTATCTGGTCGCCTACGGATGGGCGATGGGTATATAAAATAGCCTCCTGACTCAAGCGGTGAATGCTGAGTAAGATGCACTAACAATCTGGTACTGAATCCCCTCCTCACCGTCATACAAATCTGAAAAACCAAAAAACTTCCGGTAAAATCCCGGCAAAAGCCGACGTTAAAAACACATTCAAAGGATAAAAAATGACCAGTCTTCAGCAGCGCGCGGAGCTTCATCGCCAAATCTGGCAAATTGCTAACGATGTCAGAGGTTCGGTCGATGGATGGGATTTTAAGCAATACGTTCTGGGCGCGCTTTTCTACCGTTTTATCAGCGAAAATTTTTCCAGCTATATTGAAGCCGGTGATGACAGCATCTGTTATGCGAAACTGGATGACAGCGTAATTACTGATGACATTAAAGACGATGCCATCAAAACTAAAGGCTACTTCATCTACCCCAGTCAGCTTTTCTGCAACGTAGCTGCGAAAGCAAATACCAATGACAGACTGAATGCAGATTTAAACAGCATCTTCGTTGCTATCGAAAGTTCTGCTTACGGTTACCCTTCAGAAGCTGACATCAAAGGTTTGTTTGCTGATTTCGATACCACCAGTAACCGCCTGGGTAACACCGTTAAAGATAAAAATGCCCGCCTGGCTGCGGTTCTGAAAGGGGTTGAAGGGTTAAAGCTTGGCGACTTTAACGAACATCAGATTGACCTGTTCGGCGATGCCTATGAGTTCCTGATTTCTAACTATGCGGCGAATGCCGGTAAGTCCGGTGGCGAGTTCTTTACACCGCAGCACGTCTCTAAGTTGATTGCACAACTGGCTATGCACGGGCAGACCCACGTTAACAAAATCTACGACCCGGCAGCAGGTTCCGGTTCGCTGTTGTTGCAGGCTAAAAAACAGTTTGATGACCATATCATCGAAGAAGGTTTTTTTGGTCAGGAGATCAACCATACAACCTATAACCTGGCGCGTATGAACATGTTTTTGCACAACATCAACTACGACAAGTTTGATATCAAGCTGGGCAATACGCTGACTGAGCCGCACTTCAGAGATGAAAAACCGTTTGATGCCATCGTTTCTAACCCACCGTATTCGGTGAAATGGATTGGCAGCGATGACCCGACGCTGATTAACGATGAGCGTTTTGCCCCGGCTGGCGTTCTGGCCCCCAAATCCAAAGCTGACTTTGCGTTTGTATTACATGCGCTGAACTATCTTTCGGCCAAAGGTCGTGCTGCGATTGTCTGCTTCCCGGGTATTTTTTACCGTGGCGGCGCAGAGCAGAAAATCCGTCAGTATCTGGTCGATAATAACTATGTCGAAACCGTGATTTCCCTTGCCCCCAACCTGTTCTTTGGCACCACCATCGCGGTGAACATTCTGGTGCTGGCGAAAAACAAGAAAGACACGACTACTCAGTTCATCGACGCCAGCGGGCTATTCAAGAAAGAAACCAATAACAACGTCCTGCTGGATGCGCATATCGAGCAAATCATGGCCGTGTTCGACAGCAAGGAAAACGTCGTTCACTTTGCCAAGTCAGTGTCGTTAGAGGAAGTGGTTGCCAAGGAATACAACCTGTCGGTTAGTAGCTATGTCGAGGCCAAAGACAACCGCGAAGTGGTGGACATTGCTCAGCTCAACGCCGAGCTGAAATCTACTGTCGCCAGGATTGACCAGCTTCGCAGGGATATTGATGCCATCGTCGCTGAAATTGAAGGCGAGGAGCAGGAGGCATGAGCAGCGTGAACTTCTTGGAAAAGCTGTTGGATGGCGTTGAGGTCGAGTGGAAGACACTTGGGCAAACTTGCAAAATTGAAACAGGAAAGCTTAATGCGAATGCGGCTGTTGATGATGGAGAGTATATGTTCTTCACGACAGCCAAAGAGACAAGCAAAATTGATAAATTCCGCTGGGATACAGAGGCATTGCTGATTGCAGGCAATGCGAATGTTGGTGAGGTGAAGCATTACATCGGCAAGTTTGAGGCTTATCAGCGCACCTATGTTCTGACAAATTTCGACGAAAATGTAAGTGTTAGATTTTTGTATTTTGTGCTTAGCCATAGCCTGAAGAAATATCTCGAGGAAAGAACAAATAGCGCGGCAATGACATATATCGTGCTATCAACCTTAGAGAATTTCCCTATCCCCATTCCCTGCCCAGGCAACCCCCAAAAATCCCTTGCCATCCAGTCTGAAATCGTTCGAATTCTGGATAAATTTACTGCAGTTACCGCTGAGCTTACCGCTGAGCTTGACATGCGTAAAAAACAGTACAACTACTATCGCGACCAGTTGTTGAGTTTTAAAGAGGGTGAGGTTGAGTGGAAGACTTTGGGGGAAGTGGCTCAGTTTAAGCGAGGAACGGCAATTACCCAAAAACAGACAACACCAGGTGAAATACCAGTAGTTGCCAATGGACCAATTCCTACTTATTTTCATAGCGAGAGCAACAGACAAGGTGAAACAATCGTTATAGCCAGATCTGGTGCCTATGCAGGATATGTCAGTTTCTGGAATCAGCCAATATTTTTAACCGATGCCTTTAGTGTTCATTCCGACTTAAAAATTGTAAAACCAAAGTTTATTTACCACGTGCTACAAAATAAACAAGAGCACATCCATGCAATGAAAAAAGGTGCGGGTGTGCCTCATGTCCGAGTTAAAGAGTTTGAAACCTATGATATACCTATACCGCCTATCACCGAACAAGACCGTATTGTTTCTATACTCGATAAATTCGACACCCTGACCAACTCCATCACCGAAGGTCTTCCGCGTGAAATCGAGTTGCGCCAGAAACAATACGAGTACTATCGTGATTTACTGTTCAGTTTCCCGAAACCTGAAACTGTCAGTAATTAATTGACCATTGCTACCGACCGGACCACCTTAACACCCGGTCTGTATATAGACTATTTTTTACGCGCCGGAAGTCACCCTTAACGCCCTTCCGGCCCTTGCCAGGCGGCACAAAGGATGCGCTATGACTCATCAAACACACACCATTGCTGAATCCAATAACTTTATCGTTCTTGATAAGTACATCAAAGCTGAGCAAACAGGCGACAGCTATCAGAGCGAATCGGACCTAGAACAGGAACTGATTCAGGACCTGCGAAATCAGGGCTATGAATTTATATCCGTAAAATCTCAGTCGGCGATGCTGGCCAATGTTCGACAACAGCTTCAGAGCCTCAATGGTGTGGTGTTTAATGACAGCGAGTGGCGGCGTTTCACGGAGCAGTATCTGGACAACCCGAGCGATGGCATTCTGGATAAGACCCGTAAAATCCATATCGACTATATCTGCGACTTTATTTTTGACGACGGGCGTCTTGAGAACATCTATCTGATCGATAAAAAGAATCTCATGCGCAACAAAGTGCAGATTATCCAGCAGTTTGAACAGGCAGGTTCTCACGCTAACCGTTATGACGTAACTATCCTGGTTAATGGCTTGCCGCTGGTGCAAATCGAACTGAAAAAACGCGGCGTGGCGATTCGTGAAGCGTTCAACCAGATACACCGTTACAGCAAAGAGAGTTTTAACAGCGAAAATTCTCTGTTTAAGTATCTGCAACTGTTTGTCATTTCCAACGGTACCGATACCCGTTATTTTGCCAACACAACAAAGCGCGATAAAAACAGTTTTGACTTCACCATGAACTGGGCGAAATCAGACAACACGCTGATTAAAGACCTCAAAGATTTTACCGCTACCTTTTTCCAGAAACATACTCTGCTGAATGTTCTGGTGAACTACAGCGTGTTTGACAGTAGTCAGACGCTACTGGTGATGCGACCGTACCAGATTGCAGCTACCGAACGAATTTTATGGAAAATCAACAGCTCCTATAAAGCGAAAAACTGGTCTAACCCCGAAAGCGGTGGCTTTATCTGGCACACCACTGGTTCCGGTAAAACACTGACCAGCTTTAAAGCCGCGCGTCTAGCAACAGAGCTGGACTTTATTGATAAAGTCTTCTTTGTGGTCGACAGGAAAGACCTCGATTACCAGACCATGAAGGAATATCAGCGTTTTTCGCCAGACAGCGTCAACGGCTCGGAAAATACCGCAGGTCTTAAACGAAATCTGGATAAGGACGATAACAAAATTATCGTCACCACTATTCAGAAACTCAATAACCTGATGAAAGCAGAAAGCGACCTGCCTGTATACAATCAGCAAGTGGTGTTTATATTTGATGAATGCCACCGCAGCCAGTTTGGAGAAGCGCAGAAAAACCTGAAGAAGAAATTCAAACGCTATTATCAGTTTGGTTTTACCGGTACCCCTATTTTCCCGGAAAACGCCTTAGGCTCAGAAACAACTGCCAGCGTATTTGGTCGTGAATTGCATTCGTATGTAATTACCGATGCGATTCGTGACGAAAAAGTGCTCAAATTCAAGGTGGACTACAACGATGTGCGGCCACAGTTTAAGTCTTTAGAGACAGAAACTGACGAGAAAAAACTAAGTGCGGCTGAAAATCAGCAGGCATTTCTTCATCCCATGCGTATTCAGGAAATCACGCAATATATTCTGAATAATTTCCGCCAGAAAACCCACCGTACCTTTCCTGGCTCAAAAGGTTTTAATGCTATGTTGGCAGTGAGCAGCGTGGATGCCGCGAAAGCCTATTATGCGACGTTTAAACGGTTACAAGAAGAAGCCGCTAATAAATCGGCTACCTATAAACCGCTGCGTATTGCGACAATCTTCTCCTTTGCCGCCAATGAAGAACAAAATGCCATTGGTGAAATTTCTGATGAAACTTTTGATACCAGCGCAATGGACAGCAGTGCTAAAGAGTTTCTTGATGCTGCAATTCGTGAGTATAACAGCTATTTTAAAACTAACTTCAGCACCGACAGTAACGGTTTTCAGAACTACTATCGTGATTTAGCCCAACGGGTTAAAAATCAGGATATCGATCTATTAATTGTCGTGGGGATGTTTTTAACCGGCTTCGACGCTCCAACATTGAACACGCTATTCGTCGATAAAAACTTGCGTTTTCACGGCCTGATGCAGGCATTTTCCCGCACCAACCGCATTTATGACGCTACTAAAACCTTCGGTAACATCGTCACTTTTCGGGATCTGGAACGCTTAACCATTGATGCCATAACGCTGTTTGGTGATAAAAATACTAAAAATGTGGTGTTAGAAAAGAGTTATGCTGAGTATATGGAAGGCTTTACAGATGCTGCCACTGGTGAAGCTAAACGCGGCTTTATGGCAGTAGTTTCAGAACTGGAACAACGGTTCCCTGACCCTGCCAGTATTGAAAGTGAAAAAGAGAAGAAAGACTTCGTAAAACTGTTTGGTGAATACCTGCGTGCCGAGAACATCCTGCAAAACTATGATGAATTTGCCACGCTGAAAGCCCTGCAACAAATCGATCTTAGCGATCCTGTTGCGGTAGAAAAATTCAAAGCAGAACATTATGTGGATGATGAAAAGTTCGCTGAATTGCAAACGATTCGTCTCCCTGCTGAACGCAAGATTCAGGATTATCGTTCTGCCTATAACGATATTCGTGACTGGCAGCGCCGTGAGAAAGAAGCTGACAAAAAAGAAAAATCAACCACCGACTGGGATGACGTGGTTTTTGAGGTCGATTTGCTGAAGTCTCAGGAAATAAACCTGGATTATATCCTTGGACTGATTTTCGAACACAACAGACAAAACAAAGGTAAGGGCGAAATGACCGAAGAGGTCAAACGCTTAATTCGTTCAAGCCTTGGGAACCGTGCTAAAGAAGGATTGGTGGTCGATTTTATTCAGCAAACGAACCTGGATGATTTGCCGGATAAAGCCAGCATCATTGACGCGTTCTTTACCTTTGCTCAACGCGAACAGCAACGTGAAGCAGAAGCGTTGATTAAAGAAGAAAATCTCAATGAAGAGGCGGCGAAACGCTATATTCGCACGTCTTTAAAACGCGAATACGCCACCGAAAATGGCACGGAATTAAACGAGACATTGCCAAAACTCAGTCCGTTAAACCCGCAATATAAGACGAAAAAACAGACGGTTTTCCAGAAGATCGTCGCGTTTATTGAGAAGTTTAAAGGTGTAGGCGGGCAGATATAATGTATTAATCCGAACCTGATCTGGCAGATAGCTGTCAGATCAGGACTGAGCTAATACAAATTAATATCGAACCGAAAATACCAACGCCTGTACCAACATTTTTCGTTTGCGATGGGTTGAAATTGGTTGGCTCTGAGAGAGTTAAAATAGCGAGAAAGATAGGTAACTAATGGATCCCAGACACAAAAAAAGCCGCCCTTGAGCGACTCGATTTGCATACGATGTGGTGCCGAAGGCCGGACTCGAACCGGCACGTATTTCTACGGTTGATTTTGAATCAACTGCGTCTACCGATTTCGCCACTTCGGCACTGAAGAGGTATGCGGAAAACGTTGTGGATTATACCTGTCGCACGCCACCATGCAAGCGCCAGCTTGCTCGCACCTCGCTAAGTGCTGAAATTTTCAGCATTGCATACCGCGATGTGTAACCTTTGTCACACTCCAGGCACCCCGCCCTGCCATGCTCTACACTACCCAGACCACACCAGAGAAGGATAAAAACATGTCGATGATAAAAAGTTATGCCGCAAAAGAAGCGGGCGGCGAACTGGAAGTTTATGAGTACGATCCCGGTGAGCTGAAGCCACAAGATGTTGAAGTGCAGGTGGATTACTGCGGGATCTGCCATTCCGATCTGTCGATGATCGACAACGAATGGGGATTTTCACAGTATCCGCTGGTTGCCGGGCATGAGGTGATTGGGCGCGTGGTGGCACTCGGGAGCGCCGCGCAGGATAAAGGTTTGCAGGTCGGTCAGCGTGTCGGGATTGGCTGGACGGCGCGTAGCTGTGGTCACTGCGATGCCTGTATTAGCGGTAATCAGATCAACTGCGAGCAAGGCGCGGTGCCAACAATTATGAATCGCGGCGGCTTTGCCGAGAAGTTGCGTGCGGACTGGCAATGGGTGATCCCACTGCCAGAAAATATTGATATCGAGTCCGCCGGGCCGCTGTTGTGCGGCGGTATCACGGTCTTTAAACCACTGTTGATGCACCATATCACTGCTACCAGCCGCGTTGGGGTAATTGGTATTGGCGGGCTGGGGCATATCGCTATAAAACTTCTGCACGCAATGGGATGCGAGGTGACAGCCTTTAGTTCTAATCCGGCGAAAGAGCAGGAAGTACTGGCGATGGGTGCCGATAAAGTGGTGAATAGCCGCGATCCGCAGGCACTGAAAGCACTGGCGGGTCAGTTCGATCTCATTATCAACACCGTGAACGTCAGCCTCGACTGGCAGCCCTATTTTGAGGCACTGACCTATGGCGGTAATTTCCACACCGTCGGTGCGGTCCTCACGCCGCTGTCTGTTCCGGCCTTTACGTTAATTGCGGGCGATCGCAGTGTCTCTGGCTCTGCTACCGGCACGCCTTATGAGCTGCGTAAGCTGATGCGCTTTGCCGCCCGCAGCAAGGTTGCGCCGACTACCGAACTGTTCCCGATGTCGAAAATTAACGACGCCATCCAGCATGTGCGCGACGGTAAGGCGCGTTATCGCGTGGTTCTGAAAGCCGATTTCTGATCCCTTTGCCGGGTGCCTGTCGCCCGGCACTTAAATCTCTTTGGAAGGCATCTCGCAATCTGCTGAATTTAGCGGTGAAGAGTGCGCAGCCGTTGCCTATACTCCAGGCAGGAAACTGGAGGAAATCTCATGAGCGAACCCCTGTTAATTGCCCGCACGCCGGACACAGAACTGTTTTTACTGCCGGGAATGGCTAACCGTCACGGGCTGATTACTGGCGCAACGGGGACGGGTAAAACTGTCACGCTGCAAAAACTGGCAGAGTCATTGTCGGAAATCGGTGTTCCGGTGTTTATGGCCGATGTGAAAGGCGATCTGACCGGCATCGCGCAGTCAGGAAAGGCGTCGGAAAAACTGCTCGCAAGACTGAAAAATATCGGCGTCAACGACTGGCAACCGCATGCCAATCCGGTGGTGGTGTGGGATATCTTTGGCGAGAAAGGCCATCCGGTGCGGGCGACGGTTTCGGATCTGGGCCCGCTGTTGCTGGCGCGACTGCTGAATCTCAACGATGTGCAATCTGGCGTGCTGGATATCATCTTCCGTATTGCTGACGATCAGGGGCTGTTACTGCTCGACTTTAAAGATCTGCGGGCGATTACCCAGTACATCGGCGATAACGCCAAATCCTTCCAGAATCAGTACGGAAATATCAGTAGCGCATCGGTTGGTGCCATCCAGCGCGGATTACTGTCGCTGGAGCAACAAGGTGCGGCGCATTTCTTTGGCGAGCCGATGCTGGATATCAAAGACTGGATGCGCAACGATGCTAACGGTAAAGGCGTTATCAATATCCTCAGCGCCGAAAAGCTTTATCAGATGCCTAAACTGTACGCCGCCAGCCTGCTGTGGATGCTTTCAGAGTTGTATGAACAATTGCCAGAAGCGGGCGATCTGGAGAAACCAAAACTTGTGTTTTTCTTCGACGAGGCGCATCTGCTGTTTAATGACGCACCGCAGGTACTGCTGGATAAGATTGAGCAGGTGATAAGGCTTATTCGCTCAAAAGGCGTGGGCGTCTGGTTCGTTTCGCAAAACCCGTCTGATATTCCGGATAATGTGCTCGGCCAGCTCGGTAATCGCGTTCAACACGCTTTGCGTGCTTTTACGCCTAAAGATCAGAAAGCAGTGAAGGCAGCGGCGCAAACCATGCGGGCCAATCCAACATTTGATACCGAAAAGGCAATCCAGGAACTGGGGACAGGCGAGGCGTTAATCTCGTTTCTCGATGCGAAAGGAAGCCCTTCAGTGGTGGAACGGGCGATGGTGATTGCCCCCTGTTCACGAATGGGGCCGGTGACGGAAGATGAGCGCAATGGCTTGATTAACCACTCCCCGGTGTATGGCAAGTACGAGGATGACGTGGACCGGGAATCCGCCTATGAGATGTTGCAAAAAGGCTTTCAGGCCAGTATCGAGCAGCAAAATAATACTCCCGCGAAAGGGAAAGAGGTGGCGGTGGATGACGGTATTCTCGGTGGATTGAAGGATATTTTGTTCGGCACTACCGGACCACGCGGCGGGAAGAAAGATGGTGTGGTGCAAACAATGGCAAAAAGCGCCGCCCGCCAGGTGACGAATCAGATTGTGCGCGGGATGTTGGGGAGTTTGCTGGGGGGGAGAAAAAGATAAGTCAGACGTGATCTGTGCCCCTCACCCTAACCCTCTCCCCAAAGGGGCGAGGGGACCGTTCGAACTCGTATTTGACTTTGTCAACAATAATAAAGGGAGCTTTCGCTCCCTTTATTCGTTCATCAGGTTACGATTTTCTCATTAACAGCCACAGGCTGATTAAGAAGAAACTGGCGCTTGGCAACAGTGCGCCAATGATCGGCGGGATGCCGTAAACCAACGTCAGCGGGCCGAAGATCTGGTCCAGTACGTAGAAGACAAAACCGAAGCTGATACCGGTGACCACACGCACGCCCATCGGTACGCTACGCAGTGGGCCAAAGATGAACGACAGCGCCATCAGCATCATCACCGCCACGGATAGCGGCTGGAAGATTTTGCTCCACATGTTGAGCTGATAACGTCCGGCATCCTGACCGCTCGACTTCAGATACTTCACATAGTTGTGCAAACCGCTGATAGAGAGTGCATCCGGGTCCAGCGCCACCACGCCCAGTTTGTCTGGCGTTAGGTTGGTTTTCCAGGTGCCGCTCACCGTCTGCGAACCGGTGATCTGTTTCGGATTGGTCAAATCAGATTCATCAACCTGCGACAGACGCCAGACTTTATGTTCCGGGTCAAACTTCGCGGTAGCGGCATAGCGTACGGATTGCAGACGACGATTCTCGTTAAAGGCATAAATACTGATGCCACCTAACTCTTCGTCACCTTTAACCCGCTCAATGTAGACGAAGTTGTTGCCATCTTTCGCCCATAAACCTTGCTGGGTAGAGAGCAACGAGCCGCCGTACATCGCCTGCGCACGGTAGTTACGCGCCATCTGCTCGCCCTGCGGCGCGACCCATTCACCAATCGCCATCGTCAGCAAGACCAGCGGAATGGCGGTTTTCATCACCGACAGCGCCACCTGCATACGGGTAAAACCAGAAGCCTGCATCACCACCAGTTCGCTGCGCTGCGCCAGCATCCCAAGACCAAGCAACGCCCCAAGCAGAGCCGCCATCGGGAAGAAGATTTGCACATCTTTCGGCACGCTCAGCAAGGTATACATTCCTGCGCCTAACGCGTCGTAACTCCCCTGCCCGGCTTTTTTCAGCTGATCGACAAACTTGATAATGCCGGAAAGCGACACCAGCATGAACAGCGTCATCATGATGGTGGTGAAAATAGTTTTACCGATATAGCGGTCAAGTACGCCAAAAGGTTGCATCACACCGCTCCTTTACGCGAAAAACTGGCGCGCAGGCGGCGGACCGGCACGGTGTCCCAAAGGTTGAGAACAATCGCCAAAGCCAGATAAATCAGGTTAACGGTCCACATCCACAGCGTCGGGTCCAGCTTACCTTTACCGCCGTTCGATTTCAGGGAGGTCTGGATCAGGAAGAACAACAGATACAGTAGCATGGCTGGCAGCATCGATAGTACGCGCCCCTGACGCGGGTTAACCACGCTCAGCGGTACGACCATAAGTGCCATCATAAACACGGTGAACACCAACGTGATACGCCAGTTCAGTTCTGCGCGAGCACGATCGGTGTCAGTGTTCCACAATGTGCGCATGTCCATCTGGTCGGTATCGTTCGGGTCGAGCGCCACCGCCTGGTGACCAATGATCGCCTGATAATCCTGGAAATCCGTAATGCGGAAATCACGTAACAGTGCAGTGCCTTCGAAGCGCGTTCCCTGATTGAGAGTGACGACCTGGGAGCCGTCGCGCAGCTGGGTTAAATGTCCGGAATCGGCCACCACCACAGAAGGACGTGCATTACCTTTTGGTCGAATTTGTGCGAGGAACACATCTTTGAAATCGCTGCCGTCAACGCTTTCGATGAACAGCACCGAGCTGCCATTAGTCGCTTGCTGGAATTGCCCTTGCGCCAGCGCCGCCATGCCAGGGTTCGCTTTCGCTTCTGCTAACACTTCATCCTGATGACGCGATGACCATGGTCCCGCCCACATCACGTTAACCGCCGCGACGATTGCCGTGAACACCGCAAGGATCATTGCCGCTTTCACCAGCACCGCTTTGCTCAGACCGCAGGCATGCATTACCGTAATTTCACTTTCGGTATACAGTTTGCCCAGCGTCATCAGCAGCCCGAGGAACAGGCTTAATGGCAGGATAAGCTGCGCCATTTCCGGCACGCCCAACCCGAGAAGGGAGAGCACCAGATTCGCCGGAATATCGCCGTCAACCGCTGCGCCGAGGATCCTCACTAACTTTTGACAGAAGAAGATCAAAAGCAAGATGAAGAGTATCGCCAGCTGGCTTTTGAGCGTCTCCCGCACCAGATATCTTATGATTATCACTTTAAATACGCCCGTAAAAACTCGTCTTTTGCAGGATTTTAGCTTGTTTCATGGCTTAAACGTCATTTATTCTCTTGAGTCGTCGAAATCGTCGCTAAGATAATTATACTCAACGGATTCACCTCTCAGATTTTGTTCTGACGTGCCAATGCCGTAATAACGTTAAGATTAACACGAAGTCATCGCAACAGCGGACATGAGTTACGAAAGCTTGCAATTCTATCTGTAGCCACCGCCGTTGTCTTTAAGATTCAGGAGCGTAGTGCATGGAGTTTAGTGTAAAAAGCGGTAGCCCGGAGAAACAGCGGAGTGCCTGCATCGTCGTGGGCGTCTTCGAACCACGTCGCCTTTCTCCGATTGCAGAACAGCTCGATAAAATCAGCGATGGGTACATCAGCGCCCTGCTACGTCGGGGCGAACTGGAAGGGAAACCGGGGCAGACACTGTTGCTGCACCATGTTCCGAATGTACTTTCCGAGCGAATTCTCCTTATTGGTTGCGGCAAAGAACGTGAGCTGGATGAACGTCAGTACAAGCAGGTTATTCAGAAAACCATTAATACGCTGAATGATACTGGCTCAATGGAAGCGGTCTGCTTTCTGACTGAACTGCACGTTAAAGGCCGTAACAACTACTGGAAAGTGCGTCAGGCTGTCGAGACTGCAAAAGAGACGCTCTACAGTTTCGATCAGCTGAAAACGAACAAGAGTGAACCGCGTCGCCCGCTGCGTAAAATGGTGTTCAACGTGCCGACCCGCCGTGAACTGACCAGCGGCGAGCGCGCGATCCAGCACGGTCTGGCGATTGCCGCCGGGATTAAAGCCGCGAAAGATCTCGGCAATATGCCACCGAATATCTGTAACGCTGCTTACCTCGCCTCTCAGGCGCGCCAGTTGGCTGACAGCTACAGCAAGAATGTCATCACCCGAGTTATCGGCGAACAACAGATGAAAGAGCTGGGGATGCATTCCTATCTGGCGGTCGGTCAGGGTTCGCAAAACGAATCGCTGATGTCAGTGATTGAGTACAAAGGCAACGCGTCGGAAGATGCACGCCCAATCGTGCTGGTGGGTAAAGGTTTAACCTTCGACTCCGGCGGTATCTCCATCAAGCCTTCAGAAGGCATGGATGAGATGAAGTACGATATGTGCGGCGCGGCGGCGGTTTACGGCGTGATGCGGATGGTCGCGGAGCTGCAACTGCCGATTAACGTTATCGGCGTGCTGGCAGGCTGCGAAAACATGCCTGGCGGGCGTGCCTATCGTCCGGGCGATGTGTTAACCACCATGTCCGGTCAAACCGTTGAAGTGCTGAACACCGATGCCGAAGGCCGCCTGGTACTGTGCGACGTGTTAACTTACGTTGAACGTTTTGAGCCGGAAGCGGTGATTGATGTGGCGACGCTGACCGGTGCCTGCGTGATCGCGCTGGGTCATCATATTACTGGTCTGATGGCGAACCATAATCCGCTGGCCCATGAACTGATTGCCGCGTCTGAACAATCCGGTGACCGCGCATGGCGCTTACCGCTGGGTGACGAGTATCAGGAACAACTGGAGTCCAATTTTGCCGATATGGCGAACATTGGCGGTCGTCCTGGTGGGGCGATTACCGCAGGTTGCTTCCTGTCACGCTTTACCCGTAAGTACAACTGGGCGCACCTGGATATTGCAGGAACCGCCTGGCGTTCTGGTAAAGCGAAAGGCGCCACCGGGCGTCCGGTAGCGTTGCTGGCACAGTTCCTGCTGAATCGCGCCGGGTTTAACGGCGAAGAGTAATTGCATCAGGCTGTGTTGTTATTGTCGGATGCGGCGTGAACGCCTTATCCGACCTACACAGCACTGAACTTGTAGGCCTGATAAGACGCGACAGCGTCGCATCAGGCAAGGCTGTTATTGTCGGATGCGGCGTGAACGCCTTATCCGACCAACACAGCAATGAACTCGTAGGCCTGATAAGACGCGGCAGCGTCGCATCAGGCGCTGCGGTGTATACCTGATGCGTATTTAAATCCACCACAAGAAGCCCCATATATGAAAAACGCAACGTTCTACCTTCTGGACAATGACACCACCGTCGATGGCTTAAGCGCCGTTGAGCAGTTGGTGTGTGAAATTGCCGCAGAACGTTGGCGCAGTGGTAAGCGCGTACTCATCGCCTGTGAAGATGAAAAGCAGGCTTACCGACTGGATGAAGCCCTGTGGGCGCGTCCGGCAGAAAGCTTTGTTCCGCATAATTTAGCGGGAGAAGGACCGCGCGGCGGTGCGCCGGTGGAGATCGCCTGGCCGCAAAAGCGCAGCAGCAGCCCGCGCGATATATTGATTAGTCTGCGAACAAGCTTTGCAGATTTTGCCACCGCTTTCACAGAAGTGGTAGACTTCGTTCCTTATGAAGATTCTCTGAAACAACTGGCGCGCGAACGCTATAAAGCCTACCGCGTGGCTGGTTTCAACCTGAATACGGCAACCTGGAAATAATGGAAAAGACATATAACCCACAAGATATCGAACAGCCGCTTTACGAGCACTGGGAAAAGCAGGGCTACTTTAAGCCTAATGGCGATGAAAGCCAGGAAAGTTTCTGCATCATGATCCCGCCGCCGAACGTCACCGGCAGTTTGCATATGGGTCACGCCTTCCAGCAAACCATCATGGATACCATGATCCGCTATCAGCGCATGCAGGGCAAAAACACCCTGTGGCAGGTCGGTACTGACCACGCAGGGATCGCTACCCAGATGGTCGTTGAGCGCAAGATTGCCGCAGAAGAAGGTAAAACCCGTCACGACTACGGCCGCGAAGCTTTCATCGACAAAATCTGGGAATGGAAAGCGGAATCCGGCGGCACCATTACCCGTCAGATGCGCCGTCTCGGCAACTCCGTCGACTGGGAGCGTGAACGCTTCACCATGGACGAAGGCCTGTCCAATGCAGTGAAAGAAGTTTTCGTTCGTCTGTATAAAGAAGACCTGATTTACCGTGGCAAACGCCTGGTAAACTGGGACCCGAAACTGCGCACCGCTATCTCCGACCTGGAAGTGGAAAACCGCGAATCGAAAGGTTCGATGTGGCACATCCGCTATCCGCTGGCTGACGGCGCGAAAACCGCAGACGGTAAAGATTATCTGGTGGTTGCGACTACCCGTCCGGAAACCCTGCTGGGCGATACTGGCGTGGCCGTTAACCCGGAAGATCCGCGTTATAAAGATCTGATTGGCAAATATGTCATTCTGCCGCTGGTTAACCGTCGTATTCCGATCGTTGGCGACGAACACGCCGACATGGAAAAAGGCACCGGCTGCGTGAAGATCACCCCAGCGCACGACTTTAACGACTATGAAGTCGGTAAACGTCACGCCCTGCCGATGATCAACATCCTTACCTTTGACGGCGATATCCGTGAAAGCGCCCAGGTGTTCGATACCAAAGGTAACGAATCTGACGTTTATTCCAGCGAGATCCCGGCAGAATTCCAGAAACTGGAGCGTTTTGCTGCACGTAAAGCGGTCGTTGCTGCGGTTGACGCACTCGGCCTGCTGGAAGAAATTAAACCGCACGACCTGACCGTTCCTTACGGCGACCGTGGCGGCGTGGTTATCGAACCGATGCTGACCGACCAGTGGTACGTGCGTGCCGATGTCCTGGCGAAACCGGCAGTTGAAGCGGTTGAGAACGGCGACATTCAGTTCGTACCGAAGCAGTACGAAAACATGTACTTCTCCTGGATGCGCGATATTCAGGACTGGTGTATCTCACGTCAGCTGTGGTGGGGTCACCGTATCCCGGCATGGTATGACGAAGCGGGTAATGTTTATGTTGGCCGCAACGAAGAAGAAGTGCGCAAGGAAAATAACCTCGGTGCCAACGTTGCCCTGCGTCAGGACGAAGACGTTCTCGACACCTGGTTCTCTTCTGCACTGTGGACCTTCTCTACCCTTGGCTGGCCGGAAAACACCGACGCCCTGCGTCAGTTCCACCCAACCAGCGTGATGGTATCTGGTTTCGACATCATCTTCTTCTGGATTGCCCGCATGATCATGATGACCATGCACTTCATCAAAGATGAAAATGGCAAACCGCAGGTGCCGTTCCACACCGTTTACATGACTGGTCTGATTCGTGATGACGAAGGTCAGAAGATGTCCAAATCCAAGGGTAACGTTATCGACCCGCTGGATATGGTTGACGGTATTTCGCTGCCAGAACTGCTGGAAAAACGTACCGGCAATATGATGCAGCCGCAGCTGGCGGACAAAATCCGTAAGCGCACCGAGAAACAGTTCCCGAACGGCATTGAGCCGCACGGCACCGATGCCCTGCGCTTCACCCTGGCGGCGCTGGCTTCTACCGGTCGTGACATCAACTGGGATATGAAGCGTCTGGAAGGCTACCGTAACTTCTGTAACAAGCTGTGGAACGCCAGCCGCTTTGTGCTGATGAACACAGAAGGTCATGATTGCGGCTTCAACGGCGGTGAAATGACGCTGTCGCTAGCGGATCGCTGGATTCTGGCAGAGTTCAACCAGACCATCAAAGCGTACCGCGAAGCGCTGGACAGCTTCCGTTTCGATATTGCCGCAGGCATTCTGTATGAATTCACCTGGAACCAGTTCTGTGACTGGTATCTGGAGCTGACCAAGCCGGTAATGAACGGTGGCACCGAAGCCGAACTGCGCGGTACTCGCCATACGCTGGTAACCGTGCTGGAAGGTCTGCTGCGCCTCGCGCATCCGATCATTCCGTTCATCACCGAAACCATCTGGCAGCGCGTGAAAGTGCTTTGCGGCATCACTGCTGACACCATCATGCTGCAACCGTTCCCGCAGTACGATGCGTCTCAGGTTGATGAAGCCGCACTGGCCGACACCGAGTGGCTGAAACAGGCGATCGTTGCTGTACGTAACATCCGTGCGGAAATGAACATCGCGCCGGGCAAACCACTGGAGCTGCTGCTGCGTGGTTGCAGCGCGGATGCAGAACGTCGCGTAAATGAAAACCGTGGCTTCCTGCAAACGCTGGCGCGTCTGGAAAGCATCACCGTACTGCCTGCGGATGACAAAGGCCCGGTTTCCGTTACTAAGATCGTCGACGGTGCAGAGCTGCTGATCCCGATGGCTGGCCTCATTAACAAAGAAGATGAGCTGGCGCGTCTGGCGAAAGAAGTGGCGAAGATTGAAGGTGAAATCAGCCGTATCGAGAACAAGCTGGCGAACGAAGGCTTTGTCGCCCGCGCACCGGAAGCGGTCATCGCGAAAGAACGTGAGAAGCTGGAAGGTTATGCGGAAGCGAAAGCGAAGCTGATTGAACAGCAGGCAGTTATCGCTGCGCTGTAATCAACACAGTGATGAAAACGAAGGCCGGCGCATGCGCCGGCCTTTTTATTTAGATAAACGGAACATACGGCATAATACCGCGAGATATCCACATTAACGGACCGCTATCCTGCGGTTTGTCATCATTGGTTAACTCCAGCGAATCAAGGTCGCCCTGGACATGGGTGTTGTTAGCAATCCAGCTAATCATCCACATTTTCAGCCAGGGATAAGCCAGACCACAGGTAATTGAGGACCCCATTAATACCGCAAACATGCGCAGAAGCATACCGATCGCGGTAACAGATGAATGAAAACGAATAGTGCCATTTGCCAGTGTCAGATTATTCAGGAACAAACTGCGTAACGTGACATAGAGATAACTGGCAAAAACAAGAATCGCAACAAAATAAAGGAAATAAGAAGCCATAATCTGCGGGTAATATTGTAATACAAACTCACTGCCAGCATCAGACCTACCCAACATGGTCATCATCATTAACTGCTGGAATACTGGTGCGATCATAATACCAATCACAATGATGAAAGGAACCATGGTTAATATTGCGAGTATACATCCTTTAATGCATTCTTTTACGTTTACCTGAAGAGAAAACTTATGAATGCCAAAAGTTGCATTATTACCCAGCAATGGCATCCATTTACTATAGGTTATACCATGGACAACACCTAGCCCGATGGCAGAAAGCAAACTTAATGCGACTAAGTTAAAGAATAACCCCCCTATTGATGTCGTCACTTGTGCAATAAGATACAGTGCGAACCAAAAAACTAACGCCAACAGAACAGGCAGTCCTAGCATAACCCACCATGCACGCATCATTGAGCAGTTAAAGCCAAAGCGAATGTCATTCAGTGAGGTCATGTTCGCCTGATACTGCAGACTCTTCACTGCCATACAAGGAATACCGCAGATCAAGAGAGCAAACAGGAATAAACCGAGCGCAAAGTGTTGACCTGCAAAACAAGAAATACTGAGAAGATAAACCACCACAATAAGTAACATGCTAACAAAAATGGCACCACCTGTTCCCTTATAACTAAATGGTTGCCCCTTGAGTGTCACATGTTGATAAATATAACGACGGCATTTTATCAATGCCCACGGCCCATATATTCCCAGAGTAATAATTGTCAGTAAAAAATTCACAAGACAAATAAGAAAATACTCACCACCTTTGCCTGTGAAAACAAACGAGTGCCGAGAATTATCTTTCCCGATGTTTACATCATTCATGAACTATATCCCTAAAATAAATTCCATTCATACCGATAATAATTCCAGTCAATTGATACTGGTTCGCCTGGAATACGCTTTATCTCAGAGAGATATGCGTAATATTTTCTAATTTATCTTCTTCTTGCACCACCTAAGCGAGGGTGGTATTAAAGTGAGCTATAAATCATACATTTGAAATTGAGCTATGCTATGAATGTTGTCGTTTCGCCCGCACTCCGTTTGCGCAAACTTACTGCCGCCGATAATCCTGCTATCGCCAGCGTCATCCGTCAGGTTTCCGCAGAGTATGGTCTTACCGCCGATAAAGGCTACACCGTTGCCGATCCGAATCTCGACGAGCTGTATCAAGTCTATAGTCAGCCTGGCCATGCATATTGGGTGGTTGAGTACGAGGGTGAAGTGGTCGGCGGCGGCGGGATTGCGCCATTAACAGGTAGTGAAGCGGACATTTGCGAACTGCAGAAAATGTACTTTCTTCCCGCCATTCGCGGTAAAGGGCTGGCAAAAAAACTGGCCTTAATGGCGATGGAGCAGGCGCGAGAAATGGGTTTCAAACGCTGCTATCTGGAAACGACCGCTTTTTTGAAAGAAGCGATTGGTTTGTATGAACATTTAGGTTTTCAACATATCGACTATGCACTTGGCTGCACGGGCCATGTTGATTGTGAAGTGCGGATGTTGCGCGAACTCTGAAAAAATGCCCGCTAGTATGTGCTATCGGGCATTTTAATCAATTAATTAGTGGCGAACCCCGTCATCGTCTTCATCGACAAAATCTTCATCGTCGCCATCTTCGCCGTTAGGATCTTCAAAGTAAGTGCCCCAACCGTCGTACTCAACGTCAAATTTCTCCGCCAGCGTCATCAGTTGTTCAACCTGGGCATCGATCAGATCGGCATTCAACGCGCACTCGCTGAGGATGTCGCAGCAAATCACGATATCACCATCTTCAACTTCCAGCTCTTCTGGATCGGTCACTTCGTAACCGAGTTTAAACGCTTCAACTGCCGCTTTTTCCAGAGTTTCCAGATCGTCTGCGGAAAGATGGTGTTCGATGGTGTACAGCGCGTCCGGATCGCTGCCATCTTCCAGTAATTCTTCAATAATCAAACGTGTTTCTTCACGCTGTTCTTCCAGTTGTTCCGGGTTTGCCATGGCTCATTCCTCTTAATGTCCTGCCGATACTCTTATTGTCACACACCACTGACATTGCCTCCACCTTTGTGACAAAGATTTATGCTTTAGACTTGCAAATGAATAATCATCCATATAAATTGAATTTTAATTCATTAGGGCGTTAGCCACAGGAGGGATCTATGTCCGGGTTTTATCATAAGCATTTCCTGAAATTACTCGATTTCACGCCAGCTGAACTCAACAGCTTGTTGCAGTTAGCCGCGAAGCTGAAAGCCGATAAGAAAAGCGGTAAAGAAGAAGCCAGACTCACTGGCAAAAACATCGCGCTCATCTTCGAAAAAGACTCGACCCGTACCCGATGCTCTTTCGAAGTTGCCGCATATGACCAGGGTGCTCGCGTTACTTATCTCGGCCCAAGCGGCAGCCAGATTGGTCACAAAGAGTCGATTAAAGACACTGCCCGCGTGCTTGGTCGCATGTATGACGGTATTCAGTATCGCGGCTATGGTCAGGAGATTGTCGAAACACTGGCGGAATACGCTGGCGTGCCAGTATGGAACGGCCTGACCAATGAGTTCCACCCCACGCAGCTGCTGGCGGATCTCCTCACCATGCAGGAGCATTTGCCCGGCAAAGCATTCAACGAAATGACGCTGGTCTATGCAGGTGACGCGCGTAACAACATGGGCAATTCGATGCTCGAAGCTGCGGCGCTTACCGGTCTGGATTTGCGTCTGGTCGCGCCACAGGCATGCTGGCCGGAAGCTGCGCTGGTTACGGAATGCCGCGCTCTGGCACAGCAAAATGGCGGGAATATTACGCTAACGGAAGATGTAGCCAAGGGAGTAGAAGGTGCTGACTTTATCTATACCGATGTGTGGGTGTCGATGGGGGAAGCAAAAGAGAAATGGGCAGAACGGATTGCATTACTGCGTGATTATCAGGTGAACAGCAAGATGATGCAGTTGACCGGTAACCCGGAGGTCAAATTCCTCCACTGCCTGCCCGCTTTTCATGACGACCAGACGACGCTTGGTAAGAAAATGGCGGAAGAGTTTGGCCTACATGGCGGAATGGAAGTGACTGATGAGGTCTTCGAATCTGCCGCCAGCATTGTTTTTGATCAGGCGGAAAACCGCATGCATACCATCAAAGCGGTGATGGTCGCGACGCTCAGTAAATTAAATAATTAATATCTCTATAAAGATGCTGGGAAATACAAAAACATCCCGGCATCACATTATTTTATGCAGTGATAGTTTTTTCTTTCAGCCAAATTTTTCTATTGCTATACGTAAATTTTCCGGAGGATTTAGTGTATTTAAACGCTGTTGGTTAATATATGGCGATACATTAACCTTCGATTTAAAGATAGTTTGCATCATTCTAAATCTAAGTTTGAATTCATTATTCATTTTTTCTTTGATAACATTATCTGGTTGATTCTTCAAAATTTCTTTATTAGATTCCTCATCATTTAAATCACATTTTAAATTATCAAAATAATTTTTTCGCCCTCATAACTCTTAAGTAACCGAGGAAAGCACCAGTTAATCATCTCAGTGTTTTTCATAAAAAATCATTCAAAAAAAATATCATTAACTAAAATGCTGACAGGTGCTTTATTAAATAGTGACTCAACATTATTAAATATCCTTTGTATTAAATATGTTTTTTCTCGATTGCTTAAATTAAAATCATTGACATATACAACCAACTTTTTCCAAATCAACTCCTGTAATTCAGGGCTATTTTTATAGGGCTCTTTATCGAGATTGAAAAATAATGTCTCAGCTACTTTAGACTGATCGCGGCGAAAATTAATATGATTTATTACGGAGCATGCATGCTCTATCTTTGCAGAATCATCAAAATATTGCATGCTTTTATTAAAACACCACCCCAGTATTTTTACATCATTATTATATGGCAAATCTAAAAAAGTCACCAACATCGAATGGATGACCGGTGTAAGATTAACCTTTGCATCATCTAAGGATTCAATAAGAATATGAGACAGGTTAATCATGATGTCATTAATTTCATTGTTACCTTCTTTGTCATTATCAATTCCGTGATCATTTAATTCGTAGAGCTTATCTATTTCTTCAAGTATACCATTTTCGCCCAGTAAGTATGAAATCGATTCATCACATACATGAGGCATTAATAGCAGATGTTCGTTCCTTATTGCTAATAAGGCTTTATTCAATGCTTTTTCTAATAAATCCGTAATCGTAGAATCAACTGAACCTTTACAACTCACCTGCGAATCATTTAACCCCTGTAGATTATTTAACTTCTGTAGATTATTTAATAGACGCGCTATTTCCTTGTTAGCTTCGCGTTGGTAACACGCCAGAACCTTGTTAGTAATCAGGTGTAATAAACTATCATCTTTTCTTTCAAAAGACTTCCCTTCATAACGATTAGTCGAACCATCAGATTGTTTAAATATAATGACTGTATGTCCTTCACGAATCCCTTTAGTAGAAGCTGAGGCAAGTGTAATTCTATCTTCACCTTAGATAAATCCGCTCGCTCCCCTTCAGGATTATTCATGTAAAACTTCATTTTTTCATTGCCATCAGTATCTTTAGAATAAGATGAGGACTCAATATGAGTCATCATCTTTCTACCCGCTTCGTTGGAGCGTTTGCTAAAATCCACATAACCCAGGGTAAATATCTTTGCCAAAAACTCCAAAAATGCTCCAGGAGAAAGAATATTGCTTCTGCTATTCTGCCCCCCGGCAATTCGGGAAAAATCATTCATTCCCACATACCAGGTATCTAAGGCTTTATTTTTTTGTTTAAAATTGTCGGCTAATGTAATGTGTTGAGAATAATTCAAATCTGATATTTTGCTCATGACGAACTCCTTGAGTTAATAAGAACGTCTAAGCATTACAAATTTTACTCACAAAAAAATATCAAAAAACGCTCTTTTCACAAACTCGCCGTAAACCTGGAGTTATTTACGGCGAAAAGTCATCACGCCATCAGCATCTTCACTACTGCTTTGCGAACCCGGGCTGGCGCGCCCACTGCGCACAGCGGTTTATGCACTTCCCCCGGATAAAACACAACAAAATCACCTTCATTAAGGATAACTGTTTTCTCATCAACGCCTTCCGGCAAAAATGCGATGTCTTTATCAGCTAACCAGTCGGTATCCGGCGTACCTGCAGGTTGTGTGCTGAAGGTCATGCCTTCCTGACCTTTTAACACAATCTGAATGTCGAGATAGCGGGCATGGTACTCCGCACGGCGAGCTTCGTACGGCTCGGTCATATCTTCCGAGATAAGATAAAACAGACGATAGCCTTCGATATCGTGCTTGCCCTTTGGCGTTTCTGCCGTAACGTGTGCTTTGATATGCTCAATCGCCTGGCGTAACTCCTGGGGTAGCCACGGCTGAAGATTATGAATATTTCCGATGATCATCTTTTCCACTCCTTAATTAAAACAACGTTTCATTTCTATCGTTATACGAAAAGATGATCAATTCCGCTAGCCTTAACGCGTGAATTATTGTCTTATCACAACTTATCGGCAGGCGAGTTCCCGCCTTTCAGGTCAAGGCCCGCATCACTCCTTGAGAATAGTTTTTATCGCTTCCCCCGCCAGGGCAGCTGTTGCACAGAGTTGTTCGATAGAGTGCCCCTCTCGTGCCTTCGCAGAAAGCCCTGACATCACGGTACTCATAAAATCAGTCACACATTGTGCGCTTTGTGGATGCCGCCTGGCGATATAGTCATAAATGGTCGTTTCTGCGGTGTGATAATATTGAATGGCAATATCACGCGCTTGTGGATCATGACTATGAATACCTTCAAGAACCATACAGCCAGCGCAGCCGCCGTTTTGGCTATATCTGCGCGCCGCTTCTTTTAATACCTCAACCAGGCACTCGCCTACCGGACGATCATCACGAAGAATATCGGCAAGCGGAATAGCTTCCGTACCGACATATTCATTGAGTACACGGCTAAATAACCCAGCCTTACTGCCAAAAGCCGCGTAGAGGCTCGGGGGGTTAATACCAAGATAATCAGTAACTTCAGCAACACTGACAGCATCGAAACCTTTTTGGTGAAAAAGCACTTTTGCCGCAGAGACAGCCTGCTCAGGAGCGAAACGTCTGGGACGACCTGGAACGCGAGATTGTTTTTTAGTGACCATTACAAAACTTGTTGACAGAAAGTTAAAACAGTTTTGTAATGCATGTTACATAATAAATCAAGGAGTCCTTATGGGCGCTTTTACAGGTAAGACAGTTCTCATCCTCGGTGGTAGCCGTGGAATCGGTGCCGCTATCGTACGTCGTTTTGTCACCGATGGGGCCAATGTACGATTCACCTATGCGGGGTCGAAAGATGCCGCTGAACGCCTGGCACAAAAGACTGGAGCGACAGCAGTATTCACAGATAGTGCTGACAGAGACGCTGTTATTGATGTCGTTCGTAAGAGCGGCGCATTGGATATCCTGGTGGTAAATGCAGGTATTGGCGTCTTTGGCGATGCCCTGGAATTAAATGCCGACGATATTGATCGCCTTTTCAAAATCAATATTCATGCTCCTTATCATGCCTCTGTTGAAGCCGCCCGGCAGATGCCCGAAGGCGGGCGCATCTTAATCATCGGCTCCGTGAATGGCGATCGTATGCCTGTTGCAGGCATGGCTGCTTATGCCGCCAGTAAATCTGCTCTACAAGGCATGGCGCGCGGGCTGGCCCGTGATTTTGGACCGCGTGGGATCACCATCAACGTCGTCCAGCCAGGGCCAATTGATACCGACGCTAATCCCGCCAACGGGCCAATGCGCGATATGTTGCATGGTTTTATGGCCATCAAAAGACATGGGCAACCGGAAGAGGTCGCTGGTATGGTCGCATGGTTAGCAGGGCCAGAAGCCAGTTTTGTTACCGGCGCGATGCATACCATTGATGGCGCGTTTGGCGCATAACCGACTACGCTCAATTAAGCCCAGCCATTATCCATGATGTCTGGGTTTTGTTTACTAACGTCGTCCCCCTAAAAGCGGCTCCCGGTAAATATAAATCTTCTGTTCATGTCGTAAATCTTGAGGATAACCAAATGGTAGAAAGAACCGCTGTTTTCCCTGCTGGCCGACATTCACTGTATGCTGAGCATCGTTATTCTGCGGCTATTCGTTCCGGCGATTTGCTGTTTGTTTCCGGGCAAGTAGGAAGTCGAGAGGACGGAACACCAGAACCCGATTTTCAGCAACAAGTCAGACTGGCATTTGATAATTTGCATGCGACCCTGGCTGCTGCGGGATGCACTTTTGACGATATCATTGATGTTACGAGCTTTCATACCGATCCAGAAAAACAATTTGAAGACATCATGACGGTGAAAAATGAAATATTTAGCGCGCCACCTTATCCAACCTGGACGGCGGCGGGCGTTACATGGCTGGCAGGCTTTGATTTTGAAATTAAAGTGATAGCGCGCATCCCTGCGCAGTAAGCAATAGTGTTAGCCGTTCGTTTTCACACTCCGCCCTATAAGTCGGATGAATGGAATAAAATGCATATCTGATTGCGTGAAAGTGAAAAAGAAAAAAGCAGGAAATGTCTGCAATTATTGATACCAAACGACAGTTCTCCTCCAGAATCACATCAAATAAAAATGCATATATTTTGACTTATAATTCAAATAAACCGTTTGCGCTGACAAAATATTGCATCAAATGCTTGCGCCGCTTCTGACGATGAGTATAATGCCGGACAATTTGCCGGGAGGATGTATGGTTCAGTGTGTTCGACATTTTGTCTTACCGCGTCTGAAAAAAGACGCTGGCCTGCCGTTTTTCTTCCCGTTGATCACCCATTCCCAGCCCCTCAATCGAGGGGCTTTTTTTTGCCCAGGCGTCAGGAGATAAAAGATGGCTAATCCGCTATATCAGAAACATATCATTTCCATAAACGACCTTAGTCGCGATGACCTTAATCTGGTGCTGGCGACAGCGGCGAAACTGAAAGCGAACCCGCAACCAGAGCTGTTGAAGCACAAAGTTATTGCCAGCTGTTTCTTCGAAGCCTCTACCCGCACCCGCCTCTCTTTCGAAACTTCCATGCACCGCCTGGGTGCCAGCGTGGTGGGCTTCTCCGACAGCGCCAATACATCACTGGGTAAAAAGGGCGAAACGCTGGCCGATACCATTTCGGTTATCAGCACTTACGTCGATGCGATAGTGATGCGTCATCCGCAGGAAGGTGCAGCGCGCCTGGCCACCGAGTTTTCCGGCAATGTACCGGTACTGAATGCCGGTGATGGCTCCAACCAACATCCGACGCAAACCTTGCTGGACTTATTCACCATTCAGGAAACCCAGGGGCGTCTGGACAATCTCCACGTCGCAATGGTTGGTGACCTGAAATATGGCCGCACCGTTCACTCCCTGACCCAGGCGCTAGCGAAGTTCGACGGCAACCGTTTTTACTTTATCGCGCCGGATGCGCTGGCAATGCCGCAATACATTCTGGATATGCTCGATGAAAAAGGGATCGCCTGGAGTCTGCACAGCTCTATTGAAGAAGTGATGGCGGAAGTAGACATCCTGTACATGACCCGCGTGCAAAAAGAGCGTCTGGACCCGTCCGAGTACGCCAACGTGAAAGCGCAGTTTGTTCTTCGCGCCAGCGATCTCCACAACGCCAAAGCCAATATGAAAGTGCTGCATCCGCTGCCGCGTGTTGATGAGATTGCGACGGATGTGGATAAAACGCCTCACGCCTGGTACTTCCAGCAAGCAGGCAACGGGATTTTCGCTCGCCAGGCGTTACTGGCACTGGTTCTGAATCGCGATCTGGTACTGTAAGGGGAAATAGAGATGACACACGATAATAAATTGCAGGTTGAAGCTATTAAACGCGGCACGGTAATTGACCATATCCCCGCCCAGATCGGTTTTAAACTATTGAGTCTGTTCAAGCTGACCGAAACGGATCAGCGGATCACCATTGGTCTGAATTTGCCTTCTGGCGAGATGGGCCGCAAAGATCTGATCAAAATCGAAAATACCTTTTTGAGTGAAGATCAAGTAGACCAACTGGCATTGTATGCACCGCAAGCCACGGTTAACCGTATCGACAACTATGAAGTGGTGGGTAAATCGCGCCCAAGTCTGCCGGAGCGCATCGACAATGTGCTGGTCTGCCCGAACAGCAACTGTATCAGCCATGCCGAACCGGTTTCATCCAGCTTTGCCGTGCGAAAACGCGCCAATGACATCGCGCTCAAATGCAAATACTGTGAAAAAGAGTTTTCCCATAATGTGGTGCTGGCCAATTAATTGCGGTTGGTAATAAAAGTCTGGCTCCCTATAATGAGCCAGACTTTTTACCGCTGTAATAAAGGAGAAATCATGAGCAAAACTATCGCGACGGAAAATGCACCGGCAGCTATCGGTCCTTACGTACAGGGCGTTGATCTGGGCAATATGATCATCACCTCCGGTCAGATCCCGGTAAATCCGAAAACGGGCGAAGTCCCGGCAGATGTCGTTGCACAGGCACGTCAGTCGCTGGATAACGTAAAAGCGATCGTCGAAGCCGCTGGCCTGAAAGTGGGCGACATCGTTAAAACTACCGTGTTTGTGAAAGATCTGAACGACTTCGCAACCGTTAATGCTACCTACGAAGCCTTCTTCACCGAACACAATGCCACCTTCCCGGCACGTTCTTGCGTTGAAGTTGCCCGTCTGCCGAAAGACGTGAAGATTGAGATCGAAGCGATCGCTGTTCGTCGCTAATCTTGACGGAAATCCGGGCTATCATGCCCGGATTAAGTCTGATGACAAAAGCAAAATCGCCTGATGCGCTACGCTTATCAGGCCTACGTGATTCCTGCAATTTATTTAATTTGTAGGCCGGATTGGGCGTTTACGCCGCATCCGGCATGAACAAAGCTCACTTTGTCTGCAATCTGAATCCGGGCCACCATGCCCAGTTTATTCTTTACTGCCAGCCGTAACGACGGCTATAGAACCCTTTCACCAACTGGGTTAACGTCATATACCCTGCCAGAATCGCAACCAGCCACGGGAAATAGCTTAACGGCAGCGCCTGCAGCTGCAGATAACTGGCCAGCGGTGAAAACGGCAATGCGATCCCGACAATCATCACGATCACGGTCATGATCATTAACGGCCACGATGCACAGCTCTGAATAAACGGTACACGACGGGTGCGGATCATATGCACAATCAGCGTTTGCGACAGTAAGCCCACCACAAACCAGCCCGACTGGAACAGCGTTTGCGTTTCCGGCGTGTTGGCATGGAATACCCACCACATCAGGCAAAACGTCAGAATATCGAAAATCGAGCTGATCGGTCCGAAGAAGACCATAAAGCGCCCCAGATCCGCCGGATTCCAACGCTGCGGCTTTTGAATTTGCTCGTCGTCGACGTTATCAAACGGGATCGCCACCTGTGACACATCGTACAGCAGGTTCTGAATAAGCAAGTGTAACGGCAACATCGGCAGGAAGGGCAAGAAAGCACTCGCCACCAGCACGCTGAACACATTACCGAAGTTAGAGCTCGCCGTCATTTTGATGTATTTCAGCATGTTGGCGAAAGTGCGACGTCCCTCAATAACCCCCTCTTCCAGCACCATCAGGCTTTTTTCCAGCAGGATGATATCAGCCGCTTCACGGGCAATATCTACCGCGCCGTCCACAGAAATGCCGATATCCGCAGCGCGTAAGGCGGGCGCATCATTAATACCATCGCCCATAAAGCCAACCACATGCCCTTCGCGCTTCAGTAAGGTCACAATGCGTTCTTTATGCATCGGCGTCAGGCGGGCAAACAGCGTGGTGCGCTGTGCGAGATTTGCCAGTTCATCGTCAGATAGCGTTTCAATATCACTACCAATGACCACCTCTCCCGCATCCAGCCCCACTTCATGGCACACTTTCGCTGCAACTAACTCACTGTCGCCAGTAAGGATTTTTACGGTAATTCCACTCGCTTTTAATGCCTTCAGTGCCGGAGCGGTTGTCTCTTTTGGCGGATCAAGGAAAGCAATATATCCTTCGAGGATCAGGTCGGATTCATCCGCCCGCTGGTAATCTCCTTCACGCGCTGGCAGGTATTTCGTCGCCACCGCAACCACGCGCAGCCCCTGACGATTCAGCGTATCAGTAACCCGCTTAATCTTACGCAGCATGGTGTCATCGAGCGGTACAATCTCGCCATTGTGACGCACTTGCGAACACACATTGAGGATTTCCTGCAATGCACCTTTGCAAACCAACTGATGGTGTTCGGTATTTTCTGCCACAACCACCGACATCCGACGACGCTCGAAATCAAACGGAATCTCATCAATTTTTTGCCAACGGCTGGCCAGCGAGCGCGCTGACTCTTCATCCGTACCTTCGAGCACCGCGGTATCAAGCAGGTTTTTAAGTCCGGTCTGGTAATGACTGTTCAACCACGCGCTATGCAGCACGCGTTCGCTGGTTTTACCGGAGATATCGGTATGATTCTCCAGCACAATTTTATCCTGTGTCAGGGTGCCGGTTTTATCAGTGCACAGAATATCCATTGCGCCAAAGTTCTGAATGGCATCCAGATGTTTGACGATCACTTTCTGTTTCGACAACTTGACTGCGCCACGCGCCAGCGTCGAGGTAACAATCATCGGCAACATTTCTGGCGTTAAACCTACCGCGACCGAAAGCGCAAACAGTGCAGCTTCCCACCAGTCACCTTTGGTGTAACCGTTGATAAGCAACACCACCGGAGCCATCACCAGCATAAAGCGAATCAGCAGCATACTGACGCGGCTAATCCCTTGCTGAAAGGCATTCGGCTCGCTTTCCTGCTCACTAACACGACCCGCCAGTTGACCAAACCAGGTATTGGCACCTGTGGCAATCACCATTGCTTGTGCCGTGCCGCTCACCACGGTGGTGCCCATAAAACACAGGGTGTCGCACTCCAGCGGATTACTGTGCTCCGGCTGGCGAGTGGTAGCGGCTTTTTCTACGGGCAGAGACTCACCGGTTAACGACGCCTGAGCGACGAACAGATCCCGCGCCTGCAAGATACGTAAATCTGCCGGGATCATATCCCCTGCCGCCAGTTTTATAATATCGCCGGGCACCAGCTGGTCGATCGGGATCTCCAGCCAGCCATTTTCGCCTTTGTCGTTAATTACGCGCAGCACCGTCGCAGTATTGCTGACCATCGCTTTCAGGGCATCTGCCGCTTTAGTGGAACGTGCTTCCTGAATAAAGTTCAGCAACGTAGAAATAGCGACCATTAGCGCGATAACGCCCGCGGCAAATAAATCTTCCGTGGCGTAAGAAATAGCGCCGAGAATGGTGAGTAAAATATTAAAGGGGTTGCGATAGCAGACCCATAAATGTACCCACCACGGCGACGGTTGTTGTGCAGGTAATTTATTTTCACCATGTTGTTCGCGGGCAGATTCCACTTCCGCCTGATTTAACCCTTCCGGATGGGTGTCGAACGTTTTCCACAATTCTTCTTCGGGCATCACCGCCATTTTCAGGCAATACGCACTTAAGGACGGCGGGACCACCGTATTCACTGTCTGCTGCGCGCCAGGCAATGGATCACGATGAACCAGACGGGAAGGTAAATGGCGAATGAGCCGGGTAAAAATTTCTTTAAACATAAGGAGTCCCTCCGCACTGTCTGAAACAGTACAGAAATGTCTTCAGGCGTGGCGAAGCCTTACCTGAAGGTAATAAAGCTGAGCAGGGACGTTAAAACGTCACGGCCTTACGCATCCGGTAACGCCGTGAAAAGACGGGCTTACCGGAAAAGTTTTAATCTCCGTCGAGGGAGAGGCGTGGGATCAGGTTCCATATAACCTCCGGTAAGTGAAAAAAGCGCCGCAAATAATAAGGAGAATCCAATAATATTCGTAGCATCTATGGCGATATAATACCTGCTGGCAACTAAACCAACGATAAACCAGACTTTACCCATTGCTGAATGCACGGGTAAAGTTAGGCTCAAATAATTAAACAACACGTTACGGGACAACAGGATGCAAAATCGGCTGACCATCAAAGACATCGCGCGCTTAAGCGGCGTGGGGAAATCTACGGTTTCCCGAGTGCTGAATAACGAAAGCGGCGTGAGCCAGCGCACGCGCGAGCGTGTTGAAGCAGTGATGAATCAGCATGGATTTTCCCCTTCCCGCTCTGCGCGCGCTATGCGTGGGCAAAGCGATAAAGTGGTCGCCATCATTGTTACCCGTCTGGATTCGTTGTCAGAAAATCTCGCCGTTCAAACCATGCTGCCAGCGTTCTATGAACAAGGTTACGACCCAATCATGATGGAAAGTCAGTTTTCCCCGCAATTAGTTGCCGAACATTTGGGGGTCCTGAAACGGCGTAATATCGACGGCGTAGTGCTGTTCGGTTTTACCGGCATAACAGAAGAAATGTTAGCCCACTGGCAGTCATCGCTGGTTCTGCTGGCGCGTGACGCAAAAGGCTTTGCTTCGGTCTGTTATGACGACGAAGGGGCAATCAAGATCCTGATGCAACGGCTGTATGACCAGGGACATCGTAATATCAGTTATCTCGGCGTGCCGCATAGTGACGTGACGACCGGTAAGCGACGTCACGAAGCCTACCTGGCGTTCTGCAAAGCGCATAAATTGCATCCCGTTGCCGCTCTGCCAGGGCTTGCTATGAAGCAAGGCTATGAGAACGTAGCAAAAGTGATTACGCCTGAAACTACCGCGTTACTGTGCGCAACCGACACGCTGGCACTTGGCGCAAGTAAATACCTGCAAGAGCAACGCATCGACACCTTGCAACTGGCGAGCGTCGGTAATACACCGTTAATGAAATTCCTCCATCCGGAGATCGTCACCGTAGATCCCGGTTACGCCGAAGCTGGACGCCAGGCGGCCTGCCAGTTGATCGCGCAGGTCACCGGGCGCAGCGAACCGCAACAAATCATCATCCCCGCCACCCTGTCCTGATCGTTTCCTGAACGATAAATTGTGATCTTCGCTGTGTTTCGGGAACGTTCCCGTTTTTAAATTTTTCCGCGCAATATATTCTGCAGCCAACCAAAAATGTCATCTGCCATGGGGCTTTATGATGAGCAAAATAAACCAAACGGATATCGATCGGTTGATTGAACTGGTCGGCGGGCGCGGCAATATTGCGACGGTGAGCCACTGTATTACTCGTCTGCGCTTTGTCCTCAACCAACCGGCCAATGCCAGACCGAAAGAAATTGAGCAACTCCCCATGGTGAAAGGCTGTTTCACCAATGCCGGGCAATTTCAGGTGGTGATTGGCACCAACGTGGGTGATTACTATCAAGCACTGATAGCGTCAACCGGACAGGCGCAGGTTGATAAAGAGCAGGTAAAAAAAGCCGCCCGGCAGAATATGAAATGGCATGAGCAGTTGATCTCTCATTTCGCGGAGATTTTCTTCCCGTTGCTGCCCGCGTTGATTAGCGGCGGTTTGATCCTCGGTTTTCGCAATGTGATCGGCGATTTGCCCATGAGCAACGGTCAAACGCTGGCGCAAATGTACCCTTCCCTGCAAACGATCTACGATTTTCTGTGGTTGATCGGTGAAGCGATCTTCTTCTACCTACCGGTCGGGATTTGCTGGTCAGCGGTGAACAAAATGGGCGGTACACCGATCCTCGGTATCGTGCTTGGCGTGACGCTGGTTTCCCCACAGTTGATGAACGCTTATCTGCTCGGGCAGCAGCTGCCGGAAGTATGGAACTTTGGCATGTTCAGCATCGCCAAAGTGGGCTATCAGGCACAGGTTATTCCGGCACTGTTAGCCGGGCTGGCGCTGGGCGTTATTGAAACTCGTCTTAAGCGCATCGTGCCGGATTACCTCTACCTGGTGGTGGTGCCCGTCTGTTCGCTGATCCTCGCGGTGTTCCTCGCCCATGCGCTGATTGGTCCGTTTGGTCGCATGATTGGCGATGGCGTTGCCTTTGCGGTACGTCACCTGATGACCGGCAGCTTTGCTCCGATTGGCGCGGCATTGTTTGGCTTCCTGTACGCCCCGCTGGTGATCACCGGGGTACACCAGACCACGCTTGCTATTGATTTGCAGATGATTCAAAGCATGGGTGGTACGCCAGTGTGGCCGCTGATTGCGCTGTCGAATATCGCTCAGGGCTCCGCCGTGATAGGCATTATCATTTCCAGCCGCAAGCACAATGAACGCGAGATCTCCGTGCCTGCGGCGATCTCCGCCTGGCTTGGGGTCACTGAGCCTGCAATGTACGGCATCAACCTGAAATATCGCTTCCCGATGCTGTGCGCGATGATTGGTTCTGGTCTGGCAGGATTGCTATGCGGCCTGAACGGCGTTATGGCGAATGGCATCGGCGTAGGCGGCCTGCCGGGAATTCTCTCGATTCAACCGAGCTACTGGCAGGTGTTTGCGCTGGCAATGGCTATCGCCATCATCATCCCGATTGTACTCACCTCGTTTATCTATCAGCGGAAATACCGCCTGGGCACGCTGGACATTGTTTAATTTTCTTCGGGGCGCAATTGCGCCCCCTCGCATTTGCAGGAATAACGTAATGACTCATCTTCCCCACTGGTGGCAAAACGGCGTTATCTACCAGATTTATCCAAAGAGTTTTCAGGACACCACGGGTAGCGGCACCGGCGATTTACGTGGCGTTATCCAGCGCCTGGACTATCTGCATAAACTGGGCGTTGATGCCATCTGGCTAACCCCCTTTTATGTCTCTCCCCAGGTCGATAACGGTTACGACGTAGCAAATTATACGGCGATTGATCCCACCTATGGCACGCTGGACGATTTTGACGAACTGGTGACACAGGCAAAATCGCGTGGGATTCGTATCATTCTCGATATGGTGTTTAACCATACCTCTACCCAACATGCCTGGTTTCGCGAGGCGCTGAACAAAGAAAGCCCTTACCGCCAGTTTTATATCTGGCGCGATGGCGAACCAGAAACGCCACCGAACAACTGGCGTTCAAAATTTGGCGGTAGTGCGTGGCGCTGGCATGCGGAAAGCGAACAGTACTATTTGCATCTCTTTGCACCAGAACAGGCGGATCTCAACTGGGAGAATCCAGCGGTACGCGCAGAGCTGAAAAAAGTCTGTGAGTTCTGGGCCAATCGTGGGGTCGACGGGTTGCGCCTGGATGTGGTGAATCTGATCTCCAAAAACCCGCGTTTCCCTGATGACCTGGATGGCGACGGGCGTCGCTTCTACACCGACGGGCCACGAGCACACGAGTTTTTGCACGAGATGAACCGCGATGTGTTTACGCCACGCGGGTTAATGACCGTAGGTGAAATGTCCTCCACCAGCCTTGAGCATTGCCAGCGATACGCGGCTCTGACAGGCAGTGAATTGTCGATGACCTTTAATTTTCATCACCTGAAGGTCGATTATCCCGGTGGTGAAAAATGGACGCTGGCTAAACCTGACTTTGTGGCTTTGAAAACATTGTTCCGCCACTGGCAACAAGGAATGCACAACGTGGCATGGAATGCCTTGTTCTGGTGTAACCACGATCAGCCGCGCATTGTTTCTCGCTTTGGTGATGAAGGTGAATACCGCGTGCCTGCGGCAAAAATGCTGGCGATGGTGCTGCATGGCATGCAGGGAACGCCGTATATCTACCAGGGGGAAGAGATTGGCATGACCAACCCACATTTCACGCGCATTACTGACTATCGCGACGTGGAGAGCCTCAATATGTTTGCCGAGCTGCGCAACGATGGGCGTGATGCCGACGAGTTATTGGCAATCCTCGCCAGTAAATCCCGTGACAACAGTCGCACACCCATGCAATGGACCAACGGCGATAATGCCGGGTTTACGGCTGGCGAACCGTGGATTGGCCTGGGCGATAACTATCAGGAAATCAACGTAGAAGCAGCGCTGGCCGATGAGTCCTCGGTGTTTTACACCTACCAAAAGTTAATCGCACTGCGTAAGCAAGAAGCCGTCCTGACATGGGGCGATTACCAGGATCTGCTGCCAAACAGCCCTGTATTGTGGTGCTATCGCCGTGAGTGGAAGGGGCAAACCTTGCTGGTCATTGCCAACCTTAGCCGTGAGACCCAACCCTGGCAGCCAGGGAAAATGCGCGGCAACTGGCAGCTTGTGATGCATAACTACGAAGAAGCCTCACCACAACCCTGTGCCATGACTTTACGGCCTTTTGAGGCTGTCTGGTGGTTACAGAAGTAAATCTTCGCTAAGCCCCGGTAATGCCTGTCATTCCGGGGTTTTGCCTGTCAGCATGTTGTTTTTGTTGATTTTATAATCAAAAAATTCATTAAAAAATTTACATATCGCTGTAGCGCCCGTCATCCGTACGCTCTGCTTTTTACTTTGAGCTACATCAAAAAAAGTTCAAACATCCTTGATGCAAAGCACTATATATAGACTTTAAAATGCGTCCCAACCCAATATGTTGTATTAATCGACTATAATTGCTACTACAGCTCCCCACGAAAAAGGTGCGGCGTTGTGGATAAGCGGATGGCGATTGCGGAAAGCACCGGAAAACGAAACGAAAAAACCGGAAAACGCCTTTCCCAATTTCTGTGGATAACCTGTTCTTAAAAATATGGAGCGATCATGACACCGCATGTGATGAAACGAGACGGCTGCAAAGTGCCGTTTAAATCAGAGCGCATCAAAGAAGCGATTCTGCGTGCAGCTAAAGCAGCGGAAGTCGATGATGCCGATTATTGCGCCACTGTTGCTGCGGTTGTCAGCGAGCAGATGCAGGGCCGCAACCAGGTGGATATCAATGAGATCCAGACCGCAGTTGAAAACCAGCTGATGTCGGGGCCATACAAACAACTGGCTCGTGCCTACATCGAGTACCGTCACGATCGCGACATTGAACGTGAAAAACGCGGTCGCCTGAACCAGGAGATCCGTGGTCTGGTCGAGCAGACCAACTCCTCGTTGCTCAACGAAAACGCCAACAAAGACAGCAAGGTGATTCCAACCCAGCGCGACCTGCTGGCCGGGATCGTGGCTAAACACTATGCACGCCAGCACCTGCTGCCGCGTGACGTGGTGCAGGCACATGAGCGTGGCGATATTCACTATCACGATCTCGATTACTCGCCGTTCTTCCCGATGTTCAACTGCATGTTGATCGACCTGAAAGGCATGCTGACCCAGGGCTTTAAGATGGGGAACGCCGAGATTGAACCGCCGAAGTCGATCTCTACGGCAACCGCTGTAACTGCGCAGATTATTGCTCAGGTCGCCAGCCATATTTATGGCGGCACCACCATTAACCGTATCGATGAAGTGCTGGCACCGTTTGTCACCGCCAGCTACAACAAACATCGCAAGACCGCGGAAGAGTGGAACATCCCGGACGCCGAAGGCTACGCTAACTCTCGTACCATCAAAGAGTGCTACGATGCCTTCCAGTCGCTGGAGTACGAAGTAAACACCCTGCACACCGCCAACGGTCAAACACCGTTTGTGACCTTTGGTTTTGGTCTGGGCACCAGCTGGGAGTCGCGTCTGATTCAGGAATCTATCCTGCGTAACCGTATCGCCGGCCTCGGTAAAAACCGTAAAACGGCGGTGTTCCCGAAACTGGTGTTTGCGATTCGCGATGGCCTGAACCATAAAAAAGGCGATCCGAACTACGACATCAAACAGCTGGCGCTGGAGTGCGCAAGCAAGCGCATGTATCCGGATATCCTGAACTACGATCAGGTAGTGAAAGTCACCGGTTCGTTTAAAACCCCGATGGGCTGCCGCAGCTTCCTCGGCGTGTGGGAAAATGAAAACGGCGAGCAGATCCACGATGGTCGTAACAACCTCGGCGTGATCAGCCTGAACCTGCCGCGTATTGCTCTGGAAGCAAAAGGCGATGAAGCCACCTTCTGGAAGCTGCTGGATGAACGTCTGGTGCTGGCACGTAAGGCACTGATGACCCGTATCGCTCGTCTCGAAGGCGTGAAAGCGCGCGTAGCCCCGATCCTCTATATGGAAGGCGCTTGTGGCGTGCGTCTGAATGCTGACGACGACGTTTCTGAAATATTCAAAAACGGTCGTGCGTCTATTTCGCTGGGTTACATCGGCATCCACGAAACCATTAACGCGCTGTTCGGCGGCGAGCATGTTTACGACAACGAGCAGCTGCGCGCGAAAGGTATTGCGATTGTTGAGCGTCTGCGTCAGGCGGTGGATCAGTGGAAAGAAGAAACTGGCTACGGTTTCAGCCTCTACAGTACGCCGAGTGAGAACCTGTGCGACCGCTTCTGCCGTCTCGATACCGCTGAGTTTGGCGTGGTGCCGGGCGTGACTGATAAAGGTTACTACACCAACAGTTTCCACCTCGATGTGGAGAAGAAGGTGAACCCGTACGACAAGATCGACTTTGAAGCGCCTTACCCGCCGCTGGCGAACGGTGGCTTCATTTGCTATGGCGAGTATCCAAACATTCAGCACAACCTGAAGGCGCTGGAAGATGTCTGGGATTACAGCTATCAGCATGTACCGTATTACGGCACCAACACACCGATCGATGAATGCTACGAGTGTGGCTTTACCGGCGAGTTTGAGTGCACCAGCAAAGGCTTCACTTGTCCGAAATGTGGTAACCATGACGCCTCCCGTGTGTCGGTGACTCGCCGCGTGTGCGGATATTTAGGTAGCCCGGATGCACGTCCATTTAACGCCGGTAAGCAGGAAGAAGTTAAGCGCCGCGTTAAACATTTGGGGAATGGGCAGATAGGTTAATCCTTCCCCCTCACCCTAACCCTCTCCCTCAAGGGAGAGGGTACCGTTCCGTGCCCCTTCCTGATTCCCGACATAATGAATTGCCTCTGGCCAGTTGGTGTCGTCGCAAGGTGGCCGTAGCATCGGGGGACTTCGCCCGTACGCACCAGAGCAGTCATGGCGTCAATTGAGAAGCGAAAATGAACTTTCATCAGTACTATCCTGTCGACATCGTCAACGGCCCCGGCACTCGCTGCACCCTGTTTGTCTCCGGGTGTGTTCATGAATGCCCCGGTTGCTATAACAAAAGCACATGGCGGGTAAATTCCGGTCAGCCATTTACCAAAGCAATGGAAGACCAGATCATTAACGATCTGAATGACACTCGCATCAAACGCCAGGGTATTTCCCTCTCCGGCGGCGATCCGCTGCATCCGCAAAACGTGCCGGATATTCTGAAACTGGTACAACGCATCCGCGCCGAGTGTCCGGGTAAAGACATCTGGGTGTGGACAGGCTATAAACTCGACGAACTCAACGCTACGCAAATGCAGGTTGTTGATTTGATTAACGTGCTAGTCGACGGCAAATTTGTGCAGGATTTAAAAGACCCTTCCCTGATCTGGCGCGGCAGCAGCAATCAGGTGGTGCATCATTTGCGATGATAAGTTCCCTGTTACCTGAGTGCAGGCAACAGGGAAATAAAGAATTAACGATACTTCTGGTGATAGGCGTTGCGGGTCGTTTTCAGTTGCTCTGCGGCAGCCTGCGCTTCTTTTACTTTACCTTCATTTGCCAGCTTCAGCGCGTCGTCAATCTGACCGACCAGAATGTCGAAACCGTGGCGGAAGTCTTTCATTTCCGGGCTGTCCGGTGATTTGCCTTCAAGCTTCGGCGGCGTCGCTTTTTGCGCATCCAGCGCCGCAGCGCGCATTTTAGTTAACGCGTCTTTGACTTGCACCGCGTTATCGGCTTTTTCGACCACTTTTAAATTGTCGTTGAGGGTTTCCATATTGTCTTCCAGATCAGCGGCAAACGACGCCGAACTGAATACCAATGAGGAGACTGCAAGAATAGCTAACAGGCTTTTACGCATTGCTCACTTCCTTTTTTATTTACACTTCATCCTTCACACTGCCTCATCGACGGCTACGCTCATTCGCCCGAGTCACGTACTACGAGTACGCTCCCCGGCTCTCATTCACTTTCCGTCTCGATGCAGTGCGAATGATTTTGTGTAATTTTTTAGTTTATAGCGCGGCAGGTCGCGCCAGTTTTTTACTGCCCGGCGATTTTCATCTCCGGCAACAGCACAGAACCACACTGTATATTACTGCGTGTTTCAATATCGTTACCGACGGTGACAATATTGCGCCACATATCTTTTAAATTACCAGCGATGGTGATTTCGCTCACCGGATACTGAATCTCGCCATTCTCTACCCAGAAGCCCGCTGCACCACGGGAATAATCACCAGTAATGGCACTCACGCCCTGGCCCATCAGCTCCGTCACCACCAGCCCGGTGCCCATCTCTTTGAGCATTTGTTCGAAGCTTAGCCCTTGTCCGGCAATCCGCCAGTTGTGAATACCGCCCGCATGTCCGGTGCTTTTCAGCCCCAGTTTCCGCGCCGAATAGCTGGTCAGCAGCCACTGAGTCAGGATGCCATCTTTGACGATATCGCGGCGCTCGGTGCGCACACCTTCGCTGTCGAATGGTGTAGATGCCAGCCCTTTCAGCAGATGCGGATGTTCTTCAATAGTCAGCCAGTCCGGCAAAATTTGTTTACCGAGCGAGTCGAGCAAGAAGGTCGATTTACGGTAGACCGCACCACCCGCTATCGCCCCCACCAAATGACCAAACAACCCTGTTGCCACTTCATTGGCAAAAATCACCGGCGCTTTCATGGTAGAAAGTTTACGCGGTGACAGGCGCGATAAGGTACGGCGAGCACAGTCGGCCCCGACCCACTCTGGCGTTTGCAGATCGCTCATCGCACGCCCAATGGTGTAGGCGTAATCACGCTCCATATCGCCATTTTCTTCGGCGATTACACAACTGGAGAGCGAATGACGCGTTGAGCAGTAACCCTGCAACATGCCGTGGCTGTTGCCAAAAACTTTGACACCGTAGTGGCTGTTAAAGCTACCGCCTTCGGTATTGGTGATGCGTTTGTCCGCCTGCAATGCCGCCTGTTCCGCGCGGGCCGCCAGTTCAATGGCTTCATCCGGAGAAACGTCCGCAGGGTGGAACAAGTCAAGGTCCGGCGCGTCAAAGGCCAGCAGTTCTTTGTCTGCCACGCCTGCATACGGATCTGGCGAGGTATAACGGGCAATATCCAGCGCCGCCTGTACGGTGCGGGCAATGGCCTGCGGGCTTAAATCGGTAGACGATGCGCTACCTTTACGGTTCTGGTGATAAACGGTGATCCCCAGCGCGCCATCGCTATTGAATTCAACATTCTCCACTTCACCATAACGCGTGCTTACGCTAATGCCGGTGGTCTTGCTGACGGCAACTTCTGCACCGTCCGATTTGCCTGAGGCCAACTCCAGCGCAGTCGAAACTGCTTCTTCCAGAATCTTGCGCTGCGCTTCAACTTGAGAGATTACTTTCATTGCAAGTGCCATAATGTAGAGAGTTTCTCTGAAGTCTAACAGAGAACCGTTTTTCAGTGCGCATCTTAACTGGTAACATTAGCCTCTTTTTTTAAGGAGCCTGAGATGACTAAGCAGCCCGAAGACTGGCTCGACGACGTTCCCGGTGATGACATCGAAGACGAAGACGATGAAATTATCTGGGTCAGTAAAAGTGAAATTAAACGTGATGCCGAGGAGCTAAAACGCCTTGGCGCGGAAATTGTTGATCTGGGGAAAAACGCGCTGGATAAGATCCCGTTAGATGCGGATCTGCGCGCGGCTATTGAGCTCGCCCAGCGTATTAAGATGGAAGGTCGCCGCCGCCAGTTGCAGCTCATCGGTAAGATGCTGCGCCAGCGCGACGTAGAACCGATCCGTCAGGCGCTGGATAAGCTGAAAAACCGCCACAACCAGCAAGTGGTGTTGTTCCATAAACTGGAAAACCTGCGCGATCGTCTGATCGACCAGGGTGATGATGCCATCGCTGAAGTATTGAATCTGTGGCCCGATGCCGATCGTCAGCAACTGCGAACTCTGATCCGCAACGCGAAGAAAGAGAAAGAAGGGAATAAGCCGCCGAAATCCGCACGTCAGATTTTCCAGTATCTGCGCGAGTTAGCGGAAAACGAAGGGTAATTTTCGTTGTTGATGTGAGTATGGTTTGCCGGATACGGTGCACCTGTAGGCCTGATAAGACGCATCAAGCGTCGCATCAGGCACTATGCTCAAATGCCGGATGCGGCGTAAACGCTTTATCCGGCATACACACACATGCAAGGCTTCAGAATTACTGCGCAGCTTCCGCCTTCTTCGCCAGCCCATCCAGCAGTTTCTGATGGATCCCACCAAAACCGCCGTTGCTCATCACCAGAATATGGTCGCCAGGCTGAGCGGTTTTCACCACCATATCTGCCAGCGTATCCACATCGCCACTCCAGTGTGCAGGCTGAACGCAGGCTTCTGCCACTTCTGCCACCTGCCACGGAATATGTGCCGGTTGCAGCAGGAAGACTTCATCGGCACGACCTAATGAAGGTGCCAGATCGTCTTTGCAGATCCCCATTTTCATGGTATTCGAACGCGGCTCCAGCACGGCAATAATGCGCGCCGTACCGCCAACTTTGCCACGCAGCGCCGCCAGCGTTGCCAGAATCGCCGTCGGGTGATGGGCGAAATCGTCATATACCGTGACGCCATTCGCTTCACCACGCAACTCCAGGCGGCGACGAGCGTTAATAAACGAACCCAGCGCGTTAGCGGCATCTGCCGGCGCTACACCAACATGGCGAGCCGCCGCAATCGCCATCAGGCCGTTGTGCATATTATGTTCGCCCACCAGCGACCATTTCACTTCGCCCACTTTTTCGCCATCCAGCAAGACTTCCCATTCGGAAGCGTCAGTGGTCAGCTTTTTCGCCTGCCAGTGACCTTGCTCGCCCACCAGCTCCTGCTCGCTCCAACAGCCCATCGCCATGGTCTGTTTCAGGTTGATGTCGTTTTCCGGCCAGATAATACGGCCCTGCCCCGGAACGATACGCACCAGATGGTGGAACTGTTTCTGGATCGCTTTCAGGTCGTCAAAGATATCGGCGTGATCGAACTCAAGGTTGTTGAGGATCAGCGTACGCGGGCAGTAATGGACAAATTTAGAGCGTTTGTCGAAGAAGGCGCAGTCGTACTCATCCGCTTCGATAACAAAGAAGTCGCTTTCGCCCAGACGCGCCGAAACCTCAAAGTTCCCCGGCACACCGCCGATCACAAATCCCGGTTTGTAACCGCATTGTTCCAGAATCCAGGTCGCCATTCCCGCCGTGGTGGTTTTGCCGTGTGTACCGGCAACGGCCAGCACCCAGCGGTCGCGCAGCACAAAATCGTGCAGCCACTGCGGACCTGACATATAAGGGATGTTTTTTTCCAGTACCGCTTCCACACACGGATTTCCACGGGTCATGGCGTTACCAATAATCACCAGATCCGGCTGTGGATCGAGCTGGCTGGCATCGTAACCCTGAATCAGTTCAATGCCTTGCTTCTCAAGTAAGGTGCTCATCGGCGGATACACATTGGCGTCCGAACCCGTTACTTCATGGCCTAACTGGCGCGCCAGCATCGCCAGACCGCCCATAAACGTGCCACAAATTCCTAAAATATGAATGCGCATACGTCACTATCCTTTTTTAATCTGGCGCTCATTTTACGCATATGTCGGGCAAGTGAGAAACGCATTTCAGGATAATCCGTAATTTGCTGGCGCGATTCACCTGAGCGCAACATTGGGATTATTTGTTAAGATTGTTGCGGTCGCTTTACTCCATAAACATTGCAGGGAAAGTTTTATGAAAACGTTAGGTGAATTTATTGTCGAAAAGCAGCACGAGTTTTCTCATGCTACCGGTGAGCTCACTGCTTTGCTGTCGGCAATAAAACTGGGCGCCAAGATTATCCATCGCGATATCAACAAAGCAGGACTGGTTGATATCCTGGGTGCCAGCGGTGCTGAGAACGTGCAGGGCGAGGTTCAGCAGAAACTCGACCTGTTCGCTAATGAGAAACTGAAAGCCGCACTGAAAGCACGCGATATCGTTGCGGGCATTGCCTCTGAAGAAGAAGATGAGATTGTCGTCTTTGAAGGCTGTGAACACGCAAAATACGTGGTGCTGATGGACCCACTGGATGGCTCGTCCAACATCGATGTTAACGTCTCTGTCGGTACCATTTTCTCCATCTACCGCCGCGTTACGCCTGTTGGCACGCCGGTAACGGAAGAAGATTTCCTCCAGCCTGGTAACAAACAGGTTGCGGCAGGTTACGTGGTATACGGCTCCTCTACTATGCTGGTTTACACCACCGGATGCGGTGTTCACGCCTTTACTTATGATCCTTCGCTGGGTGTTTTCTGCCTGTGCCAGGAACGGATGCGCTTCCCGGAGAAAGGCAAAACCTACTCCATCAACGAAGGAAACTACATTAAGTTTCCGAACGGGGTGAAGAAGTACATTAAATTCTGCCAGGAAGAAGATAAATCCACCAACCGCCCGTATACCTCACGTTATATCGGTTCACTGGTCGCGGATTTCCACCGTAACCTGCTGAAAGGCGGTATTTATCTCTACCCAAGCACCGCCAGCCACCCGGACGGTAAACTACGTTTACTGTATGAGTGCAACCCGATGGCATTCCTGGCGGAACAAGCGGGCGGTAAAGCGAGCGATGGCAAAGAGCGTATTCTGGATATTATCCCGGAAACCCTGCACCAGCGCCGTTCGTTCTTTGTCGGCAACGACCATATGGTTGAAGATGTCGAACGCTTTATCCGTGAGTTCCCGGACGCGTAATCTCCTGCGCCTCTCCACACGGAGAGGCGTTTTTATCGCTGCGCAATGTTGACTCTTGTCACTGGCGAACTCTGACGATTCTCCCACAGCACCGTTAATCCACGCTGTAATGCTATAAAAATAAACAACAAAATACCGATGGCGATTTTCGTCCACCAGGAACTCAGCGTGCCATCAAAGTTTATGTAAGTCTGAATCAGTCCCTGAATCGCCACGCCAAAAAGCGTCCCTAATACCGTTCCAACGCCACCACTCAAAAGCGTACCGCCAATTACCACTGAGGCGATAGCATCCAGTTCCACACCTACGCCCGCCAGTGCATATCCGGCCTGGGTATAAATCGAGAAGACAATCCCCGCCAGCGTTGCCAGTCCGGTGGAGAGCATATAAATGCGAATAGTGGTGCTGCGAGTGGAAATCCCCATCAGGTTTGCCGACGTTGCGTTGCCGCCAATGGCGTATACCTGATTACCAAAACGGGTACGATGCGCGAGGAATATGCCGATAACCACCACCGCCAGCATCAGCAGTCCCATCGCACTTAAGCGACCGCCGCCAGGGATTTTCCACGCAAGGCTTGAGAGCGTGTCATAAACAGGATGGTTTATCGGGATCGACTCTTCCGAAACGAGATAGCTGACGCCACGCAAAAAGAACATTCCTGCCAAAGTAATGATAAACGCCGGGATCTTCAGGGCGTCGATCAGAAGTCCCATAAATGCGCCGAAGGCACAGCCCATCACCAGCACCAGCGGAAACGCCAGCAGCGGTGAGAGGCCGAAATCGCCAATCACTTTTGCCAGAAACACGCCGGTAAAGGCGATCACCGAACCGACGGAGAGATCGATCCCACCGGAGAGGATCACAAAGGTCATGCCAACGGCGATGATCCCAAGAAAGGCATTATCGGTCAGGATATTGCAGATCACTCTTGTGGAAGCAAAACCGGGAAACTGGGTCAGACAGTAGATATAACCCAACACAAAGACGCCGATGGTGATCATCAGTGGCAAATTACGTTTTATCACGGTTACGTACCCCTTTAATCAGACTGATAAAGCGTTGCGACTGGACAATCAGCACGCAAAGCACCACCACCGCTTTCACCACCTGGTTCATCTCCGGCGGAAAGCCAGAAAGCAAAATTCCGGTGTTCATTCCCTGAATAATCAGCGCCCCCACCACCGAAAGCAGCAGGTTAAAACGCCCGCCCATCAGCGATCCGCCGCCAATCACCACTGCGAGAATGGCGTCCAGCTCCAGCCATAATCCGGCATTGTTGGCATCGGCACCGCGAATATCCGCCGCCACGATAATGCCCGCAATCGCCGCACATAGCCCGCTCAACACGTAGGTGAGCATGACGATGATCCGCGTGTTTACCCCGGCATTTTTTGCCGCCCGAATGTTGATACCAACGGCTTCGATAAACATCCCCAGTGCCGTTTTGCAGGTCAACAGCCAGAACAGGAGAAGCGTCAGCACCGCAATAATGACTGGCGTTGGCAGGAACAACAGCGATCCACTGCCGAACCAGGAGAGATCCGGTGAGTTAAATGTGACGATCTGTCCGGAGGTGATCAGTTGCGCCACGCCGCGCCCGGCGACCATCAGGATCAGGGTGGCGACAAACGGCTGAATTTTGAGGATCGCTACCAGTATGCCGTTCCACAATCCCGCCAGGATGCCAGTGCCCAGGGCGCTTAACAAAACAATTGGCAGGCTGAATCCCGCGACCGTCATCGCAGCCGTTGTGGCTCCGGCGATAGCCATCACCGCCCCTACGGAGAGATCAATCCCACCGGTGGCGATAACCAGCGTCATGCCAATCGCCAGTAGCGCAACGGGGGCCGCACGGTTAAGAATGTCGATAGGGCTACCGAACAAACGCCCATCCTGAAGCACCACCTGCCAGAAATGTGGGGCCACCAGGCTATCGACCAGCAGCACCAGCAACAGTGCCGCCAGCTGCGGCATTCCTGTTGGCCAGCGAAAACGCCTTTTCGGCGGCGTAGTGTCCGGGAGAGATTGAGGCATCACACTGTCCTCCTTACGCCGCAATGGCGTTCATGATCGCCGGAACGGAAAGCTCTGCCAGCGGGATCTCCGCCACCTGTTTGCGATCGCGCATGATAATCACCCGGTCGGCATAGCCCACCAGCTCTTCCAGTTCGGAGGAGATCACCAGCAGCGCCAGACCATCGGCGCACAGCGTTTCAATCAGCCGGATGATCTCGGCATGCGCACCAACATCAATTCCGCGCGTTGGCTCGTCGAGAATCAGAAATTGCGGTCGGGTCAGTAGCCAACGTGAAAGCAACACTTTTTGCTGATTGCCGCCGGAGAGAAATTCAATCGGTTGTTCGGTGGAAGGTGTGCGAATGCCAAGCTGGCGAATAAAGCGTTCGGCAATCTCTTGCTGCTCTTTGCGGGAAATAGGTCGTAGCCAGCCGCGCTGGGCCTGGAGAGCGAGGATGATATTTTCCCGCACCGAGGCGGCGGCGATAATGCCATCGGTTTTCCTGTCTTCCGGGCAGAAGCCGATGCCCAGTACCGAAGCCTGATGTGGCGAGCGTAGCGTTTGCGGTTTGCCTTTGATCAACGCCGTGCCGCTATCAGCAGGTTTGATACCGAAGATCACTTCGGCGGTTTCGGTACGTCCTGATCCCAGCAAGCCCGCCAGGCCAACGATCTCGCCGGGGCGTACTTCGAGATCAAACGGCGCGATCGTTCCTTTTGTGCCGTAATTTTTGAACGCGGCAACAGGTTTGTCGCTCAGCAATGTTCTCCCGGCACGCTGAAGCGCGTGGGTGTCCAGTTCACGCCCCAGCATCATTTTTACCAGTTCGATCTGCGGTAGCTCGCGCGTTTCCCGACAGCCTACGAAACTGCCGTTACGTAAGACGGTGATCCGATCGCTGACCTGATAAACCTGATCGAGAAAATGAGTGACGAAGATCAGACTGACGCCGCGATCGCGAAGTTGACGCATCAGGCCAAACAGTAACTCTACTTCCTGAGTGTCGAGACTGGCGGTGGGTTCATCGAGGATCAGCACTTTGGCGGAGAGATCGATAGCCCGGCAAATGGCGACGATTTGCTGCATCGCGACTGAAAAGCGGTTGAGCGGTTCGCGCACGTCGAGGGAGAAACCGTAAGATGCCATCAGTTCGGTGGCGCGCTTTTCCATCTCTTTACGGCGTAGAAGGCCGAAACGTTTGGGTTCGCGACCTATGAATAGATTATCAGCGACCGACATATTGGGTAGCAGGTTGACTTCCTGATAGACGGTGCCGATGCCAAGTTGTTGTGCGTGGGCGGTGTTTTTCGGTGAGATAGCCTGGCCTTCCAGCCAGATAGTGCCGCGATCGGCGTGGTATACACCGGTTAATGCTTTGATTAGCGTCGATTTTCCCGCCCCGTTTTCACCGAGCAGCGCCATGATTTCGCCACGGCGCAGGCTGAAATCAACGTTGTCTAACGCTTTGACACCGGGGAAAAATTTACTTAATCCTTCGGTGCGGAGGATTTCCTGGTGTTGGTTAGTATTCATAGTTTCCCCCGTTGTAAAGCGTGCGCCAGATAAGACACAACTGCGTCGCATCAGGCATCTCGCACAACCGCCGGATGCGGCGTGAATGCCTTATCCGGCGGCCCACAAGTCGGCATCAGGCATTGATGCCCCTCAATACCCCATATTTTTCTTCTTCTCTAACTCTTCTTTTGCGGTATCAGGCAGGTAAAGGGTGGATTTGGTTAACGTCAGCTTTTCAGGCATGGTGCCGTCTTTTTTGTATTTCTCCAGCGCATCGAAAGCAGGACCTGCCATGTTCGGCGTCAGTTCAACGCTGGCGTTCGCTTCGCCATCAATCATCGCTTTGTAGATGTCCGGCACGCCGTCGATAGAGCCTGTCAGAATATCTTTACCCGGTTTCAGGCCCGCTTCTTTAATTGCCTGAATTGCACCAATCACCATGTCATCGTTATGGGCGTAAACCATGCAGATGTTTTTGCCGTTGTTTTCCGCTTTGATAAAGCTCTCCATCACTTCTTTGCCTTTGCTGCGGGTGAAGTCACCTGACTGCGAGCGGATAATTTTGATATTTGGCGCATTCTTAATGGCTTCGGCAAAGCCTTTCTTACGGTCAATGGCGACGCTGGCCCCAACGGTGCCCTGCAGCTCCACCACGTTGCATGGTTTGCCATTCACTTCTTTTACCAGCCAGTCACCAATCAACTTGCCTTCGAGGATGTTGTCGGCGGTGACAGTGGTCATATAGAGAGATTTGTCTTTCACATCGATGGAACGGTCAAGCAAGAAGACCGGGATTTCGGCATCTTTCGCCTCTTTTAATACCGGTTCCCAACCCGTCGCCACCACCGGAGCGATAAAGATCGCATCCACCCCTTGTGCGACGAAGGAACGTACCGCTTTAATCTGGTTTTCCTGCTTTTGCTGACCATCGGCAATTTTCAGTGTGATACCGCGTTTTTCGGCTTCACTTTTCGCCACATTGGTTTCTGCGGCGCGCCAGCCGGATTCCGATCCGACCTGCGAAAATCCTACGGTTAATGGAGCGGCCAACGCCATAGACGACATGGCTGCCGAGACTGCAGAGACTACAAGTAAGCGTTTCCACATAGGGTTGTCCTCGTCGGGGTAATTATTATTGGTGAAAAGATGTTCGCGAAAAAACTATAGACAATTCGTTATGTAACGGATTGCGTTACATCACACTTCAAAAAAGTAAATAAAACGTTAATCACAAGTTTGTAATCGCTTTCATCTCACTATGAAAAATGCGGCTACGGTTATGGATTTTCCTGCTCTGTATACCGTCTTAAAACTGGCGAAAAAGGAAAATGAAGACGAAAACAAGCGAAGACATTCGGCGCGAGTTGGCTATAATACTCGGCACTTGTTTGCCACATATTTTTAAAGGAAACAGACATGAGCTTACTCAACGTCCCTGCGGGTAAAGATCTGCCGGAAGACATCTACGTTGTTATTGAGATCCCGGCTAACGCAGATCCGATCAAATACGAAATCGACAAAGAGAGCGGCGCACTGTTCGTTGACCGCTTCATGTCCACCGCGATGTTCTATCCGTGCAACTACGGTTACATCAACCACACCCTGTCTCTGGACGGTGACCCGGTTGACGTACTGGTCCCGACTCCGTACCCGCTGCAGCCGGGTTCTGTGATCCGCTGCCGTCCGGTTGGCGTACTGAAAATGACCGACGAAGCCGGTGAAGATGCGAAACTGATTGCTGTTCCGCACAGCAAGCTGAGCAAAGAATACGATCACATTAAAGACGTTAACGATCTGCCAGAGTTGCTGAAAGCGCAAATCGCTCACTTCTTCGAGCACTACAAAGACCTCGAAAAAGGCAAGTGGGTGAAAGTTGAAGGCTGGGAAAACGCAGAAGCCGCTAAAGCTGAAATCGTTGCCTCCTTCGAGCGCGCAAAGAATAAATAAGTTCTTCTGGCGTAATAACCCTGAACGCCGGGCTTCGGTTAGTAGGGGTTTTTTTATGCCCGCAATTTATAAACTCTCTACTCCTATTATTATTTTCAGCAGTTGAAAGGCTTGAACGGTAAGAACAAGCTAAGCTCGACCACCATTTTGCTGTTCATAGCCACTTGCTGGAAGTTAGCCGGCCTCATTCATACTCACCGTTCAAAGCGTGTCCCCGTTTTACCCCTGTACATTTGTTAACGCCAGCAGAGTTTTTTATGCGATTACAGATATGGAAAGCGGCCCGGAGAGAAAAGCAAAAGATGGGAAAGTTACAAAAAAAATCGCGAGATACATCGCATAAAACAACGCCACCCGAAGGTGGCGTGCTTTTATTATTACTTATCCCTGTCTAACCAGTCGCCGCTTTCAATTAGCTTTAATCCATCGACGGGTCGTTGATAAACGTACATCCATGCACTCCCGTACGGCGTCTGAATCAACTGGCGCGCGTATTCACCGCCCCTGGTGCGCAAGGCATCAAGTTCGGCCAGCGTGGCGTTGTCAATACGATAAACTTCACCGTGTACTGTTCCGTTCCCCGGAACTGCGCCTGGATAGTGGCCCAGGCTATACAACTGGTAGTTATCGATACTGAAATCGCCCAGTAACTGGGCATTGGTCATCCAGTGACTGTTGCCTTGTTTGTGGCGTAAACTGCCGTAGACAAATATTCGCATTGCTAAAACTCGAACTGATAGAGCAAATCCAGTGCCTGGTCTACACCAGACACGGCTTCCAGATATAGCTTAGGCATCAGGCGATAACGTAACGTGAGTGTTGCTATAGAGTCAAATATACCCACGCCGTATTTCACTTGCAGGCCTGGCAATACATAGCCGCTGACCACCACCTGGGAGGAGTCGCCAACTCCCTCGGTGTCGAGCGCTAAATTGCTTACGCCAAACGTCTCGCCGATTTTACCCACAATCTGGCCACTTTGCGCAACCCCCAGGCCAATCAGCATCGAGGTCATTGCCGCACTGTCGCTCTGATCGCTCTCCAGCCCTTGTCCACGTAGCAAATAAGACAATGCAGCTTGTTGCGACATCGCCGGGTCAGAGAAGATCTCCGCTTTCGGTTCGTCCGCCAGACCAGTGACGCGAACTCCGGCGATGACGTCGTCTTCTGTAGCATCCGGGTTACGAATAGCTTCGATATTAAGATACGGTTGATCTGGCGGACCAGAGAACAGTAGCTCACCCTTACGCACAATCAGATCCTGACCATAGGCATGGAAGCGCCCTTCAGGGATGTTGATCTGCCCGTTCAGGCCCAGCCCTTGTTTGTCCTGAACGACGTTGAGATCGCCCGTCAGCCGCGCTTTCAGGCCAAAGGCGTCAATGCGCACATTGTTGCCAACGTGGACAGTCAGGTTACTGTTAATCGGAATCGACGCCGTTTTCGGCTCTTCCGGTTGCAGGTTATCGTTAAGCATCACCACATCGCTGGAAACGCCTACTGCGCTTTCCGGCAGATCGTGCACCACGATGCGCGCCCACGGAACATCCACGCGACCATCGAGGGTAAACAGGTTTGGTGTAGCCTCGAATACAACATCTGGTGATACATCCATTCGTACCATCGGCGGCACGGTGATACGCACTTTACTGCCCTTCGCTGTTACCCGCGCCCGCCAGTTTTCAATCTGGCTCCAGTCGGCATCACCGTTCAGGTAGATTTCACCCTGCTGGGTCCGCACGGTACCTGCAAGCGTCGAGCGCATACCGTTAAAGTTGACCGCAAGCTGGCTTGGTTGCATATCAAACGGCATAAAGTTGCCGTCGATATCCACCCCCGTAACCTGAAGCTGACCAAACAACTGCGGGCTTTGCACATCACCACCCAGACGCAAGTTGGCACTCACCATCCCCGCTGCTTTTTCCCCACGGGTAAAGATGGGGTTTATCATCGCAAGGTTGAAGTTACGGATATTGACGTTGCCACCAAGATTACGGCGGCCTTGCGGATCGGTCACCTGCACCTGACCATCAAACTGGCCGTTATTGGTCAGGCGGATGGTCCAGCCCAATTCGGCACGGTTGTTACGCAACTCCGCCGTCAGATTCAGCGTCTGAAACGCCACGGGCAGCGCCGCATCGTTGACGGTTTGCGTCACCTGCACATTACGCCCCGAAAGGGTGATACTGCCCTGCGGCAGCCCCTCTTTCGTGGTGTCCCAGGCAACGTCCGCTTTACCCGTGAAGATACCGCTGGCCTGAGTGGTTTCTGGCATAAATGGTTTCAGCATGGCCAGGTCGAAGCGGTTGAGATTCACCACCGCACGCCCTTCGGCACCCGCATCGATAGTTTGCGGCACGCACAGTTCCGCATTCGGGTTAAGCCAGCAGTGTGGCCCGATGCTGATTTTTTGCTCCTTATTGCGGTAATCCAGCGCAATATCGCGGGTCAGCGACCACGGGCCGACCGGCGTCTGGAAGCGGGTATTGCTAAGAGTTCCCTTCCAGCGTTCTTCTTTGCGATCAAAACTTCCTGCCAGATTAAGCTGCCCGGAGACAGGCTCGCCCTGAATCCGCAACTGTAGCTCGTGCTGCTTTTCACTGCCTTTGGCATTCAGGGTGACGAGGTTGATATTTACATCCGGTTGCGAAATTTGCTCAACGCGTACGTCGAGTTTCCCGGCGATCTGATCGGTGGATTTAATGTCGCCTTCCACGCGAACCTGCGCCACGGAAAGTTCCTGCCAGCGCAGGCCGCGCGCGGTGATATCTGCCAGTAGTTGTGGCGCTTCCACCGTGCCGCGTACTTTCACCAGCCCTTTCGCTGTACCGCCAAGCCCCGGCAGCGCGTTATCCAGCCCCGGCGCGTTGATGGTGGCATCAAGATTGAGATCTTTTACCCCCAGCTCGCCTTTCACTTCGGCACTGTTTGGCCCCAGTTCCAGATGAAGCCCTGGGATCATCCACTGCATATAACTGTTGCCTTTCAGCGTGCCGTCAACGTTCACTTTGTTCTGTTTGACGTTACCAGTCAGCTTCAGTTCTGGCACCTCCATCTGCCAGGTGCCGCCGTAAAGGCTACCGCGGGTTTTAATCAAGCCATTGAGTTTCGACGGCCACTCCGGGAACTCTTTGGCGGTGTTAATGCCGTTAAGCGTTAGCTCACCGCGCCAACTAATGGCCTGCTGCCAGTCGAGCAACGCTTTGAGTTCAGTTTTCCCTTCCAGCGCCGCGACGGTGAGTTTGTCGAGATTGACCTGCTGTTCATTACCTTTGGCATCAAGGGTAATGGTGGCTGGCGGGATCTCCTGTCCCTTCACTGCCGTACGCATAGAGAGCGTGTAATCGGTCATTTTGCCGGTAAGTTTCAGTTTCAGATCATCCGCCTGATACTGCTTCTCTCCAGTGAACGGCCAGTAAAGCTGTTTGCTGTTCACTTCCACGTTGAGCGGCAATCCGGCTTCCGCCAGTCGCGTCTGGGCGCGTAAATCCATATCCACCGGACCAGAAAGGTTAACGCCTATCTCCAGCTGTTCGCGCAGCGCGCCGCCCACTTTCAGCTTCACCTTTTCACCTTTCAACGGCTCCACGTTCAGTGTGCTGTTGAGGGTGATATCCACCGGCCAGTTGTCTGACAGCTGCGCCGTGCCGCTGGCGTTGACGATCCCTTGACTAGAGTCGATATCCAGGGCGTCCAGTTTAGTATTGCCGTCAATGCTGCTCACTTTCAGCAGCATGGTGCTCACGGTGATGTCCGTGTCGCCCGTCACGCGCAGCTGCTCGCCCTTAAACTCTTCAATGTTCAGGTTAAGCGGCAAATGCACATCGGTCATTTCCGGCAATACCGGGCGAGAAAAGAGATCTTTCAGCGTTTCGCCGAGCGGCTTTTCCTCCGGCTGCGGATTTTCAATCTTCGGTTCGACCACTTCTTCCTGTGCCGCTTCCGCCACTTTCGGCAAAGCAATCAACAGGCCTTTCAGCGATGTCGGTTTCAGGGTCAGGGTTTTCTCCTGCCAGTTCAGGCCGGAGGTGAAGTCCATCACCGATACCGTGGTGTCATCAATCTTGATGTTGACGTTGTCCAGCGCCACCCGTGTCAGGGTAATGGGATACGGCGTGGAGAGATCCAGCGGACCGCTATCTTCCTCTTCTTCAACCTGTTCAGAAGGAGGCATTTTTTTACTGTCGATGTTGACCTGAATGTCTTTCAGCGCCAGATCATTAATACAAACGCTACTGTTCCACAGGCACTCAAGCCCGACCGCCAGATGCAGATTGCCCGCTTTTACCGCCACGCCTGGCTGCTCATAACGAACGTCAGACAAGGTGAGATCACGCCAGCCGCCGGTGACCTTGCCAATATCCAGTCCTGGCACCCAGCGATCCGCCGCTTTAAATACCAGATGCAGGCCGCTGGTGGTGCCCACCAGAAACGCCACCGATCCCAGCAACAGTAAGATAACGATAACCACGCCGAGGCTGATTTTTTTCCATAAACTCATAATTCTGGCCCCAGACCGATGTAAAACTGTAACCCGTGTTCGTCTTTATCCGCGACCGGCACGGCAAAATCGAGTTTGATTGGCCCGACCGGCGATTCCCAGCGCACGCCGACACCGGTACCGGTTTTAAAGTCGCTGCGGCGAATATCGCTTACCGCTTCGCCGCTATCGACAAACACCGCGCCCCACCATTTTCCGGTCACGTTGTACTGGTATTCCAGCGATCCGGTTATCAGCTTCGAGGCCCCTTTCAGGTCACCGTTGGCGTATTTCGGGGCGATAGATTTGTATTTGTAGCCGCGAATACTGCGATCGCCCCCGGCGAAGAAACGCAGATCCGGCGGTACTTTGTCGAAATCACCCGTTTCAATCCAGCCCAGCGTGCCGCGTGTCACAAAACGATGGCGATCGTACAGTGTGCGGATCCAGACGTTCTGCGCCTGGAAAACGGAGAAATCAACATCCGAGCCCCAGGCCGTGTTGGAGTAGTCGATAGAGTAGCGTTGCGAGTCGCCCCAGGTTGGCATCAGGCCACCACGAGAACGCGTGCGGCTAATCATCACCCCAGGATAAAACAGCATCGTGGTGTTGGTAATTTCACCCTGGGTAAAGTGGTCGAAACTCCAGCGCAGGTTAATGGCACGCTGCCAGCCGCTGGAGAGATCCCAGTAGCGAGAAGCCACCAGCGTAGTGGAGTCAGACTCGGTATCGTTCAGGTCAGTGCGCTTAAAACCGCCCTGCACCAAATAATATTGTTCCAGCGGATTCTTCAGCAGCGGCATTTTATAGCTGAAGTCGAGGATCTGTTCCGGCGCGGAAATACTGGTACTGGTGGTCAAACTGTGACCGTAAGAGTTCATCCACGGCTTTTTCCACGTCGCTTTCACGCGCGGTCCCACGTCCGTAGAGTAACCGACGCCGGTTTCGATGGTGTTTTCTGTGCGCGGCGAAACCACGCCCGTCAATGGTAATACTTTCGTTTCGCGCGCTTTATCAAATTGTGGAGCCACCACCACCGAGTTAAACCAGCCGGTAGCAGAAAGTCGACGGTTCAGTTCTGCCAGATCTTTCGATTCGTACTCATCGCCCTCTTTAAACGGCACCAGATTTTGCAGGTATTCATCGCGGATTTGTGATCCTTCAAAGGTCACATGCCCAAAGCGGTAACGTTCGCCACTGTTATAATCAATATCCCAGAAGGCTTTATGCAGGCCGAGCGCAATGCCCAGCTGCGCTTTGGTAAATTCGCTATCGAAATAACCTTTACGCAACGCAATGCTGGTTAAGGACTTTTTGAAATTTTCATAATCGCCCTGGTTCAGTACCGTACCAATAGCCGGGCGAGTATCGAGCAATTTCAAATAGTCTTTATCGGTCCGCGCGCCGCCGCGCAATACCACATCGGTGCCGCCAATTAACACCGGCACGCCTGGCGTGACTTTGGCGATCAATACCTGCCGCCCTTTCTTTGGCGGTGGACGGAGATCAAATTCAATGGTCGGCTGGTAATAGCCCAGCGCTTTCAGACCTTCGCGGATGGCATCATCGACGCGTGCGCGAAAGCGACGGTCTGGCGTCACTTCATCACTTTCAATCGTAGAAAGCTGCGCGCGAACGTTCTTTTCCAGCTGTCCCGATAACCCCTCGACCTGTAGACGGACGTTCGCGGCGACGGCAGATCCGCTTAAGCAGAGTAAGCTTACACAGCATAACTGTCGGATATAGCGCACATTTTCTCCTGAATATCCTTTTTTCCTGCCCCTGGAACGCCGTTAAACGGCTTAACAAAAATCCAGTAATATGGATTAAAAAGCAGACTAAACCCAAAATATTTCTTATGTTTTACTTTAGACCTATTCACGGTGGTTATTGTGTGCAAATACGCCTCTTGTTACAACCTTAACCCCAATGACCGATTTTCGGGAGAGCGACACCATGAGTTTATTTGATAAAAAGCATCTGGTTTCCCCCGCCGATGCCCTGCCTGGACGTAACACCCCGATGCCCGTAGCCACACTGCATGCGGTCAACGGTCACTCAATGACCAATGTACCTGACGGAATGGAGATTGCCATTTTTGCGATGGGTTGTTTTTGGGGTGTGGAGCGTCTGTTCTGGCAGTTACCCGGCGTTTACAGCACCGCCGCAGGCTATACCGGCGGCTATACGCCAAATCCGACTTATCGGGAAGTGTGCTCCGGCGATACTGGCCATGCCGAAGCGGTGCGCATTGTTTACGATCCATCCGTCATCAGCTATGAGCAGTTGCTACAAGTATTTTGGGAGAATCACGATCCCGCCCAGGGAATGCGTCAGGGCAATGACCACGGCACGCAGTATCGTTCAGCGATTTATCCGCTGACCCCAGAACAGGATGCCGCCGCTCGCGCCAGTCTGGAACGTTTTCAGGCGGCGATGCTTGCCGCCGATGACGATCGTCGCATCACCACGGAAATCGCTAACGCCACACCGTTTTATTATGCCGAAGATGACCACCAGCAATATCTGCATAAAAACCCGTATGGTTACTGTGGAATTGGCGGAATTGGCGTCTGTCTGCCGCCGGAAGCATAGCGTTACGGGTACAAATGTAGATTGTTGATAAAGTGCATTTTGTTTATGCCGGATACGGCGTAAACGCCTTGCCAGGCCTACAAAATCGTCCAAATTCAATATATTGCGGGGACTGCGTAGGCCTGTTCGGCATAGCGCATCAGGCAGTTTTTCATTTTTCAGCTGTCTGAATTTTAACCCTCTGGCGGCTTTACAGTACCTTACGCTATACTAGCCACTGAAAATGCCGGTTCACTTTCTTCGAATCGGCTTTCAATGTGTATTTCACACAAATTAATCAACTTCCCCTTCCGAGGATCTGGCCTGAAAGGTCGGATAAGATATGTTAAACAGTATTTTAGTCATACTCTGTTTGATCGCTGTAAGTGCGTTCTTCTCGATGTCCGAGATCTCGCTTGCCGCCTCACGCAAAATCAAACTTAAACTGCTGGCTGATGAAGGCAATATAAATGCCCAACGCGTTTTGAATATGCAGGAAAATCCCGGCATGTTCTTTACCGTGGTCCAGATCGGTCTGAACGCAGTGGCGATTCTCGGCGGTATCGTCGGTGATGCGGCATTTTCTCCAGCTTTTCACAGCCTGTTCTCCCGCTATATGTCGGCAGAACTCTCTGAGCAACTGAGCTTTATTCTCTCTTTCTCGTTAGTGACTGGCATGTTTATCCTGTTTGCGGATTTAACCCCGAAACGCATCGGTATGATTGCGCCAGAAGCTGTGGCTTTGCGTATCATCAACCCGATGCGCTTCTGCCTGTACGTTTGCACCCCGCTGGTGTGGTTCTTCAACGGACTGGCGAACATAATCTTCCGTATTTTCAAACTGCCAATGGTACGTAAAGATGACATCACTTCTGATGATATCTACGCGGTAGTGGAAGCCGGTGCGCTGGCGGGCGTGTTACGTAAACAGGAACACGAGCTGATTGAAAACGTCTTTGAGCTGGAATCCCGTACCGTTCCGTCTTCAATGACACCGCGTGAAAACGTGATTTGGTTTGATCTCCACGAAGATGAGCAAAGTCTGAAGAATAAGGTGGCGGAACATCCGCACTCTAAGTTTCTCGTCTGTAATGAAGATATTGACCACATCATCGGCTATGTCGATTCTAAAGACCTGCTGAACCGCGTGCTGGCTAACCAAAGCCTGGCACTGAACAGCGGCGTACAAATTCGCAATACGCTGATTGTGCCGGATACGTTAACCCTTTCAGAGGCGTTGGAAAGTTTTAAAACCGCAGGTGAAGACTTCGCGGTGATCATGAACGAGTACGCACTGGTAGTGGGGATCATCACCCTCAACGACGTGATGACCACGCTGATGGGCGATCTGGTCGGTCAGGGGCTGGAAGAGCAGATTGTCGCCCGTGATGAGAACTCATGGCTGATAGACGGCGGCACGCCTATTGACGACGTCATGCGCGTGCTGGATATTGACGAGTTCCCGCAGTCGGGCAACTACGAAACCATCGGCGGCTTTATGATGTTTATGCTGCGTAAGATCCCGAAACGCACCGATTCGGTGAAATTCGCCGGCTACAAATTTGAAGTGGTGGATATCGATAACTACCGCATCGACCAGCTGCTGGTGACCCGAATCGACAGCAAAGCCACCGCCCTTTCGCCAAAACTGCCTGACGCTAAAGATAAAGAAGAAAGCGTCGCATAACCCCAGAAACATCAACGGCTCCTGAATCAGGAGCCGTCTTATTACTGCATAGCACTTTTTACTGCATAGCACTTTGGTTAAGCCATCTCTGTTTGCAGACGCATAACCTGACGGTTAACTTCGGACATCACTGACAAATGCAGCTTATCCTTCACTTTTGGGATAAGAATCTTACCCTTATCAAATTCAAAAGCGCCAACGTCCTTGATGTATAACCGTCCACGGAACAGGATCTTTACGTACTTCGCCACCTGAAGTGGGTTGTACCGTTGGAAAATTTTCATTGTTATCTCCTGCTGAGTATTACGCCTTTGCGGTGCCACAATCGGCCCAACTATTATGAGGCGCAAATTTTAATGCCTAGTGACTATAGACTATCCGGGCAATGTTTCCACCGCGTATAACTTTTTTTACCTAAAGGTTACAATTATTCAGAATTATCTTTTTACCGAAGCGCGGTCTTCAGTATAAGCATTCATTTTTCATATGATTTGTGCGCTTGACCGCAAACTGGCATCACACTTGCGGGAAATTCGATAAATAGCACATATGATTAAAACTCAGACCCAAGTGGTCGGATCACCTGCATATCATAAGAAGGAAACACCATGACCCTACGCAAGATTCTGGCACTCACCTGCCTGCTGTTGCCGATGATGGCTTCCGCACATCAGTTCGAAACCGGTCAGCGAGTGCCGCCGATTGGCATCACCGATCGTGGCGAGTTGGTGCTTGATAAAGATCAGTTTAGCTACAAAACCTGGAACAGCGCGCAGTTAGTGGGAAAAGTGCGAGTACTGCAACATATTGCTGGTCGCACCTCTGCAAAAGAGAAAAACGCGACGCTGATTGAAGCGATTAAATCAGCGAAGTTACCGCACGATCGTTACCAGACCACCACCATTGTTAACACCGACGACGCGATTCCGGGTTCAGGGATGTTTGTGCGCAGCAGTCTGGAGAGTAATAAAAAGCTTTATCCCTGGTCGCAGTTTATTGTTGATAGCAATGGCGTCGCACGCGGTGCCTGGCAGCTGGATGAAAAAAGTTCCGCTGTAGTGGTGCTGGATAAAGACGGTCGCGTGCAATGGGCCAAAGACGGGGCGCTTACTCAGGAAGAGGTGCAGCAAGTGATGGACCTGCTGCATAAATTAATTAATAAATAGACACTCTGAACCCCGGATTCAGGAACGACTCGCGCGGAGTGTAATCCAGCGGTTTACCCTGCCAGTCGTGAACGTGCGCTCCGGCAGCTGCAGCCACAGCATGACCAGCGGCGGTATCCCAAATATTCGTTGGCCCGAAACGCGGGTACAGCTGCGCCTGTCCTTCCGCCACCAGGCAGAATTTCAGCGAAGAGCCGATGGACGTGGTCTGATGTTCGCCAAGCTGTTGCAGATACTCTTTCAGCTCCGCATCTGCATGGGAACGGCTGATCACCACCAGCGGCGGGCGCGCATCGCGGACCTGAATCTGCTTGCGCACACCGCACTCTTCTTTCCAGGCTTTGCCTTCTGCCGCGCTGTACATTACGTTCATTACCGGCGCATACACCACACCTAAAATCGGTTTGCCGTGGTCGATGAGCGCAATATTAACGGTGAATTCACCATTACGTTTAATAAACTCTTTAGTACCATCCAGCGGGTCTACCAGCCAGTAACGCTGCCAGTGTTGACGGACTTCCCAACCGGGAGGATCTTCTTCAGAAAGGACCGGAATATCCGGTGTCAGCGTACGTAAACCGTCCATGATAACGGTGTGTGCGGCAATATCCGCTGCCGTTACCGGAGAATTGTCCGCTTTGCTGACGACGTCCATCGGTTTCGTCCCGTCGTAGACCTGCATAATGGCATCGCCTGCATTCCGTGCAAGCTGGCATACTTGATCTAACATTTCTCCACCTCGTCTCTGTGAGCGGTGTTAACTTATTGTTTTACTTATACCCTATCGTTAATGAATGCGCCAACTGTGATAGTGTCATCATTTTCAAAGCGTAAAATTGTGGCATTCTTCACTGTTCTATAAGTAAGACGTTTATTCTCCCTTTTCTTTCGTATTCCCGATGATAAAAGGATGTCCCTGATGATTAAGTTTAGCGCAACGCTCCTGGCCACGCTGATTGCCGCCAGTGTGAATGCAGCGACGGTCGATCTGCGTATCATGGAAACCACGGATCTGCATAGCAACATGATGGATTTCGATTATTACAAAGACACCGCCACGGAAAAATTCGGACTGGTACGTACGGCAAGCCTGATTAACGATGCCCGCAATGAAGTGAAAAACAGCGTACTGGTCGATAACGGCGATTTGATTCAGGGGAGTCCGCTGGCAGATTACATGTCGGCGAAAGGATTAAAAGCAGGTGATATTCACCCGGTCTATAAGGCATTAAATACGCTGGACTATACCGTCGGCACGCTTGGCAACCACGAGTTTAACTACGGTCTGGATTATCTGAAAAATGCGCTGGCGGGAGCGAAATTCCCTTATGTAAATGCCAACGTCATTGACGCCAGAACCAAACAGCCAATGTTTACACCGTATTTAATTAAAGACACCGAAGTGGTCGATAAAGACGGAAAAAAACAGACGCTGAAGATTGGCTATATTGGCGTCGTCCCGCCACAAATCATGGGCTGGGATAAAGCTAATTTATTCGGGAAAGTGACGGTGAATGATATTTCCGAAACCGTGCGCAAATACGTGCCTGAAATGCGCGAGAAAGGTGCCGATGTCGTTGTCGTTCTGGCGCATTCCGGGCTGTCTGCCGATCCGTATAAAGTGATGGCGGAAAACTCAGTTTATTACCTCAGTGAAATTCCGGGCGTTAACGCCATTATGTTTGGCCATGCTCACGCCGTTTTCCCAGGTAAAGATTTTGCTGATATCGAAGGGGCTGATATCGCGAAAGGCACGCTGAATGGTGTTCCGGCGGTAATGCCAGGCATGTGGGGCGATCATCTTGGTGTGGTCGACTTACAACTCAGTAATGACAGCGGTAAATGGCAGGTGACGCAGGCGAAAGCGGAAGCACGGCCGATTTACGACATCGCGAATAAAAAATCCCTCGCGGCGGAAGACAGCAAGCTGGTAGAAACACTCAAAGCCGATCACGATGCCACACGCCAGTTCGTCAGCAAGCCAATCGGTAAATCTGCCGACAATATGTATAGCTATCTGGCGCTTGTGCAGGACGATCCGACCGTGCAGGTGGTGAACAACGCGCAAAAAGCGTATGTCGAGCATTACATTCAGGGCGATCCGGATCTGGCAAAACTGCCAGTGCTTTCAGCTGCCGCACCGTTTAAAGTTGGTGGTCGCAAAAATGACCCCGCAAGCTATGTGGAGGTGGAAAAAGGCCAGTTGACCTTCCGTAATGCCGCCGATCTTTATCTCTACCCCAATACGCTGATTGTGGTGAAAGCCAGCGGTAAAGAGGTGAAAGAGTGGCTTGAGTGCTCCGCCGGACAGTTTAACCAGATTGATCCTAACAGCACGAAACCACAGTCACTCATCAACTGGGATGGTTTCCGCACCTATAACTTTGATGTTATTGATGGTGTGAATTATCAGATTGATGTTACCCAGCCCGCCCGTTATGACGGCGAGTGCCAGATGATTAATGCCAATGCGGAAAGGATTAAGAACCTGACCTTTAACGGCAAGCCGATTGATCCGAACGCCATGTTCCTCGTTGCCACCAATAACTATCGCGCTTACGGCGGCAAATTTGCCGGTACGGGCGACAGCCATATCGCTTTTGCTTCACCGGATGAGAACCGCTCGGTGCTGGCAGCGTGGATTGCTGATGAGTCGAAACGTGCGGGGGAAATTCACCCGGCGGCAGATAACAACTGGCGTTTAGCACCAATAGCTGGCGATAAGAAACTGGATATCCGTTTCGAAACCTCTCCGTCAGATAAAGCCGCAGTGTTTATTAAAGAGAAAGGGCAGTATCCGATGAATAAAGTCGCGACCGATGATATCGGGTTTGCGATTTATCAGGTGGATCTGAGTAAGTAAAACACTTCTTTTTCGGCCTACAAATCATCAACCGCATCCGGCATTTATTGGCGGATGCGATGCTGACGCATCTTATCCGCCCTACAAGCCATGAACCGTAGTCCGGATAAGCGCAGCGCATCCGGCAGTTATGCCGCACGTTCATCCCGCACCGCTAACACCTCGGGCAAATTCAACTCAATCCAGTCCGCCAGTGCAGCAACCTTTTCGCTCACCTGCTCGCCCAGCGGCGTGAGGCTATATTCCACATGCGGCGGCACCACCGGATACGCGATACGGTTAAGAAAACCATCCTGTTCTAATGCCTGTAACGACTGCGCAAGCATCTTTTCACTCACCCCGCCCATTTTGCGCCGCAGGTCGCTAAAGCGATGAGTACCTTCGCGTAGCGCCACCAGAATCAACACCCCCCAACGGCTGGTGACGTGTTTCAACACCTCGCGCGACGGGCACTGTTCCGCAAAGAGATTTCCCTCTTTCAGTTGTTGCGACAGGCTAACCTGACTCATTTCATACTTACCTTTTTGTGCGTACTTACTAAAAGTAAGTTTAGGTGTTAGCGTATTTAAACACAAGACAAAACGATGGAGACTTCCCATGATCGCTATTACTGGTGCCACTGGCCAACTTGGTCACTATGTTATTGAATCCTTGATGAAAACCGTTCCTGCCAGCCAAATAGTGGCTATCGTTCGTAATCCGGCAAAAGCACAGGCACTGACAGCACAAGGCATTACCGTGCGTCAGGCTGATTACGGCGATGAAGCCGCACTGACATCTGCGCTTCAGGGAGTGGAAAAACTACTGCTGATCTCTTCCAGCGAAGTGGGTCAACGTGCCCCGCAGCATCGTAATGTTATTAATGCCGCAAAGGCGGCCGACGTGAAATTTATCGCTTATACCAGCCTGCTACATGCCGATTCCTCCCCGCTCGGCCTCGCCGATGAGCACATCGAGACGGAGAAAATGCTGGCTGATTCTGGCATCGTTTACACTCTGCTGCGCAACGGCTGGTACACCGAAAACTACCTCGCCAGCGCCCCGGCAGCACTGGAACACGGCGTATTTATCGGTGCCGCGGGCGATGGCAAAATTGCCTCAGCAACGCGGGCTGATTATGCGGTAGCTGCGGCGCGCGTAATTAGCGAAACCGGTCATGAAGGCAAGGTTTACGAACTGGCGGGCGATAGTGCCTGGACGCTGACACAGTTAGCGGCAGAACTCACCAAACAGAGCGGCAAACCGATTACCTATCAAAACCTGAGCGAAGCCGATTTCGCTGCGGCACTGAAAAGCGTCGGACTGCCTGATGGACTGGCGGATATGCTGGCGGATTCTGACGTTGGCGCATCGAAAGGCGGTCTGTTTGATGACAGCAAAACGCTTAGCAAATTGATTGGCCGCCCAACGACAACGTTAGCCGAAAGCGTAAGCCATCTTTTTAATGTTAATAACTAGTTAATTAAAGTGGCATCCTCCCGCATCCTCTCTGATAATGACGGGATGCCGGGAGCAATCATGTCTGCTTCCTGAACTTTCTTCTGACAGACCAATGGATGCCAGTAATGATTAGCGGCGTGCTGTACGCCCTGTTAGCAGGGTTGATGTGGGGGCTTATTTTTGTCGGGCCGTTGATCGTACCGGAATACCCGGCGATGCTGCAGTCGATGGGGCGTTATCTGGCGTTAGGGTTAATTGCGCTGCCCATTGCCTGGCTGGGACGCGTGCGTCTGCGTCAGTTGGCGCGTCGCGACTGGCTTACCGCCTTGATGCTCACCATGATGGGCAACCTTATCTATTACTTCTGCCTTGCCAGTGCCATTCAACGTACTGGCGCGCCTGTTTCCACGATGATTATCGGCACCCTGCCGGTGGTGATTCCCGTTTTTGCCAATCTGCTTTATAGCCAGCGCGACGGCAAACTCGCATGGGGAAAACTCGCCCCGGCACTGGTTTGTATTGGCATCGGCCTGGCGTGTGTGAATATTGCTGAGTTAAACCACGGACTCCCCGATTTTGACTGGGCACGTTATACCTCAGGCATCGTGCTGGCGTTAGTTTCCGTGGTCTGCTGGGCATGGTATGCCCTGCGCAACGCCCGCTGGCTGCGGGAAAATCCCGACAAACATCCGATGATGTGGGCGACGGCGCAGGCGCTGGTCACGCTGCCGGTTTCTCTCATCGGCTATCTCGTCGCCTGTTACTGGCTGAATATGCAAACGCCGGACTTCTCCTTACCCTTTGGCCCCCGTCCGCTGGTGTTTATTAGTCTGATGGTTGCGATAGCCGTGCTTTGCTCATGGGTTGGCGCACTCTGCTGGAACGTCGCCAGCCAGCGATTACCGACAGTGATTCTCGGGCCGCTGATTGTTTTCGAAACGCTGGCAGGTTTGCTGTACACCTTTTTACTCCGCCAGCAAATGCCGCCGCTAATGACGCTGAGCGGTATCGCGCTGTTAGTGATTGGCGTGGTCATTGCGGTCAGAGCAAAACCAGAAAAACCTTTAACTGAATCTGTCTCAGAAAGTTGACACGCTGGCAGTGAGTTAAATAAGCCTCTGCTACGTAAGGGTTATAGCTTTTGCCTTAAAGATGCATTTAAAATGCATCTTATCTTATTAAGAATGAGGTATCAGCTATGGCTTATCGCGACCAACCTTTAGGTGAACTGGCGCTCTCTATTCCTCGCGCTTCGGCTCTGTTTCGTAAATATGATATGGATTACTGCTGTGGCGGTAAGCAGACGCTGGCGCGCGCGGCGGCACGTAAAGAACTGGATGTTGACGTCATTGAAGCCGAACTGGCAAAGCTTGCTGAACAACCGATTGAGAAAGACTGGCGTAGCGCCCCGCTGGCGGAAATCATCGACCATATTATTGTGCGCTATCACGATCGCCATCGCGAGCAGCTGCCGGAGCTGATCCTGCAAGCGACTAAAGTCGAGCGCGTTCACGCCGACAAACCGAGCGTGCCAAAAGGGCTGACAAAATACCTGACCATGCTGCATGAAGAGCTTTCCAGCCACATGATGAAAGAAGAGCAAATTCTCTTCCCGATGATTAAACAAGGCATGGGCAGCCAGGCAATGGGGCCAATCAGCGTAATGGAAAGCGAGCACGATGAAGCGGGCGAACTGCTGGAAGTGATCAAACACACCACCAATAACGTCACACCGCCGCCGGAAGCCTGCACCACCTGGAAAGCGATGTATAACGGCATTAATGAACTGATTGATGACCTGATGGAGCACATCAGTCTGGAAAACAATGTACTATTCCCGCGCGCGCTGGCGGGTGAGTGATCTAAAAGCTGGATGGCATTGCGCCATCCAGCATGATAATGCGATTATTTCCGCAGTTCAGCAGCCCGCTTCTTACCAATAAACAGCCAGCCCAGCCCCAGCGCGATAAACCACAGCGGGGTAACCAGCAGCGCCTGGCGGGTGTCATCTTCCAGTGTCAACAACACCAGAACAAATACAAAGAACGCCATACATACCCAGCACATCAGCTTGCCGAGTGGCATCTTGTAGATCGACTTCTCATGCAGATGAGGACGCTGTTTGCGATACACCAGGTACGAGCAAAGGATAATCGTCCAGACAAACATAAACAGAATCGCAGAAACGGTTGTAATCATCGTGAACGCGCCAATCACGCTGGGATTCACATACAACATCACCACGCCGCCGAGCAGACAGATACAAGAGAAGGTCAGCCCTTTCGCGGGTACTGCGCGCTTAGAGAGTTTAGCGAACGCTTTCGGTGCCACACCTTCCTGGGCCAGACCAAACAGCATACGGCTGGTAGAGAAGACACCGCTGTTAGCGGAAGACGCCGCAGAGGTCAGCACCACAAAGTTGATCACGCTGGCAGCCGCAGGCAAACCTACCAACACAAACAGTTCAACGAACGGGCTTTTCTCCGGGACTACCGAACTCCACGGCGTCACGGACATAATCACAATCAGCGAGAAGACGTAGAACATAATGATACGGATCGGAATGGAGTTAATCGCGCGTGGCAGTGATTTCTCTGGATCTTTGGTTTCCGCAGCTGTTGTACCTACCAGCTCAATCCCCACGAAAGCGAAAACCGCTATCTGGAATCCGGCAAAGAAGCCGCTTAAGCCTTTCGGGAACCAGCCGCCGTCATTCCACAAATGTGCAAATGATGCTTCCACACCGGTCGGTGACTGAAAGTGCATCGCCACCATGACCAGGCCGACAACAATCAGCGACACGATGGCGACGATTTTGATCATCGCAAACCAGAACTCCATCTCACCGAACATTTTTACCGTGGCGAGGTTTAGAACCAGTAACAGAATGATCACGGATAACGAAGCAACCCAGTCAGAAAGCCCAGGGAACCAGAATTGCGCATAGGCGGTAATGGCAACCACGTCTGCCATACCGGTTACAACCCAGCAGAACCAGTAGGTCCAGCCGGTGAAATATCCTGCCCACGGCCCGAGTAAATCGGAAGCGAAGTCACTAAAAGATTTGTATTCCAGATTCGAAAGCAGCAATTCCCCCATTGCCCGCATCACGAAAAAGAGCATAAAACCAATGATCATATAAACAAAAATGATCGACGGCCCGGCAAGGCTAATCGTTTTGCCGGACCCCATAAACAACCCTGTACCAATGGCACCGCCAATGGCAATAAGCTGAATATGTCGGTTTGTGAGATTGCGCCGTAGCGACTGTTCAGCCGGAGCCTGATCATCGGCAACGACTTTTACCTGATCTACCATGTTTTTTTCTTCCTGTACCTGTCTGTGTTGTTCAGGCTCTACGGCCTTTAGTCAGTCTATGATACGACGAATCTGTATCGGGACTCATCGATATTAGGTAACAATACGCGGTATGAATACTAAGATTTAGATCTAATGTTAATTTTATGTTTAAAGTGAGTGTCATATCACGGTGATAACGCGAAACAGCTCACAAAAATACACGCTTACGGGGTCTTTGCAACACAAAATAGCGCCGTTTGGCAAACTGAAGGGTTTATTGCTGAATGTCTGCTCCCCTCTGGTTCGAGGGGAACAGAATGCGCTGCTTAGAGGATTTCCAGCAGTTCGACTTCAAACACCAGGGTGCTGAACGGAGGGATGGACGCGCCTGCGCCACGCTCGCCATATGCCAGTTCCTGCGGGATAGTCAGTTCCCATTTAGAACCTACCGGCATCAGAGTCAGTGCTTCAATCCAGCCAGGGATCACGCCGTTAACCGGGAATTCAGCTGGCTCGCCGCGAGCAACGGAGCTGTCAAACACGGTGCCGTCGATCAGTTTTCCGGTGTAATGAACACGAACGCGGTCGGTACGTGCCGGAATTGCGCCTTCGCCCTGGTTGATCACGCGGAATTGCAGGCCAGATTCGGTGCTATTTACACCTTCTTTTTTGGCGTTTTCTTCCAGGTATTTCACACCTTCAGCAGCCATCGTCTGGAAACGCTGACGACGAACGGCATCGGCGCGTTCGTGGATTTCACGCAGCGCGCGGTGCACCACATCAACCGGAACAGCCGGATGTTTGCCTTCCAGCGCATCGGCAATGCCTGCAACCAGTGCTTCTGGCAGCAGCCCTTCCAGGCCAGATTCACTCAGTTGTTGCCCTACCTGCAAACCAATGCCGTAGCTTGCTTGCGCTTCGATGGTGTCAAAAGTTGGGGTGGTCATCGTATTTCCTTTCTTAGGGTATAAAGTAGCGGGCAGCATATCAGCCACACTTCTTTGGGTAAAACTTTGTCGCGGGAATGATGACAAATCCCGGGGAAAAAGAAACAATAGCAATATCCCGTATGAATATAATAAAGGCGGGTTTACCACGGACATCATAGCGTTAGCTTATTCATAGGCTATGATTGAGGAACAAGACGCGGAGCAGGAGGAAACCATGCCCGGGCGCTTTGAACTAAAACCAACCCTGGAGAAAGTCTGGCACGCGCCGGACAATTTTCGCTTCATGGACCCGCTGCCGCCGATGCATCGTCGGGGGATCATTATTGCCGCCATTGTATTGGTGGTCGGATTTCTGCTTCCATCTGATGATACGCCCAACGCGCCGGTGGTGACGCGTGAAGCGCAGTTAGATATTCAGTCGCAATCACAACCACCGACAGAAGAACAGCTGCGGGCGCAATTAGTCACGCCACAAAATGATCCTGATCAGGTGGCTCCGGTCGCTCCAGAACCAATACAGGAAGGCCAGCCAGAAGAGCAGCCGCAAACCACCCATACGCAACCATTCCAGCCAGATAGCGGAATTGATAATCAATGGCGCACCTATCGTGTCGAACCCGGTAAAACGATGGCGCAGCTGTTCCGCGACCACGGACTGCCCGCTACCGATGTCTATGCCATGGCGCAGGTAGAAGGCGCGGATAAGCCACTGAGTAATTTGCAAAACGGGCAGATGGTGAAAATCCGCCAGAACGCCAGCGGCGTGGTGACGGGCTTAACCATTGATACGGGGAATAATCAACAGGTCCTGTTTACCCGCCAGCCGGATGGCAGTTTTATTCGCGCGCGGTAGATGAAGGGTCAACCAAAAGCCAGCTAAGGATTGTCTCTTTGATGACCTTACGTCTGGCTTCCAGTGCCTGGGGTGAAACCATACTGATGTGATAAACCAGGCCAAGCGTATGCTGGTTGATCAAATAATATCCACCAAGCGCAGCAATATTAATATTCACCTGCAATGGGTCAATATCTGGCTTAAAAATATTTTGTTTCTTCCCTTCATCCAATAAGGATTCCATTAACTGCAAGTGCGCATGGTTAATTTCTAAAAGACGCTGTGATTTTGCATAATGCACACCCTTACTTTGATTTTCACTATGCACAATTTTTAAAAACCAGGGATTATAAATATAATAATCCCATGTAAAATCGATTATTTTCTCAATGGCTTTCTGTGGCGGAAGATCTGAGAAATCAAGGGCCTTTTCTTTTTGTCGAATATCGTTCCAGGTATATTCCAGTACTTCGATAAATAAATTTTCTTTATTACCAAAGTGGTGATAAACCGTCTGTTTACTGCACCCCGCGGCCTTGACGATATTATCGACTCTGGCCCCTTCGTAACCATATTCGGCAAATTCATTAACCGCGCATAACAGCAGCTTTTCTTTCAGGCTCTGTACGTTGCTGGTATCAAGATACATAACGCTTCCCCACGACCTCTTCGTGGTGACTATCATAACCTGATTTGATTTCAGCTTCAGAAAAAAGGGCAAAAACTTGTACTTTCATCAGGTTATCAAATGTCCTGTGATCGCCATCGCATATCAACCAACTAGATGGTTGATCTTTTTATCCTCCAGTCGCAAGCTAATCATCACTAAGGAAACAAAATTCAAAAAAAAGAGAGCTATTGTATGAAATCCACTCGTCCTGTTGCCGTGATTACCGGAGCCGCTCGTGGTATTGGAAAGGGCTGTGCGCTGGAGCTTGCGCGTGGCGGATTTAATCTGCTGATTAATGATCGTCCGGATGCGGATAGCGTAGAAAAATTACATGCCACACAACAAGAATGTCTGGCGGAAGGCGTGGAAGTGATTTGCTTCCCTGCTGATGTGGGCGATCTCTCCCTGCATGAAGAGATGCTCGACGCAGCGCAAAACCAGTGGGGACGTCTGGACTGCCTGCTCAACAACGCAGGCATTTCAGTGAAAAAACGCGGTGACCTTCTCGACCTCGAACCAGACAGCTTCGACCAAAATATTGCCATTAACACCCGCGCACCGTTCTTCCTTGCTCAGGCATTCAGTAAGCGCTTACTGGCACAGCCGAAACCGGAAGCAGAACTGCCGCACCGCTCGATTATTTTTGTCAGTTCCATCAACGCCATCATGCTGGCGATGAATCGCGGCGAATATACCATTGCCAAAACTGCCGTCTCTGCCGCTGCTCGTCTGTTTGCTGCTCGCCTTTGTAATGAACAAATTGGCGTATATGAAGTGCGTCCTGGTCTCATCAAAACCGATATGACTATTCCGGCAACGGCCTATTACGACGAACTGATTGCCAAAGGTCTGGTGCCGTGGGGACGTTGGGGTTATCCGGCTGATATTGCTTCCACTGTCCGCGCGATGGCGGAAGGTAAACTGATTTACACCTGTGGTCAGGCGGTCGCCATCGACGGCGGCTTAAGTATGCCGCGCTTCTGAGGCTGAATCATGAGAGATCTGTTACAACGCCCGGATTTATTCAGTATCAATACTGCGACACTGGGCTATAAAACACCGCTACCTGCCATTATTAATGCCTGCGCCGCACGCGGTATTGGCGCGATTGCCCCCTGGCGCAGGGAGTTACAGGGTGAAGATCTCCAACAAATCGCCCGCCAGCTTGCTGCCAGTAACATGAGCGTTTCCGGTTTGTGCCGTAGCACCTACTACACCGCACCGACGCTGACGGAACGCAAACTGGCGATTGACGATAACCGCCGGGCGCTGGACGACGCCGCTGTACTGAACGCCGCCTGTTATATGCAGGTGGTTGGCGGTCTGCCAATGGGAACAAAAGATCTGTACGAAGCACGGGAACAGGTGAAACAAGGGATTCGCCAGTTGCTGCCACATTCGAAAGAGGTCGGCGTGCCAATTGCACTGGAGCCACTGCACCCGATGACTGCTGCCGATCGTTCTTGTCTGTGCACATTACGTCAGGCGCTGGACTGGTGTGATGAACTCGATCCCGATGGCGAATTTGGCCTCGGCGTGGCGGTAGATGTCTACCATGTCTGGTGGGACCCGGATCTCGCCAGTCAGATCCTGCGTGCCGGAAAACGCATCCTCGCGTTTCATGTTTCCGACTGGTTAGTGCCGACCACCGATCTGGTCAATGACCGTGGAATGCCGGGAGATGGTGTCATCAATATTCCGTCAATTCGTCGGCTGGTTGAAAACGCCGGATTTAATGGCGCTATTGAACTGGAAATATTCTCACCGTACTGGTGGCAGAAAGATATTAACAGCACGCTGGATATTAGCGTCGATCGCATCGCGCATTATTGTTAAGGAATGATCATGAATGACCAACCCGTTCTGTTCAGCAGAGCGGCGGCTTCTTGCCGTCTGACATTGAACCGTGAAGATAAATGTCATGCTATTAATGAAGAAATGATCGAATCTCTCGACCATTATTTAAATGAAATTGAAAACGACACCACATTACGATTAGTCGAATTAACGGCAACCGGCGATAAATTCTTTTGTGCGGGCGGCGATATTAAATCGTGGTCGGCCTATTCGCCATTAGATATGGGCAGAAAATGGATTAAACGCGGTAACGAGGTTTTTAATCGCCTGCGCAATTTACCCCAATTAACGGTTGCAAATCTCAACGGTCATACCATTGGCGGTGGGATTGAGCTCGCCTTGTGCTGTGATATTCGTATCGCTCGCCCCCACGCAAAATTCTCTAATCCTGAAGTGATGCTCGGCATGGTGCCTGGCTGGATGGGCATTGAACGCGTGCTTAATCAGGTTGGCCCGGTGGTCGGTCGCCAGATGCTGATGCTGGGTAAACGCCTGACGGCGCAGGAAGCTCAGGCGGCGAATTTAATTGATGAAGTGGTAGAAAAAGAACAGGTGGAAAGCTGGATGGCGAACCAGTTAGCGCAGCTGGAAAAATGTGGTCCGGTGGCACTGGCACATATTAAGCAACTGATTCTGGCGCTGGAAAATAAACACGCCGATTACTCCCACCAGTTACTGGCTGGATTAATGTCCGCCACTCAGGATTGCCAACAGGCGACGCACGCATTTGCCGAAAAAGCCGGCGTGAGCTTCCACAATCAATAAGGAAATTGTATGCGTAAGTTATCAACCGCCGAGACACTGGCGGCGCAAATTCAGGACGGCGCAACCATTGCCATTAGCGGTAACGGCGGCGGCATGGTGGAAGCTGACCATATTCTGGCCGCCATTGAAGCGCGCTTTCTGCAAACCGGACACCCGCGCGATCTGACATTAATCCACTCGCTGGGTATTGGCGATCGCGACAGCAAAGGCACTAACCGTTTTGCTCACGCCGAAATGCTCAAACGCATTATTGCCGGACATTTTACCTGGTCGCCCAAGATGCAGGAACTGGTGAAAAGCAATGCTATTGAAGCCTACTGTTTCCCTGGTGGCGTAATTCAGGCACTGCTGCGGGAGATCGGTGCCGGACGTCCGGGGCTTTTTACGCACGTTGGGCTGGGATCGTTTGTTGATCCACGCAATGGCGGCGGTAAGTCGAATGAATGCACGACCGACGACCTGGTAGAACTGATTGAAATCGACGGTGAAACCAAACTCCGCTATCGCCCTTTCAAAGTGGACTACGCGATTTTGCGCGGCACCTATGCCGATCCGCGTGGCAACGTCAGCCTCGAAGAAGAAGCGATTGATATGGATAGCTATTCGATGGCGCTGGCAGCACACAACAGTGGCGGCAAAGTGTTTGTACAGGTGCGCGATGTACTGGAAGCTGGCGCCATTGAACCTCGCAAGGTCAAGCTACCGGGGATTCTGGTCGATGGTATCGTTGAACACCGCGAACAACCGCAAACCTATCTTGGTGGTTACGACCTGACGATCAGCGGTCAACATCGCCGTCTAAGTTCTAACGACGCTATTGAACTGGTTAGTCATCCGGTGCGTCGCCTGATTGCCCGTCGGGCAGCGCGGGAACTGGTGGCAGGCGCTTCAACCAACTTTGGCTTTGGTATTCCCGGCGGTATTCCTGGGGTTGCGCTGCGCGAAGGCGTGCCTTATCAAAGTTTGTGGCTGAGTGTAGAACAGGGGGTGCATAACGGCATGATGCTGGATGATGCTCTGTTCGGCTGCGCCCGTAACGCCGATGCCATTATTCCATCACTCGATCAATTCGAATTCTACAGTGGCGGCGGTATCGATATCACCTTCCTCGGCATGGGAGAGATGGATCGGTACGGTAACGTCAACGTATCCCATCTTAATGGCAATCTCATTGGCCCCGGCGGATTTCTCGAAATTGCACAAAACGCCCGTAAAGTGGTGTTTTGCGGTACGTTCGACGCCAAAGGCAGCAAGATTGATGTAACGCCAGATGGTTTGCATATCGCCCAGTCAGGTCAAATCCCTAAACTGGTTGCCCTGGTGGAAAAAATCACCTTTAGCGCCGCCTACGCACAGCAAAGCGGTCAGGAAGTGCTGTATATCACCGAACGTGCGGTATTCCAGTTAACGGCAGAAGGCGTTGAATTAATTGAGATCGCCCCTGGCGTAGAGATTGAGCGCGACATTCTGCCATTCATGGCCTTCCGTCCAATTATCAAGCACCCACGCCTGATGGAAAGTAGCCTGTTTACGCCGATGGAGGATGCATGAGCCAGCTTGATGAGGCCATCCTTGATGCACTGACGCACGTTACTTTCCCAAAGGGTTTTGCACAGGCAGACCCCGCATGGGTTGTCACGGTAGACGGTGTTGATTACCCACTCTGGAAAACAGATGCCCTGGTAGTCGGCAGTGGTGCAGCAGGGCTACGTGCAGCTGTGGAACTTAAACGCCGCCAGCAAAATGTGTTAATCGCCACCGCCGGGTTATATATGGGGACGTCGGCATGTTCTGGCTCTGATAAACAAACACTGTTTACCGCCGCTACCGCGGGCAACGGCGACAACTTCACCAAACTGGCAGAGGCACTGGCGAGCGGTGGGGCGATGGATCACGACACCGCTTATGTCGAAGCGGTAGGTTCTCTGCACACTCTTGGCGGGTTGCAATATCTTGGTCTGGAATTACCGGAAGATCGCTATGGCGCGATTCTTCGTTATCAAACCGACCATGACGAAGCCGGGCGTGCAACCTCGTGTGGGCCGCGTACCTCAAGGTTAATGGTGAAAGTGCTGCTGGAAGAAGTACAGCGTCTTGCTATCCCAATGTTGACCAGTGCAACAGTGATTAAACTGCTGCATCAGCGTGACGAAAACGGTGAAGACCGTGTGGCGGGGGCAATCCTCGCGACCGGTCATCGCGCCCATAACCCATGGGGGCTGGCAATTGTGACTGCGCCCAATGTGGTACTGGCAACAGGAGGGCCTGGCGAGCTTTATCGCGACAGTGTGTATCCACACAAATGTTTCGGCTCGCTGGGGCTGGCGCTGGAGGAAGGCCTGACGCTAACCAATCTGACCGAAAGCCAGTTTGGTATAGGCACGCCGCGTAGCACGTTTCCGTGGAATTTATCCGGCACCTATGTACAGGTGATCCCGTATATCTATTCCGTGGATGCTGAGGGTAACGAGTATAACTTCCTCGCGGATTACTATCGCACCACCCAGGAGCTGGCTTCAAACATTTTCCGTAAAGGCTATCAGTGGCCGTTTCACGCCACACGAGTGATGGATTTTGGCTCCAGCTTGTTAGATATGGCAGTAGCGCAAGAGCAGCAATCAGGGCGTCAGGTATTTATGGATTTCAATCGCAATCCTGAACCTGTGCCGGGTGACATGCCGTTCTCATTAGATCGACTGGACGACGACGTTCGCGCGTATCTGGAAAATAACGACGCTCTGGCACCATCGCCCATCGAACGACTGCAACGAATGAATCCGCTGTCTATCTCGCTGTATAAGATGCACGGTTACGATCTCACCACGCAGCCATTGCAGTTTGCCATGAATAATCAGCATATGAATGGCGGCATTGAAGTGGATATCTGGGGACAAACCTCCCTGCCCGGCTGTTTCGCCGTGGGGGAAGTTGCTGGCACACACGGCGTCACCCGACCTGGCGGCGCGGCGTTGAATGCCGGGCAGGTTTTTGCTGTTCGTCTGGCGCGCTTTATTGGTTGCACGCAAAAGCGGAATATTGATGGAGATATTGCACAGCTGGCAGCTCCGGCACTGGCTTCTATAAGAGAGATCATTACTCAGGCGCACGATAACGGGTCCGGGATGCCGTTGTCGGTTGTGAGAGAAAAAATTCAGGCACGAATGTCTGACTATGCGGGATTTATTTGCCATGCCGATAAAGTCCGACGTGCCACTCGTGATGCCCTGCTATTGAACGAATTTGTCCAACGACATGGATTGGCAATCAAACATGTGGGTGAAGTTGCCGAGCTGTTTATGTGGCGGCATATGACGCTGACTTCTGCCGCCGTCTTAACTCAACTGACACATTATATTGATACAGGTGGTGGTAGCCGTGGGGCGCGTATGGTTATTGATCCACAAGGCAAATGCCTACCACAAACTCGTCGCGGCGCAAAAGAAGAATGGCGTTTTCGCTCTGAACTCGCTGAAGACAAAAATCACAAATTAACAATTCAATATTCGCAAGGTTCTTTTATTACCGAAGTAAAGTCTTTACGTATTCAACCGTGTATTAACGGTATTTACTTTGAAAAAAACTGGCCAGACTTTTTAAAGGGAGACATTTACACACAATAATTTTCAATATTTCCTCTGTACCTGATTTTTATTGCCTATTACATGGAAATACCAACAACCAGGGTTTATTAATATAATTAAAAGGTTTAAAAATGAATAAAATAAAGAATTATCGATGGCATATGATTGCCCTCGTATGCTTTATCACTGTAATCAATTATCTGGACAGAACGGCGTTAGGTATTGCGGCTCCAACGATTATGGAGACAACAGGAATAACCAAAGAACAATATTCATGGATTGTCAGTGCATTCCAGTTGGCCTATACATTGGGGCAACCGATAATGGGCTTCTTTATTGATACCGTGGGTCTGAAGTTAAGTTTTGCGATATGTGCCGCAATCTGGGGCCTGGCGACAATGGGGCATGCCTTGACAGGAACATGGTCAGGTCTGGCATTTATGCGCGCCCTGATGGGTTTCAGCGAAGCATCGGCAATTCCTGCGGGTGTAAAAACCGCATCAACATGGTTCCCGGCAAAAGAGCGTGGCGTGGCGACAGGTGTTTTCAATATGGGCACCTCACTCGGCGCGATGCTTGCTCCACCGTTGATTGCCTGGTGCATTATGTTTCATAGCTGGCAATTTGCGTTTATTGTCTCAGGTAGCCTTGCTTTACTCGCGGCTTTATTTTGGTTCTTTTGTTATAAAGATCCAAAAGATGCTAAACGCCTTTCTGATGAAGAGCGCCACTATATTGAATCTGGGCAAGAACAGCATCTTAAAACAGATAAGAAAGAAAAAACGTCAATCAAGCATATCCTCAGCCAACGTAATTTCTGGGGGATTGGCATCGCGCGTTTTCTCGCTGACCCGGCATGGGGAACCATTAACTTCTGGGTACCGATTTTCTTCGTCGAAACGCTGCATTTTAGCCTGAAAGAAATTGCCATGTTCGTCTGGCTGCCTTTCCTGCTGGGCGATCTCGGCTGTTTAGCCAGTGGTTTTGTCGCGAAGTTCTTCCACGATCGCGGCGTGAGTTTAATTAACTCACGAAGAATTACCTTCACTATTGCAGCCGTCATTATGATGACGATTGGTCTGGTGAGTATTGTCGAAAATCCCTACATCGCCGTATTACTGATTAGCATTGGCGCATTCTCGCATCAATGTCTTTCTACTGTTGCAGCAACTCTGGGCGGTGACCTATTCAAAAAAGACGAAGTAGCTACCGCTGTGGGTATGGCAGGAGCCTGTGCATGGAGCGGTCAGTTGATTTTCAACCTGTTTATCGGGGCATTCGTTCACATTATTGGCTTCGCGCCGTTCTTTATTGCCCTGGCTTTCTTTGACATTATTGGCGCCATTGCGCTGTGGATGCTTATCAAAGTTAAAGACGAAGAACCACAAGTACAGTTAGCGACAAGCTAATTATTTTACATAGAAACGCTATAATTTAGCTTTGTAGCGTTTCTATTTTTCTCATAAATTAAACGTCTCTTCCAAAACGTTCAGTATCTACTGGCATTGCTTCGCAAATTTATGATTTAGCGAATATATCAAAATAACTATTCTAAATTGCCCCCCTGAACGCCTCTGCCATTAACTCTTGCTCACGACCAGGTAATCGAAGACGCTCGGCAATGATTCGCCACTGACTGACAATCCCTCTAAAATTAGCAATAATGTCATCTGCTTCTGTCAAACCAAGTCGAAAATACTCCGCAACTTCTCGAGCTAATTCCAAATCAAGTGCATTATCATTTTCTGTAATATTGAGTTTTAGGCCGTCAGACCTGGCAACAGGATTCAAATCATATGCCTCAGAAAGCCGCCAACCTTTTCCCGGTATCAAGATATATCCATGATTACGTAAATGGTCATCGGTATTAGAAACAAGAATATTAAAAACAATCCTGGACCAGAGTTCCTTAAGGTCAGTATTAGTCTGCGCGCCATGCCTGATAAGAACATCTGCTAATTCCAGATAACTCACACCTGTAGAGGCATCTTCACCATCCTGATGCCTGGTTAGTGTCATAGCCGAAGCAAAATGCAGACGCCTTCCCGCATTAGTGCGGTCAAAACGACGAACCATAAAACAATGGTAATTGCTGGCAAATTTATGCGCCTGAGCAGGTGCAACATTCAGTCCACAGCCAACAGCAAGTGCATTAACGACCATTTCCCATCCACCAACATCATACTCATCTTTTACACTGGGAAATTTAGCGATGTAGAGATGCCCAGCTTCATCAACAACACTGGTTTTCGGACGTGCCCCCCCCTAATGATCCCCCCGGAGCGATTAGCATTCTTAACCATTTTTGCCCCATTAGCTCTTTATTATCAGGATCTTCTTCAATTGCCCGGCTAGCCCTTTCCAGACTCGCTATTTCGGTAAATGGTGGGGCTGCAACATCAATGCGATTATCAAGAAACTCTCCAGCGTCTTCACGTTTGTATCGAAGAGCCCCAACCCGATAAAGATCATGAACACCTAGTAGATAATCAGACTCATAAAGGTGGGAGTCTTTATCACATAACCCGTCTCGAATATCCCTCTCAAAACGACGCTTCATTAGCATACGCCCCCAACGATCCGGGCAGGAATCACTAAATGCACCAAATTTATCCTTTGGAGGAATTGGGTACTGTGCTCCCTCATACAACATTATTTCAGGATCTAACTGAATGAAATTAAGTGAAGGATCTGCAAGCGCCTTTTTATCGTACTCAAACTCAAATATCTCACGCGTCCGAGTGCGGCGACTGTGTAAATAACCAATCCGCTCCGGACCATCCAGGCCTTCCCAATCCGCATACACTCCGATTAATGCCATAATTAATTTCCTTTTAACGGTTTTTTTATCGGTTTTAATAGTGCTGCAAGAGAGGTTGATGTTTCTCCTGTAATAGATGGCGTTGAGCCTTCTGCCAGTGCTGTTAAATCCGTGGTGAGTAAACCTTCTTTCTCATACCTCGTTTGAAAAGGGTCTGTCTGAATACCTTCTTCATTTTTACCTGATGAACGAGAAAGCCCTCTTTTTTTAATCAAACGGGAATCCTGGAGCTGACGCCCTAAGTCGTCTTCAGCTGCAAGCTTATTTAAATCCGTTTCCAGACCTAAAACCTGCATCACAGACAAATATGCCCCTATCGTGACCCCTGCACTTCCTGACTCCAGAGAGCGCAATGTTATTGGCGACATCCCAGCACGTTCAGCAACTTGCTTTGCGGTAAGCCTGCGTCGTAAACGAGCAAGTTTCAGCCGCTCACCAAATCCACTAAGCATCTGATTCGTATAAGGGAGTAACGGTGCTGTTTTTTTACCCATAATGATAATATTTTATCTTTTTATGACCATGATAGCCATAATATTAGCATTTATTGGATTGAACGCACCTGCAAAGCGTTCAAGATTACGAAAGTGATGATATTTTATCCTTTTATATATAAAAACAATAAAATAACAGCGCATTCATATATAACATATTGTTTTTATTATCATACAAGGGAGACGATCGCTGTATTGATGCTTTTGTCGTGTTTTACGCGTAAAAAACATGACACGAACTACCAGCGGCGAGGCTGGGGGCCAGGTATGGGTACTGCGAACTTTTTATAAAAGGAATAGCAAGAGATTTATGGAGGGAACGTCTGTTTCTGCGGTTTTTATCACTTAAAAGCAAAACGCCGACCACTGGTCGGCGTTTTTACGTCTCGTTGAATAACGAATTATTCAGCTACTACGTTTACGATCACTTTCGCGAATACTTCGCTGTGAACCTGGAAGCTCACTTCGTGTTCGCCAGTGGTACGCAGAACGCCGTTCGGCAGACGAACTTCGCTCTTAGCCACTT